>JACCDQ010812857.1_pt1 | contig 13460 bp, 15 predicted proteins | sample 7446031 | NCBI WGS metagenome assembly JACCDQ01 (sample SAMN15323442, study PRJNA562643) | freshwater metagenome | isolation source: river surface water | place: USA:Blue River Watershed | collected 2017-08-17 | reverse complement strand
GGATCGCCCGCCCGCTCATTGGCTCAAAACGCTTCGTCCGCTCGCAAGAAGCGCCAACTGCCCATCGGCAGATCGCCCAGGCGGACACGGCCGATGCGGACACGCTTGAGGCCGATCACGCGCAAGCCGACCAACTCGCACATGCGGCGAATCTGGCGTTTCTTGCCTTCCTTGAGGATGAAATGCAGCTGGTCTTCGTTGAGTTGCTTGACCCAGGCCTGCTTGAGGGGTTTGCCGTCGAGCTCAAGACCATGGCGCAGCAATTCCAGGCCACCGCTGATCATCTGGCCGGACACCCGAACCAGGTATTCCTTCTCGGCCTGGCTATCCTCACCGATCAGCTTCTTGGCAACGCGACCATCCTGCGTCAGCACCAGCAAGCCGGTGGAATCCACGTCCAGCCGTCCAGCCGGCGCCAGATTGCGCAGCATCCACGGCTTGAATTCCGGGTCGCCGGCCTGTTTCACCTGATTGTCGGCGCCGATCAGCGTCACCGCCGGCGTCATGCCGGGCTCGGGCTGGCCGGAGACATAACCGACCGGTTTGTGCAGCAAAATCGTGACCTGCTTGGCCTGGTTCTTCTGAGCTTCTTTCGAGATGACGATGTCAGCCGATGGATCAATCCGCGAACCCAGTTCGCTGACCTGCTGGCCATCGACATAGACCCAGCCACGCTCGATCCACAAATCGGCTTCACGCCGCGAGCACAGGCCGCGCTCGGACATCACCTTGGACAGTCGAATCCCTTGCGCCGCAGATTCTGCAGTCGGCGCAGGCCGCGGGCGCTGAGGCTCGGCATTTTCAGTGAATTTTGCGGTCGACCGCTGCACTGCGGCTTTTTTCCAGGGATCCTCGCCACGCGTTGGTAGCGACTTGCGATCATCCGGTGCCCGGCGCGGGCGCGCTTCATCGCGGGAACGCGCACCTTGGCCGCGCTGGCCGTCCCTGGGTGACGAAGTCTTTGCCGGTGCCGCCGGTTTGGGCTTGAGTGTCAGCGTCCTCGACTTGGGTGCTTCAGCGTCAGCAGGCAAGGTCTCGGGCTCAGGCGAGGCCGCCGCCGGCTTGTCCGCCGCAACCTCCGGCTGACGCCATTTCGCCCAAGGGTCGGCGGCGAGGTTTTTGTCCTGCTCGCTCATTGCACCGAGATGAGTTCGACTTCGAAGACCAGCGTCGCATTCGGCGGAATGACGCCACCAGCGCCACGCGCACCGTAGCCGAGTTCCGGCGGGATGGTCAGCTTGCGGGTCGCACCGGTCTTCATGCCTTCGACGCCTTCGTCCCAACCCTTGATCACATAACCCTGGCCCAACGGAAACTGGAAGGGATCATCGCGATCCTTGCTCGAATCGAATTTGGCGCCGTTGGTCAGCCAGCCGGTGTAATGCACGGTGACCAGATCGCCGACTTTCGCCTCGGCACCGTCGCCGGCAATCGTATCTTCGTAGATGAGGCCGGAAGCCGTGGTAATTTCAGCCATGAATCGCTCCTTTTGACAGCGTCGGAAAAGCGCCGCAGTTTACCACAGGCATCCTCAAGGCTTTGACTTGTCAGAACTTTTCCGTATAATGCGCGGTTCTTTGCAGCACCTCGTTTGTTTTTTTCGGAGTCCAACTCATGTATGCGGTCGTAAAAACCGGTGGCAAGCAGTATCGCGTGTCCGCTGGCCAAAAACTCAAAGTAGAACAGATACCGGCAGAAGTTGGCGCAGAAATCACCCTCGATCAGGTCCTCATGGTAGGCGAAGGCGAGTCGGTGAAGATTGGCGCCCCTCTCGTTGCTGGTGCTTCCATCAAGTGCACCGTGGTTTCCCAGGGTCGTCACGACAAGGTCAAGATCTTCAAGATGCGCCGTCGCAAGCACTATCAGAAGCGTCAGGGCCATCGTCAGAACTATACCGAACTGCGCATCGATTCGATCGCTGCCTGAGTTCAGACAAGGAGTTAGCAAATGGCACACAAAAAAGCTGGCGGTAGTTCCCGTAACGGCCGCGACTCAGAATCACAACGCCTTGGCGTCAAGCGCTACGGCGGTCAGTTCGTACTGGCCGGCAACATCATCGTTCGCCAGCGCGGTACCGAATTCCACCCGGGCGAGAACGTCGGTTGCGGCAAGGATCACACCCTGTTCGCACTGAAGGACGGCACTGTCCAGTTCACCGTCAAGGGCGCCCAGAAGCGTCGCACGGTCAACATCGTTCCTGCCGCTGAATAATTCAGACAGGCGGAACCACAAAGCCCTATCCGCCGGATAGGGCTTTTTAATTTCCGAGGACGGAACATGAAGTTCATCGACGAAGCCAAGATTTACGTCAAAGCCGGTGACGGCGGTAACGGCGCGGCGACGTTCCGTCGCGAGAAATACATCCCGATGGGCGGCCCGAACGGTGGCGACGGCGGGAAGGGCGGTAGCATCTACGTGATCGCCGACCGCAACATCAATACCCTGGTCGACTACCGCTACACCCGCAAATTCATCGGCAAGCGCGGTGAAAACGGCGGCGGGGCCGACCAGTACGGCAGGGGCGGCGACGACATCGTGCTGCGCATGCCGGTCGGCACGGTGGTCTATGACCTGAACACCGAGGAAATCCTCGCCGACCTGGCCGAACACGACCAGAAAGTGCTGATCGCCCGCGGCGGCAAGGGGGGGCTCGGCAATGTACACTTCAAGTCGTCAACCAACCGGGCGCCGCGCAAGAAAACCAACGGCCAGGAAGGCGAGGAATTTGAACTCCGCCTTGAACTGCGCGTACTCGCCGACGTCGGCCTGCTCGGCCTGCCCAATGCCGGCAAGAGCACGCTGATCCGCGCCATTTCCTCGGCCCGCCCGAAAGTCGCCGACTACCCCTTCACCACCCTGCACCCGAATCTCGGCGTGGTCCGGGTCGATGACGAGAAAAGCTTTGTCGTCGCCGATGTCCCCGGATTGATCGAAGGCGCTGCCGACGGTGCCGGCCTCGGCATCCGCTTTCTCAAGCATCTGCAACGCACCCGCATCCTGCTGCATCTGGTCGACATCGCGCCGATCGATCCGGACGCCAACCCGGTCCGTGATGCCAAGGCCATCGTCGGCGAACTGATCAAGCACGACCCGGGATTCGGCGAAAAGCCGCGCTGGCTGGTGCTCAACAAGCTCGACCTGATTCCCGAGGAAGATCGCGAAAAAACGATCAAGGATTTCCTCAAGGCCTACAAGAAAGCCACCAAGTACGATGGCCCAGTGTTCCCGATTACCGCGATCAGCGGCGACGGCACCAAACCGCTGATCTACGCCCTCTACGAAGCGCTGCAGGTAATGGCCATTCCAGATGTCGTCATCGATGATGGCGAAGGCGGCAGCACCGAGGAATAAGCCATGACGACCACCCGCCTCGCCTCCGCCAAGCGTCTGGTCGTCAAGGTCGGCTCGGCCCTCGTCACCAACAATGGCAGCGGTCTCGACCTTGCCGCGATTGGCGACTGGGCACGGCAGATCGCCCAACTACGGACCCAAGGCCGCGAAATCGTGCTGGTCTCCTCCGGCGCCGTCGCCTGCGGTGTCCAGCGCCTGGGCTGGGGCAGACGGCCGAAGACGGTCCATGAAAAACAGGCCGCCGCTGCCGTTGGTCAGGCAGGACTGGTCGAAGCCTATGAAGCAGCCTTCAGCAAGCACGGCCTGACCACCGCCCAGATCCTCCTGACCCACGAAGACCTGAGCGACCGCAAGCGCTACCTGAATGCCCGCTCGACGCTGACCACCCTGCTTGAACTCGGCGTCGTGCCGATCATCAACGAGAACGACACGGTGATCACCGACGAGATCAAGTTCGGCGATAACGACACGCTCGGCGCGCTGGTCGCCAACCTGATCGAAGCCGAAGCCCTGATCATCCTGACCGACCAGATTGGCCTGTACACCGCCGACCCGCGCAAGGATCCGGCGGCGACGCTGATCCGCGAGGCGACGGCGGGCGATGTCACGCTCGAAGCCATGGCCGGTGGCGCCGGCAGCGGCGTCGGTACCGGCGGCATGATCACCAAGGTCATCGCCGCCAAACGCGCCGCCAAGAGCGGGGCCCATACGGCGATTGCCAGCGGTCGCGAAACCGACCCGATCCTGCGCCTGGCGGCAGGCGAGGCCGTTGGCACCCTGCTCGTCTCGACCACACCGCCGCTCGCCGCACGCAAGCAATGGCTGGCGGATCACCTCCAGCTCGCCGGCCGCCTGCAACTCGATGCCGGTGCGGTCGACGCCCTGAAAGCAGGGAAAAGCCTGTTGCCGATCGGCGTCACCGGCGCCGAGGGCGATTTCGAACGCGGCGCCGCGGTCGCCTGCGTCAGCCCCGACGGCCGGGAAATCGCCCGCGGCCTGACCAACTACGGCAGCGGCGAGACTCGCCTGATCGCCCGCAAATCGACCGCCGAAATCGAACATCTGCTCGGTTATATCGACGAGCCGGAACTGATCCACCGCGACAACCTGATCCTGCTCTGATTTTCTGGCCTGCATGACCGTCGACCGCCTGCCACGCTGGTTTCCCCCGGCCCTGTTTCTGGCAGCACTGGCCGCTGCACTGTGGCGAATCCCGACCCCTGAGGCCGTCAACTTTCTCCCGCCGGCCTTGAGTGCCGATGTTGCGACACGAGAAAGCAATGCCGCTCAGGCATTCTTGCCTCAAGCGAAAGGTGCCCATGCCCAAGCCAGCCTGACCCGCTGGCCTGATGGCCGCCTGGCGCTGGCCTGGAACGGTCCCAGCCGGCTGGATCCGGCAGAAAACGCGATCTGGGTCTCGACACGTGACCGCCAGGGTCAATGGTCGACACCGCTGGAAGTCGCGACTCGCGCGACGGCCGCAGGTGGCAGCTTCGCCCATGTACGCAGCATTTCCAGCCCCACCCTGCACGCCGAGGGCAGCTGGCTGCAACTCTGGTACGTCGGCCAGGCGCTGGGCGAATGGGGCGGCACCTTCCTCTATCACAGCACCTCGACCGATGCCGGCAAGACCTGGACACTGGCCAGGCGACTGCCAATCAGCGCCGGCAGCAACCTGAGCCAATTTTCCTTGCGCCCCGCCTTGCCACTGGCCGACGGCGGCATCGCCCTGCCTCTCGTGCGCAACGCCGCCGGCCATCCGGAACGCTGGCTGCGCTTCTCGGCAACCGGTCGACTCATCGATCAGATCGAAATCCGCAAGGATGACCCGCTGTTCGGTCAAGCCGGCAGCCGGCAGGTGGAGATTCCACGGTGAACGCGCTGGCCGCCTACGGTCTCGTCGCCCACGCGCTGATCATCGGGGCGCTCTTCACGCTATTGCCGCTTGGTGACTTGCGCCCGAAAATCGCACTGGCAGCCACCACACTCTCGCTGCTGATCGGCATTGCGCCCGGCCTGCACGGTCTTTTCGGCATACCCTCGGTCAGCCTGCTGTTGCTCGCCCTGCTGCAACTGGCCAATCACACGCCATCATCGTTCACCGTGCGTCCGGCGAGCGGTGTACTGCTGTTTGCCCTGATCTTCTACCCGATGGCACACGGTTTCGGACCTTTCGATCCCTATCCGCTCGGTTATCAGCCCTGGGCGATCATCATCGCGCTGATGCCAGTCGCGGTGGCGTTATGGTGGCGGCGCAAGCCGATGGGCATCCTCATTCTCGCCGGCGACCTCGCAGCCTACGCGACCGGCGTTTTTCCGAATTTCTGGGATGTGCTGATCGACCCCTTGCTCGTCCTGCTCGCGCTCGCCATCGTCGGGCGACACCTCGCCATCCGCTTTATCGCGTCAAGGCGTCGCTGATCAGCTTGCGGATGCTGCCCGCCTCGAAGGGCTTGTCGCAGATCGCCGAGACGCCCGCCCGCTCGACGGCTGCCAGGCGCCCCATGTTCTGCTCGCTGGTCACCATCAGCACCGGCACCGTGTTCTGCCAGCTTTGCGTGCGGATGTATTCGGTCAGCTCGCGCCCGTCCATCTCAGGCATGTTGTAGTCGGTGATGACCAGATCGACCATGATCTCCTGCAGCAAAGCGACGGCTTCCCGACCGTTGACCGCTTCAGTGATCCGCTCGATGCGCAATTCCTCGAGCAAGCGACGCAAATGACGGCGCGAGGCCATGCTGTCGTCGACCAGCAAAACCCGCAGCCCTTCGATTTCAGCGAGATCGAGCTCTTCCGGCGGATTCAGATAATCAGCCGCGGCATACAACGCGCGTGACAACTGTTGTTCGTTGAACGGCTTGGTGACGATGCTGCAGGCCCCGGACTGACGCACCGGTTCAAGCACCTGCGGCCGTGTCTCGCTCGAAATGAGGATGAACGGGGTGGCTTCGAAGACCGGATCCGCACGCATGGCCGCCACCAGATCGATGCCGGACATGTCCGGCAGATAGAGGCTGCTGATCACCACATGCCCGCCCGCCCCCTGCCGGCGCAGGGCATCGAGTGCGGCCAGCCCCTGTTCGAGCACGGTGACCGTACGAATCCCCTGATGCTTGAGCATGCGCACTACCAAATTAGCCTGCATGCTCGACGGCTCAACGAGAATGACCGAGAGGTCAACGAGGGAAGTGGTCAGGGACATGGGGCCATCCGGCGGATTTCAGAATGGCCCCACTATAGCAGTCGGCATCCGAATCGGGATGCCAACACTAGCGACTCAGCGCTGGAACTTGCCGCTCACCTCAGCGACACGCTGGCCGAACCGCTTGGCCGTATCCAGATCGCCCTGCGGGATTTCGTCGGCGCTACCGTCCGACGGACACTGGACCATCAGTCCGACCGAGCCGCCCAGGCTATTGACGTCATTGCGCGTCGACGCCTTGGTGTTGGCCGGCATCATGCCGAGGCTGACCCAGAGGCCGCCCTGCTGCGAGGCCAGCGTCTGCAGATAGCCCATGGTCACGCCCTTGTCACCGATCGGACTGGCGCTGCAGGTGAAGCCGGCGAAGAGCTTGTCCTGCCAGGCGCGGGTAAACCAGGCCTTGGATGAAGCATCGGCAAACTTCTTGAATTGCCAGCTCGGACCGCCCATATAGGTCGGCGTACCGAAGATGATGGCATCTGCGGCATTCAGCAGATCCCAGCCGCCTTCGGGCAGATTGCCCTCGGCATCGATTGCCAGCGCAGTAGCGCCAGCACCGGCGACGACATGCTCGGCGACGCGCTGCGTATGGCCATACCCGGAATGATAGACAACGACGATTTTGCTCATGGTGTTCTCCTTGTTGGGGGGAATTGAATCAGGATTGGGTGGGAGGAAGATCGAACAGCAGGATTTCCGAGGCCTCGCTGGCCAGGAATTCAAGTCGTGCTTCGTCAGCGATTTTCGCACCATCGCCGGTCGATAGATTTTGCCCGTTCAGCGTGAGTTGACCGCTGACGACCTGCACATAGGCCAGACGGCCAGCGGCCAGCTCGAATTGCCGTACTTCATCCGCCTTCAGCGTCGTCGCCAGCAGCCGGGCCTCCTGGCCGATGATCGCACTGCCATCGGCGCCATCCGGCGAAGCGATCAACTGCCAGTCCTTCGCCATCGCCTCGACCGGCATGGGCCGCTGCTCATAGCTCGCCCGGGTGCCACGCTCAGCGGGCTGCAACCAGATCTGCAGCAGATGGGTCGGCTCATCCGGCGACGGATTGAACTCGCTGTGCAGAATGCCCTTGCCAGCCGTCATGCGCTGCACCTCGCCGCGCCGGATCACGCCGCCGTTGCCGAGGCTGTCCTTGTGCTCGAGGGCGCCTGACAGAATGTAGGTGACGATTTCCATGTCGCGATGGCCATGCATGCCGAAACCGGCCCCCGGTGCAATGCGGTCTTCATTGATGACCCGCAGGACGCCCCAACCCATTTCGTTTGGATCGTAGTATTCCGCAAAGGAAAAACTGTGACGTGCCTGTAGCCAGCCATGGTCGGCATAGCCTCTTGCATCAGCGCTTCTTGGAACAATCATGCGACCTCCTTGTGAATAGTTCGTATCGCTTTGTCGCCATGTTAGGCGTAGAGTTCTTTGTAAAAAAGCGAATTATTCTGGACAAACCGTTCAATTATTTTCACATGAAGATTTCCCTCGATCTCCTGCACATGCTCGACGCCATCGATCGCCACGGCAGTTTCAGTGCTGCGGCCGATGCCCTGCACCGGGTGCCGTCGGCCCTTTCCCACGCCATTGCCAAGCTCGAGCAGGATCTCGACGTCACGCTCTTCATCCGCGAAGGCCGACGCGCCCTGCTCAACGAGGCCGGCCGCGCCCTGCTCGACGACGGCCGCCTGCTGCTGCGCGCCGCCAGCGAACTGGAGCGCCGGGTCGAGCGCATCGCGCATGGCTGGGAAACCGAACTGCGCATCGCCGTCGACATGGTCATCCCGGTCGAACGACTCTATCCGCTGATCGAACGCTTCGATGCCGAGGGCCACAGCACGCGCATCCAGCTCAATTACGAAGTCCTGGGTGGCAGCTGGGATGCGCTGGCGACCGACCGGGCCGATGTCGTCATTGGCGCCCCCGGTGATCGTCCGGCACGCGGCGGCATCGACAGCCTTCCGCTCTGCGACACGCGGCTGATCTTCGTCGTCGCCCCGCATCATCCGCTGGCGGGATACCCCGCCCCGATCCCTGCTGAGGAACTCGCCCGTCAGCGCGCCGTGGTCATCGCCGACACTTCACGTGAACTGACCGCCCGTACGGTCGGCCTGCTCGAAGGTCAGCCCCGCCTGATCGTGCCCAACATGCACGCCAAGGCGCAGGCCCAGATCGCCGGTCTCGGCATCGGTCATCTCCCCCGCTGGCTGGCCGATCCCGCGATCGCCCAGGGGCTGCTCATCGAAAAGCCACTGGCCGAGCCGCGACCGCCCATGCCCTGCCACATCGCCTGGAAAACCCGGCACAAGGGCAAGGCAGCACAGTGGTTCATTAGCGCCTTGTCGAAAAACGAGGAGATCCGCCGGTTGACCGCGGGCCTCTGAAAAACAGGCGCAAAAACCAACTCTCCGAGAAGGCGAAGCAGGCTATCATCCGGCGAAGACAAACGCGTCCAACAGCCCCGGCAGAGAGACCGGGAGCAATGCTGACAAGGAGGAGCGAGGGATGAAATCAGACACCCTGAAAGCCAGGCATTTGCGCCTCGGTTTCATGCTGAGCGGGATTTTCCTGCTGGCCCTGGGCATCGCCTACGCACTGCAATCCTGGAAAGACGAGCGGGCCCACGAGTGGCAGTTCCTGGCGACGATTACCGGCATTGCGGCCGGCTCGGTGGATGCCAATTTCGCCCACATGGAACATGCATTGCGTGTCATCAGCGAAGAGCTTGAGGTCGCCGAAATCCCCGACCACCGTCTTGACCGGCAACGCATTCAGACCCTGATCCAGCGCTACAAGCGCGAAAACCCGGAAGTCCTGAATGTCGCCTTCTTCCGACCGGATGGCCAGATGCTGGTCCGCGATGATGTCGCCCTCGACAAACCGCTGCCAAGTTTTGCCGACAATCAGTCCTTCCAGATCAGCATCCAGGAAATCAAGGCCAGGCAACGCCTCGACATCACCCGCCCGATCGAGAGCAAATTCGGGCGTGGCTGGATCATGACCATGCGTCTCGGCCTGTTTCGCCAGAACGGCGAACTGGCCTATGTCCTGACGGCAACCTATCCCCTCCTCAACCAGCAAGTCCTGTGGAAAAACCTGGCCTTGCCCGAAGGTGGCTCGATCGGCCTGCTGCGCGACGACAACTATCTCGTCAGCCGCTTCCCGGAACCGGACAAGATGAGTGTGGCCGAGTTGTACCAAAAACCGCGCTCAGGCGCGCTGGTCGAGCACCTGAGCACGCTCGGGCATCCGAAACAGGGCGAGGTCGAGGGGTACAACAGCGTGGCCAAGGAAAATTACCTGTTTTCGTATCGCCGCCTGGCCAATTACCCGCTGACCGTCTTTGTCTCGCGCCCGGTTTCATTACTGTTCAACAAATGGCTCGAGAAAATGTGCTGGCCTGCGGCACTGCTTGGCCTGCTGCTCATCGCCCACGTGCTGTCCGCGCTGTTCGTGCTGCGGCAACAGCAACGGTTCGAGCGTAGCCAGGCCGAAATCAATGCCCAACTGGAACGTGATGTTGCCGAGCGGACCCGCGAACTGCAACAGGCCAAGGAAGAAGCCGAGCAACTCTCGAAGACCAAAAGCGCCTTCCTCGCGAACATGAGCCATGAGATTCGCACCCCCATGAATGCCATCCTCGGCACCGCCCATCTCATGCGCAAGGAATCCATCAGCGAGCGCCAGACCCATCAACTGGACCGCATCCGGATTGCTGCGAACCATCTACTCGCCATCATCAACGACATCCTCGACCTGTCCAAGATCGAAGCCGGCAAGCTCGAACTCGAGGAAACCGACATCGTGATGCCTGAATTGATTGCCACGATTTCCGCCATCCTGGCCGACCAGGTGGCAACGAAGGGGCTCAAATTCACGGTCGAAGCCGATGCGATTCCCCAGCACCTGATCGGCGACCCGACCCGACTGTCGCAGGCACTGGTGAACTACGGCGTGAATGCGGTGAAATTCACCGAAGAGGGTCGTATCACCTTGCGCGCCAGCGTGCTTGAAAGCGATGCAGAGAGTCATCTCCTGTGCTTCGAGGTCGAAGACACCGGCGTCGGGATCGCCCCCGATCAGATGGAGCGGCTGTTCAATGCCTTCGAGCAAGCGGACAGTTCGATCACCCGGGAATATGGCGGCACCGGCCTCGGGCTCGCCATTACCCGCAAGCTGGCCCACCTGATGGGAGGCGATGCCGGTGCGAGCAGCCTGCTGGGGAACGGCAGCACGTTCTGGCTGACCGTCAGGCTGAAAAATCCGGCGATCGTTTCCGATATTCGCACAGCCGCCGCCCCATCGTTGCATGGCGACGAACCCGCCGAAAGTATTCTGATGCGAGAACACGCCGGCAAACGCGTTCTTCTTGTCGAAGATGACGCCATCAACCAGGAAATTGCCCTGGAAATCCTGCAGGATACCGGTCTCGTCATTGAAACAGCCGAGAATGGCCAGCAGGCGCTGGAAAAAGCCGGATCACAGGCTTACGACCTGATCCTGATGGACATGCAGATGCCCAGGATGGATGGCCTGACGGCAACGCGGCATATCCGCCAACTGGCCGGCTACGCCCACTGCCCGATTCTCGCGATGACCGCCAATGCCTTCAACGAAGACCGCCAGAATTGTCTTGATGTCGGCATGAACGATTTCATCTCGAAACCCGTCGACCCCGAGTTGCTCTATGCCGCACTGCTCCAGTGGCTGGAGCACCCACCGGCGAACACCGCCAAACCCGCCGACTAGCCTCCGTTGAAGCGCGCCACCAGGCGCAGGTCGTTGCCGATCTGGCGGCAGTCCCGCCAGGTCAATGTCGTCTTGTCGGCCAGTGAATTCAGGGCCGGCAGGTTGAACAATCCTGCCGCATCCCCGAGCAGACAAGGGGCCAGATAAAGCAGGAGCTCATCGACCAGCCCCTCGCGCATCAGTGAACCATTCAGCTTGAACCCGGCTTCGGCATGAATCTCGTTGATGCCGCGCTGCGCCAATGCCCCGAGCAAGGCATCGAGCGCCACCTTGTCGTGCGGATTCGGCAGAATCAGCACCTCGGCACCGGTCGACCGCAAGGCATCGGCCTTTTCCGGATCATCGATCGCCCCGGCGATCAGCACCGGGCCCCCCTTCAGGATTTTTGCGGTCAACGGCGTGTCGAGGGCGCTATCGACCACCACACGCAAAGGCTGGCGCACGGTCTCGACCTCGCGTACGTTGAGCTGTGGATCATCGTCCCGCACCGTCCCGATCCCGGTCAGGATGGCGCAGGCGCGCGCCCGCCAGCGATGGCCGTCGCGCCGCGCCTCCGGGCCGGTAATCCATTGGCTGACCCCATTGTGCAGCGCCGTCTTGCCGTCGAGACTGGCCGCCGCCTTCAGGCGCAGCCACGGCCTTCCCCGCGTCATGCGCGAGACGAAACCGATATTGAGTTCGCGCGCCTCGTTTTCCAGCAAGCCACTCGCCGTTTCGATGCCTGCCGCCTGGAGCAGGGCCAGCCCCTGGCCGGCAACCAATGGATTGGGATCGCTCATCGCCGCCACGACCCTTGAAACCCCGGCCACGATCAGCGCATTTGCGCAGGGTGGTGTGCGGCCGTGGTGACTGCAGGGCTCGAGCGTGACATACGCCGTCGCCCCACGCGCCCGGGCACCCGCATTGCGCAAGGCGTGCACCTCGGCGTGCGGCTCGCCGGCCTTCTCATGCCAGCCCTCGCCAACGATCTCGCCATCGCGCACGAGCACGCAACCGACGCGCGGGTTGGGAGAGGTCGTCCATAGACCGCGCTCGGCAAGTTGCAGGGCGCGCGCCATCATGCCGTGGTCAACGGCCGAAAAAATCATTTTTTCTTGGTGCTGGCCGCAGGCGAAACTTCGCGGATGGCCTTGGAGAAGGCATCGACATCCTCGAAGTTACGATAGACCGAGGCGAAGCGGATGTAGGCAACCTTGTCGAGCTTCTTCAGTTCGCGCATCACCAGTTCACCCAGTTGCTGCGTGCTGACCTCGCGCTCGCCAGCGGTCAGCAGTTTTTCCTCGATATCGGCGACGGCCGCATCGATCGCCTCGATCGAGACCGGCCGTTTACGCAGGGCCAGTTCGAGGCTGGCGCGCAGTTTCGGCCGGCTGAATTCGACCCGCACGCCATTCTTCTTGCTCACCTGCGGCAGCTGGATTTCAGCCCGCTCGTAGGTGGTAAAACGTTTTTCACAGGCATTGCACTTCCGGCGGCGACGGACGACATCGGCCTCGTCATTGAGACGGGTCTCGGCGACCGCCGTGTCCTCCGCACCGCAGAAAGGGCATTTCACGGGCGATCAGGCGCCGTAAACCGGGAAGCGCTTGCAGAGAGCGGAAACCTTCTCGCGCACCGTAGCGGCAACCGCCTCGTCGTTCGGCGCATCCAGCACATCGGCGATCAGGTGAGCGATCTGTTCGGCTTCGATCTCGGTAAAACCGCGACTGGTCATCGCCGGCGAACCGATACGGATGCCGGAGGTGACGAACGGCTTTTGCGGGTCGTTCGGGATGCCGTTCTTGTTGACCGTGATGTGGGCACGGCCCAGTGCGGCTTCGGCTTCCTTGCCGGTCAGGTTCTTCGGTTGCAGGTCGACCAGGAAGACGTGGCTTTCAGTGCGACCGGAAACGATGCGCAGGCCGCGCTCTTCACCCAGCACGCGCGACATGACGCGGGCGTTGTTGATGACCTGTTCCTGGTAGTTCTTGAATTCAGGCGTCGCGGCTTCCTTGAAAGCAACTGCCTTGGCAGCGATCACGTGCATCAGCGGACCACCCTGCAGGCCCGGGAAGATGGCGGAGTTGATCGCCTTTTCGTGCTCGGCCTTCATCAGGATCACACCACCGCGCGGGCCGCGCAGGGTCTTGTGCGTGGTCGATGTCACGACATCGGCGAAGG
>JACCDQ010338103.1_pt1 | contig 13462 bp, 17 predicted proteins | sample 7446031 | NCBI WGS metagenome assembly JACCDQ01 (sample SAMN15323442, study PRJNA562643) | freshwater metagenome | isolation source: river surface water | place: USA:Blue River Watershed | collected 2017-08-17 | reverse complement strand
TCTCTTCAATTCTAGCGTTGCTTGGCGCGCGGCTACAATGTCAGGGTGACTATCAACTGTCCTTTGAACTGCCTTCTTTGGGTCTTCAAAAAAATCAATCTCAGGCTCGTCCTGCTTAATCTGTTGTTGTTTAGACCCAAGGTTCTGTCTAATAAGTTCATCGGCTAGTTTTCTAACTTCGCCTACCTCTTGAGCCTGCTTTCCAATTAGCTTTTCAGCCTCTTGGTGCATTTTTACTATCTCATCCAGACTTTTATCCCTGTATTTTTCAGGAAGTTCTGGTTTAGAAGCAATCTTTTGCTCTTCGATTTCTAACTCACCAGGCAATTCTTTGTCATCATCAATCAACATATTTTTCCTTTTTCCTGCCGTTAATCGGTTGTAGGAGATTCAACTCGGCACTATTGCTTATGAGTTGAGTTTGCGTTCGCTTTTTAGCTTGTCAGTATGGCTTTTCTCAAACTTGCCATGGGCAGTTGGGAAATGACCAGACCAACCTTCTAACCGAAAAGCTGGCGCTGAGAGAGTTCGGTTGGCTGTAGCTCCGCACTCACACATTAGACTGGTTGCCTCATAATCAACCAATCTTTCTGTTCTATGTCCGTTTTCACAGACGAAATCAAACATTCTTCTCATTTAAGTCCTCGTAGGCTCTTTCGCTGACTTGTTTCAAGTTTTTCAGCCATGTGAGAATAGAAAGTTCACCTTTTCTAAATTGTAGACTTTTTTCGTCCTCAATTGTAGATATATTATTTAAAGGTTCAATCATATTGTCAATGTCTTCCAAAAGGTCTTTCCACCCTTCGGTAGCCATCATTGAGAATCTTGCCTCGTAATAGGCTTGCAGTTCTGGGGTCATGCACCATTTCCTGAGTCAATTACGATAACTTCTACTGGATCAGGACGAGTTTGTACTTCTACTGTATAAATCACGCCATTTTCCTCATAAGGATTGCACCCAACAAGCATTTCAGTATTTCTGTCATGCTCTTTAAAAACGCTAACCTTTAAACAGTTATTTTCAGTAAAGAAGTCATCATTTGGCCCTGAAATTGGGAATGATGTATTAGGAAACATATCACGATAGTGTCCTACTGTGATAGTTCCATTTTCTAGTTTAGCAATGTTCATGTTTATCCTTTATCTGGGAAAGCCGCTGTGGGTGCTGTGAAGTTAGCTGTATATCGAGCATAACCTTTAGTGATTCGTAAGTCATCTATGTAGCCGTTAAGTGGTGCAGATTGGTCAGACCTTGCTCCCTCTTTTCCAACATATATTGTCGCTGATGAACTTAAATTTATTGAAGAAGTTGTGCTTCCAACTTGAGTACCATCCAAGAACATTCTAAATGTTGTTCCACTTCTGGTAAGTGCAAAGTGAAACCATGTATTTGCAGAAAAGTTAGTTGAACTTCCTAAAACTGGAGTTGCATCTGTGTGGAAATAAATATAACCAAATCCACCAATGTTTGTTGGGTTTAAAGCAATACACCAAACAGTATCACCACCATCAGGACTTGGGTATGTCCTGTTCCCAATAATCCCAGACCTTGAGCCTGTTGTCCCTGTGTAAATCCAACACTCAACAGTAAAGTCACCAGAACCTAAAACAAGGTTTGGGTTTGTTAAAGTGGTAAGCCAATCACCAGACCCATCAAACGCCAATGAGCCAGTACCATACTTCTTAACGCTTGTAGAAATCTGTGCGTTACCCACAGTTTCTAAGTCGTTCATCATAGCGTTGTCTAAGATGCCAGCGTTGGTTGTTGACAGTAAAAATGCAGTATTTGTTACTGCTGTTAGCGGTGAAGTTGGTACAGTAATTGTTGAATTAGCTGCACCATATACATCAGTTCCTACAACTACACGGGCATTACTAATATAACCTGGAAAATATTTTACGCTACCTCCACCACCGCCATCAAATCTATATCCAATATTTAAAGGATCAGAATTAACATTGTTAAATGATGTTGTAACAGTTCCTGTATACACACGGACACCATTCATCCAAAATGAAAGCGTATTTGATGAGTTCCTAGAAACTGCTAAATGAACCCATTGATTTGAAGGTAAATTTACTGAAGATGCGTAACTATATTCAGTTCCATCATATCTATACCATGTTGGTTTACCACCAGTATCAAAATTAATTTGAATTGTCCAACCAACATAAGTTACTGGAGAACCACCATTCGCACCATTGCCAAGAGAGATAATTCCATATCCTCCCGCTCCAATAGTTGTACCATTCCAGTAAACCCATGCCTCTACTGTGAATTGTCCAGTACCAATGTTGAATGCTGCATTTTGTGGCGTAGTCAAATAATCACCACTACCATCAAAGTACCCAGAGCCACCAATCACGCTTGTGGTGTAGGCAGATGTAGCTTTAAATGGGCTGAAGCGTTGGACGCTTGGTGAGCCGCCAGCAACAGTCATTGTGAAATTATTACTGCTGTTGTCAATAAACCTGTTTGACTGGCAAGTCAGTAATGATGTACCGCTAATGGCTGTCAAAGGTGTTGTGCTTGGTGTAAATGCACTTGTATAAACAGCAGTATTAGTTACACGAAAATTTGAAATATAGCCATTAAATAATCGTCCACCAAAGAAACTGTTTGCAATTCTAAATGTGCTTGAAGAAGTTATTGTTCCAGAAACAGTTGTTGTATTTTCTAAAACACCATTAATAAATAAACGAAGTGTTGTCCCAGAACGGCTAAGAGCTACATGATTCCATTTGCCATTATTTAAACCTGTTGTTGTTGAAGTAAAGTTTAAAACACTCGAACCAATATAAACAGTAATTTGACCATTATTTGTTGCGTTATTTAACAGAATAGTGCCACCAGTTGTAGTTCCTTCATCTGAATAAATACATGCATAAGTTGTTGTTGTAGTTGTATTAAACCAACACTCAACTGTGAAGTCTGATGCATAGGATATTGCCGACGATGATGTTGTTAAATACGCTGCACTACCATCAAAGTAATTACTCCAATTACTACCATAAGGACTAAATGTGCCTTGAGTAGTATTTCCATTACGAGTAATCGTAAAGTTATTGGTAGATGAATCAGTAAAAGTATTGTTCTGAGCGCCATTAGTCCCATTACCATGCAACAACATCGTTACATAGTTAAACTGAGGGTCTTTAGCCTCTGCGCTACCTGATTTGGATGCTGCGAACATTAGTAGTTTTGTCCAATTGTTGTGCCGTACCAATTAGTGCCATCAGAGAAAAAGCTATAAATGTCTTGTTTATTAGCAGTTCCTGTGATGGTTGGTGCTGTTGCGGCAGGCCAAGTTACTGTTGACCAAGTAACAGACCTAGAGCCAGTACCATCTTGCTTCAACATGATGATGAAAGATTTACCCGCACCTTGAGATGGCATTGTGATTGTTGCATTGCCAGTTAAAGTCAACTGCTGAACAGTACCATTAGCTAAAGAAACTGTAATCGCTGTGCTTGTGTTAGCGGTATATAGAGTCTCTGTATAGTTGGTAACAGTTGGGTTTGTCAGAGTCTTATTGGTTAGCGTCTGAGTTGCAGAAGTGCTAACAATATCAGCAGAATTAAGCTGAGAACCAGTAGGTAGATTTACACTATCTCCAGACGCTATCTCACCTAATGAGGTTACATCAGACCCTGTATAAATTGATTTGACAAGATTAACGACAGCCATAAATTACCTCAAGTTGTTAGTGCAATGTTCTTTGCTGTGCCAGAACTATTAAAGAATGGAAGGGCTGTTCCGCTAACTAAAGAAATAGTATCTGAAGTGCCATCAGCCTTGTAAAAAGGAAATACAAGAGTTCCACCGCCACCACCTGATGAAGCAATTGTAATTCCACCAGAAGAATTAGTAATGGTTATGTTGCTTCCAGCAGTCAAAGTAGCCGCTGTATAGCCTGTTCCGTTGCCAATTAACAACTGTCCATTACTAGGAGTAGAGGTTATTCCTGTACCGCCATTTGCGATAGGTAAAGCTGTACCGCTATAAGAGATAGCCAAAGTACCAGAACTGGTAATTGGAGAGCCACTTATTGACAAGAATGAAGGTACTGTTGCCGCTACAGAAGTAACTGTTCCTGATCCGCTACTTGTAGCCGCAATGGTCTGGTTAGGCCAAGTTCCTGAAACTGTAATGTTTGAACCTGCAACTAAACTAGGACTATCTGTTCCTGTACCGCCATTAGCAACTGCAACAATGCCTGTGACATTAGAAGCAGTACCAGTTGTATTCTGGTTAAGAGTAGGAATATCAGCCGCTACGATTGACCTAAATGTAGGCACTCCAGAAGAGCCATTGGGCGATGCTAAGAAATAATTTGCAGTCTTAGAGCCATAGGGGTTCTGAGTGTCGCCATAGCCAGAAGCAAGACTAATATCAGGAGTAGCGCCACCACTAGAAACAACTGGTGAACTTCCTGTTACAGAAGTAACTGTTCCACTATTAGTTGCGGCAATAGAAATAGAACCATTGCCATTGGTAATTGAAATACCGCTTCCTGCTGTCAAAGTAGCTTTTGTAAGCGTATTCCCACTTGTGTTTCCAATAAGCAACTGTCCATCTGTATAACTTGTTTGACCAGTACCGCCATTTGCAACTGGTAAAGCAGTACCAGAATAGGTAATTGCCAAAGTGCCAGAAGTCGTTATAGGACTTCCTGAGATACTAAAGATAGATGGAACAGTAGCCGCTACAGATGTAACAGTACCAGTATTGCTTGTATATCCATTAGGATTTGATGCAGGATAAGCGCCAAGACTTGTCAAAGCATTAGCGGCAGTAGTTGCTCCTGTACCACCATTTGCAATAGGCAAAGTGCCATTAACACCAGCAGTCAGAGAAACAGTATTCTTTTCCCACAGACTTGTTGAGCTGTTGTAAACAATGGTCTGTCCGTTAGATGGAGACTGAGCAGCAACATTGTGCAATTCATCTAACTCATAACCATTTTGAACCTTAACAAACAACTTACCTTGAGCTGGGTGAGCATGTTCAAAAATGGCAACATAAACCAAATGGTCAGGCGCATAAGGCTTAGTAGCTGTATAAGTTCCCGCAGTTGTAGGGCTTAGATACAACTGAGCGCCATCTGTATAAGCAGATGTATCCATGTCAGTAACCAAGCCAATAATGGTCACATAACCATTTGAGTTATTAGCTAAGTTAGCACTCATCACACCCAAAGTCTGAGCAGATGTTGAGTCGCCAGTAGCAATTGCCTTGCTTACTGTTGATATTTGACCAGTAGCCCCAGTAATATAGACAACAGTACCCTTAGTTAAGGTAGCACCTGTCGTGTTTCTTACTAAAGCAATTACATTTGTTGATGAAACTGCTCTTTGAACAGATAAATCTGCTACACCAGAAGTCGTAGAAACAGTTACAGAGCCGTCTGTAGATGTAATGCTACCAATGGCATTAACATCTGTATAAGTAAGCGTTACAACCCCTGTTTGACCATTTACAGAGGTTACTAAGTTGGTTTGGTCAATCTTTTGCCAGTTAGTACCATTAAAGATCAGCCAATCACCAATTTGCCAATCAGTAATACCATCTAAATTTGTTGAGCCAGCAGTAGCAACAATATAGTAGTAACCATTTGTGCCAACACCAGAAGCAAGAGTAGGAGTATTGGTAGAAGCATTCCATGTGCCTTGATAACTCAAGCCACTAGCAATAGTTCCCCAAGAAAGATTTGTGCCATCGGTTGTTAGGAACTTTCCTGAGTTACCAGTTTGGCTAGGAATCAGATTGTTAATCTGGGTCTGCAAAGAAGCCAAAGTATCCAGAACATACTGAGATGTGCCACCACCATTAGTGATAACTTTGATCTGGCTTGCCAACTCCATTGGCATGATTTCGCCAACATTGATCTCATTGCCGTTAGACAATGTGATAACCAAGCCACCATCAAAATCTAGATAAGCATTGGTGACAGAAACACCATCTACGCCATCTCTACCATCTTTACCCGCAGGGCCTTGAGGGCCTTGACGACCAGGAGCGCCATCTTTACCAGGCTTGCCGTCTCTACCATCTCGTCCGTCCGTACCATTGATACCATCACGACCATCTTGAATGGAGGCTACTCGTTTTTCAATGAGATTGCCTAGATCGTCATAGCGACTACGGATGTCAGATTCAATCTTCTTGAGAGCTTGGACAACTAAGTCTACATTCTCGCCAATCTTCTGCTTTTGGACTGCTCTAGCTTGTGCTACTGAGTTTTTAACAGAATCAAGAATCGCTTGCTGTTGCTCAGGAGTCATGCTCTTGAGGATTAGCTCCTTGACCAGACTTTCAGCGTCCATTGCTTAACTCCTTGGTCAACTGATCTAAGAAATCTTGTTCCATGCCTGAGATTTTATTCTGCTTATCAGCCATTTGCATCTCAACAATCTTAGATTTATTCTTAATATCAGCCTCCTTGAGCATCAATTCAGCAATCTTAACTCGTTTATCAAACTCATCTGACTCTTGACCACTAGGCAAGTTCTTAGTTGCGCTACTAAGCACTTTAGCCTGTACTTCTTGTGGCATTAACTGAGCTTCAACAGACAACTTAGTCGCTTCTGCACGATTTTGCTCTGCTTGTGTCGCTTGTACAGCAATCTGAGCCTGTGCCAACTGCATAGCCAACTGTTGCTGAACTTGTTGCATCTGCTGTGCTTGTGGATCAGGTTGAGCCATCTGATCGAGCATCTGAATCAACTCATGGCGGTTAGACAACGAGCTGTTTGCCATGATTCCCTTGAGAATAATAGGCAAAACTGGTGTATTTGGGCCAAGAGTCTGGAGCAAAGAGATGAACTGTTGTTGTTCATGCTCACGAGCAATGATTCCAAGCGCTGCAGTCGGAATAAACTTCAAGTCAACAGTAGGATAACGCTCAGGATCAAACTGCATATAGCGATAAGCAGCCTTATTGATGAACGGAATCATAAAGTCTTCTTGGAAGTTAACCAAGGTGCGCTTGTACTTCTTGATAATCGAGGCAACAGCCATCGAAATACCACCTTGACCAGCATCCCGAGACACATTTGATACCATTCCGTTGCTATCAAGCGTACCCGTAGACTGCAAGAGCATTCTTTCAAACTCTTTGGCAGTATTCATGTTGTTTGGATCAGTATTTCCAAACTTGAATGGGAACAAAATCTCGTTAGGATTGCCGTTTGTCAGGATATTCTTGCCTGGCTTTACCTCGAACTTCATGCCACGGGGCAAACGAGTCGCATCCATCGCAATCATCGGGCTTGTAGTCAACGCCAATGAGTCCAAATGTGAACGAATCTGAGCGTCTACAGCCTTTTGAGAGTTGTAAGCCTTCTCAACAGTACCACGACCAAGTAAACGATTAGGAACTGTATCGTCTTGATAAGCCAGAATTGGACGATCCTTCATCATGTAAGGATTCTTTTCTGCCTTCAGAAGAACACCATCGTTCGCAATAACGACAATAGCCTCTACCAAGTCAGAATACTCGTCTTGAACAGAGTCTTCAGGGAACAAATCCTCTACTTCTGCTTCATTTTCCAGTTGTTCAAGGTATTCTCTAGGAACTAAACCATAGTAGGTTAGCAATTTAACCTTGTCATCTTCGTACTGAGTAATCTCTTGAGTAGGCTCAAGGTCAGTATCCATCGAATCAGTACCGATTTCTACCTTGCGATAGATGCCATCTTCCTGACCCTTAACAACTTTGTGGATAGAGACATACTTCTCAATCGCCACACCCATACAGTCTTCAATAGAAGTGCCATTAGGGTCAAACAAGAAGTTCTTAGGATTAACAGGAACAATCTTGACAGCAATTCGGTCTTTTTCTAGTACGCCAATAGCGGCTTGACCAGGTTGACCAGGGATTGCTTGGGTAGACGGAACAAAGATTTTCTCAGTCTTGACAACAATCTCACCGATGCCAGTACCATAGATTTCTGCCATCAACTCAATCTGATCGATAGACTTACGAATCTTGTCTACTTTGAAATCTTCCATCAGTTGAGCCTTAATCATTGCTACATCTAATGGGTTGTTGTTGACATCACGGATATCGTCTTGAATGTCAAAGAACTCACCTTGACCAAAGATAGCTTCCATGATCTCGGCATGGCGAGTCTCAACGGCTTGGGTAGTGCCGGGCGTTACGATGCGTGAACGCTCTGATTCTCGGGTCTTATCTTGGGAATCCCACTCACCACGAAAGATACGCTCGTATTCCAACCATGCAGTTAAATAGTTAGTATCACGATAGTTTCTCCAACGATCACAATGGTTAACTACAAAGCTAACTAATTCTTTATCGCTGTCTGTTGGTTCTTGGAATTCCATTACACCCCCGATATTATGTCCAAAGGCTCCCAAAAATCATCTTCTTCTTGTTCAAAGTAAGATGTTACTGCGAGCTGATCCATGTATGATAATGCATCTGGTAGGTCATCGTGGACGCCATTTGCAGGAAACATCAGAAGTTGGTCAATGAAGTCATCCCAATTCTCTTCGGAATTAAGTATGATTCTGCCATGTTCGAACCTTCCTTGCAATGCCCAAATCACTCTATCTGTCTTTTTTCTGTTTCCATGGGTCAAATCAACGATATGAGCATAAACATTGTTCTTTCTCATAAGGTCTGACAAATAGGGCAAAACAGCGTTTTTAAGCGCCCCCCTCTCAATTCCCACAGAAGTCGGTCTGTAATCCCGAATAGCCATCAGAATCTTAGAGGCTGTCTCACGAATATCCCATCTTCCGTGGATGATCTCTTTGACAAACCACTTCCCATCCTCAGTCGCTTTAACCACGCAAATAGCCGACTCATCTAGTCTTTTCTTGGCATTTCCCGCTTGTTTGGCAACTTCTTCAAAGCCCGCAAGGTCAATTGAGATGAAATAGCTACCATGTTCAGGTTCTACCCCATACTTGATCCAGTCCTCTTTAAAGATGTCTGAACCCGCATTGGAGAACGATGCCAGGTATTCTTGTTTAAAAGCAAAGCTACTTAAGGTTTTTTTGGCAGATTCAATCTCTATAGGGTCAATCAAGGGGTTATCTTGGGTTGTGAAGTGCCAACTCTTCCAGTCGGAATCCCCACCACTCTCCCCCAACTTAAAGGTGTCATAGAACCAGTTTCTACCCTTTGGAGTGCCAATAAACAAGGCTCTACCCTTCTTGTCAGACAAAGAAGCCCGAATAACTTGTTCCCAAGCCTCTGGTTTAATGTCCGCAACCTCATCCAGTACCGCATAGGTCAAAGACACACCACGCAATGTATCGGGTCTGTCAGCACCACGGACATAGATTCTTGCTCCGTTTATCAAGGTAATATCTAAGTTATTGACATGGCTATTGGTGATGATGTCTCTACCAAGGTCTAGCAATAAGTCCCAGATAATCTGTCTTGATTGCCCCATAGTAGGCGAGACATAAAGCACAGCAGAGCCTTGAGGACACTTTAAACCCTCAATCAATAGCGTTACAGCAGCCATTCTAGACTTACCACACCTACGCCCAGCAGCCACAACCTTGAACCGAGTCGTATCCTTAAATACCTCTTGTTGCCAAGGAAGCAAGCTAAAGTTCAAATCAGCCATATTTAGCCTCTACATCTTCTGGTTGGACAGAATCAATAATAGTCGGTTCTTGCCCCAATCCAGTAATGTTAATCGTCACAGCACTCCTCTGGCTCTTATCCTTTTCAAACATGCTAATAGGAAGAGTCCTGTCCAAACACATCTTTAAAGCCACCAATTGATGCGGATGCTCGTCATTCAATGCTATCTCTATCACCTTCTGAGCAACATCCTTACCCCCAGAACGAATCATCAACTCCTTCAACTCCTTGAGCCTCTGATGGTCTGTCTTAGGCAATACAGTAGGCGGGTTATCAGCAAACCTCTGTATCGTCATCTTGACAGATCCTTTTGGTCTTCCTCGTCCTCGCTTCAATTGAGTTTCCATTTGTTTCCTTTTTGACTTTTTTTGAGGGTGGGGTGTACCACAAATATCTACCAACTCAACCAACCCCCTCCCCCCCATCAATTCCAACCAACCTACCAATCGTTATGGGTCATAACTAAATTGGTTATGGTTTATAACTATCTTTGTGAGAGTTGTTGAAGCACCTTTATTAGGGTACTTGAACTATTCCAGTCTTATCTATTTCCCTATCCGTTCCCTTATCTATCCTCTCTTACATTCCCTATTGATTCACTCATTAAGGGCTGTCTCTTTATCTGCGATCTCTATATTTAAAATACTCAAGCTCATGCCTGGTCTATACCCTTGATTGTGGGCATAACTGTATAGGTCAATCATATTTTCAAAGCCACGGCATAAGTTACCCTTACCAGCAGCAAGTAAGGCTATTCTTTGAGGGTCTGACAATGTTCTCTGGAAATATCGGGTATCGGGTTTTGATGGTCTGCCCATGTTTTCCACCTATCCAATAAAAATAATTTAAATAAATTGTACTTTATTAGGGTTTATCCTAGTATTTTTTCTTTTTTTTACTGATACAGTATCTTCACTGGCCTAGCAGCACTAGGAACTCTTAATAGGTGTCAACAATGAAAAATACTATCTTGGACTATCTGACAGCCATCGGTTTAGGTCTCTGTCTCTGTATCGGGCTTTTAGCCTACTTTGATGTACTTATAAAGTAATATTTTTTCAATTCAATAGGTGTCAATAATGATCAAAATCTCAAATACTTCAAAATTAAATGCCCGTTCGTGGAGCTTGCAAGCTTTGGACACCTGTCCTGGTTCTTGGGCAGCGCCTGGTGAGCTTGTTGATGCCTGTAAGGGATGTTATGCCACCACAGGAAATTACAATTACCCTAATGTTAAAGCTCCCAGATTGTCTAATCGTGAAGACTGGCAGCGCTTAGAGTGGGTGTCTGACATGGTTTCAGAGCTTGATCAAGATCGTTATTTTCGCTGGTTCGATTCTGGTGATGTTTATACCCTTGGATTAGCGGAAAAAATCCTTGAGGTAATGATTCGGACACCATGGTGCAATCATTGGTTGCCCACCAGAATGCATAAATTCCCTAAATTTGCCCATGTTTTTGCTCAAATGGAAGCTTTACCTAATGTGAAGGTTAGATTTTCAAGTGATTCTATCCAAGGGGAATACATTGAGGGCTTGCATGGTTCGGTTATTGGCCCAGATGCTGCCACTTTTCAAGCCCGTGAAGGGGTTCAATTATGCGAAGCTTATAAGCATGGGGGAAACTGTAATGGCTGCCGTGCATGTTGGTCTAAAGATGTCCCATTGATTGCCTATCCAGCGCATGGCCAAAAAATGGCACGGGTTATTAAGTTAAAACAAATTTAAGGGGATTCAATGATCTATGCTTGCATTGCCCTAGTACTTCGAATACTTACAAAACGCTAACCTACTAACCCGCCATTGAGCGGGTTTTTTCTTTTCTGCTGTCCAACATTGTCTAACCCTAAAAAACGGCTTAAAACGGGTTTTTATCGGCTTCTAGTGGCATTCTCTCGCACAATCTACGTATGGTTTCATTCAGGGCAGACAATTCGTCCATCTTATAGACAGACCAAAGCCTTTTCTGCCCATGGATGCCGTTAATGCTTCCACGATGGCAATCAGCACACAATGGCATTGATGTAAACCATTGGCCTTGGTTTATCTCGTGGCACTCACTTGGTGGTGGTGAGTCGCAAATAATGCAAGACATCCCCTTGATTCTCTCAATGTGCTGTTTTTCCCCATTGGTGGGCTTTGCTTTGTTTTTGCTTTGCATCTATTGAGTCGCTCTCACTTCCATTCGAGCGCTGTATTGTTCGGTGCGCCAGCATTCAATTCGTGCTTGTGCTGCGGTCATTAGCCACCGATACCGCTCCTCAAGTTCTACGGCTTGCCTGATGCCTTCTAAAATCTCGATATATTCAGGGTGGGCATAAGCAAAAGTGTCCTGTTTTCCAAGTACCTCAGTACCCGCAAGACTTTTTAGTTGTGCGTGTTTACTGCGACGAAATTCATCCAAGTACATCCGATCCGCTTTAGCCTTTGCATATAAAGGGGCTGTATCTATGAGATATTGAATAGCTTTTGTTGGTTCATTCATTCTTGACCTCTTATGAAAGTCGCACACGATTTTGCGGCCTGTTCTGCAATAGGAGTCATATCCTTAGATAAGTCTTCGCACACCTTTGCACACGCCTCACGCTCATGCTGTGCTACTAGTTTGGCAAAGGCTTCAAGCCCGTATTCATCGCACACAAATGTGTGACGACCACGGTTGTCTATAGCTATATCGCAGACCTGTCTAGCCATCTTAATGATTTCATCTTGTGTCATACGATTTCCACCACTTTGTCACCATGTGATTTGATGTAATTCTTGGTCTTTTGGATATATCTCTCAAATTCTGACCTTGAAATGCTTGATTGTTGAAGGTCTGCATACTCGATTAAGTCCCTTACAGCTTGTATTCCCTCACCACTTAAACCGAGCTTTTTAGTCTTTTCAAACCTAATAGCCGCTTCATGTAGTGCTTTTTGAGCTTTCTCGCATACTGGCAACACTTCAGGGCCAACTCCACTTCTAGCCATCATTTCAGACAGATTCAGGACATCTACAAGGGTTCTCCAATCGTGTATTGTTCCTTGACCCTTTGTAATAGCCTCTAAAGCTGAGTATTCAAGGGTTCTTAGTTTGTCCAGCTTGTCCCTCTGAGTTATCGCTGCTCCGATTATTCCATGCTGTATCGGATCGATCAGATTCCAGACTTTGCGCTTCGTTCTTTTTCTCATTATCTTTTCCAAAGATGGCATCCCATCGGTTTGCGTATTCTTCGTTTGTTACTGAAAATGGTCTTGGTGAGTCGCCTTTGCTCATGTGTTCTTCTCCTTGAGTTTGGCTTTCGGCTCATGCGTGCATAATTCTTCATAATCCAACACATCCTGAATTCGGTAACGAATCAGCCCGCCAAGTTTGAGATATCGACAACCCTGCTTGAGCGATCTATCTCGCTCCAATGTTGCCTCGCTAATTTTCCAACGGAATGCAAGTTCCTCTTGCGTCATTAGTTGCTCTGGTGTTTTCATTGTGGCTCCCGATGGACAATCACAGACGCGCCAGTTTCAGGGTCTGTGTATCTGGTTTCCGGTTCGCACCAACAAGGTGATCCATCGGTTACGTGCTGTCGCTGTGTTTCGCTCTTCTCATGTAACGGCTCACTCACAATACGTCCGCACAGTCGGCAGTCGCGGTGGTATTGACCTTCATAAATCCAGCCTTTGCGTGGCAATGGGTGTCCAAACTTTTCGCAAAGCCACCAGCCCAATCGGATGTACCATGGTTGGTTCATGTGTTTTTCTCCTTTAGTTTGGCTTCAATGGCTCGGACAAACTCGATGCGTGTTCCGCTGTAATCAAGTGCGTTAATTTCCTCATCCGTCAGCGGCTTGCGCTGTGG
>JACCDQ010360313.1_pt1 | contig 13463 bp, 11 predicted proteins | sample 7446031 | NCBI WGS metagenome assembly JACCDQ01 (sample SAMN15323442, study PRJNA562643) | freshwater metagenome | isolation source: river surface water | place: USA:Blue River Watershed | collected 2017-08-17 | reverse complement strand
TTGCTCCAGCAGCCAAAGCTGCATCATCACCAACGAGAGCACCAATGTAGTCGGCAACAACTTTGAGCGCGCCAACATTAACCAGAGCGCCAACCATCACAAACAAACCCGCAAAGAAAACCAGAGTGCCCCACTCAACGTCACGGGCAAATTGTTCTGGTTTCAACTTGCTAATCAAGACAAGCAGCCCGGCACCCATCATTGCAATTACCGATGGTTCGAGGTGCAGCACTCCGTGTAACACGAATGCCGCAATCACAATTGTGAGAACTGAAACACTTTTTACTAGCAATGATTTATCGGTGATGAATGAACCGGCATCAAGCTCCATCACCTTTGCGCGATCCGCTGGTGAATTCTTAAGATCTTTGCGGAACATAAAGACAAGCATTGGAACAATGACGGCTATGACAACCAAGACCATTGGTGTCATGTGAATTAAGAATTCGTTGAAATCAAGCCCGGCCTTTGAAGCAATGATGATGTTAGGTGGGTCACCAATCAAAGTTGCCGCACCACCAATATTGGAAATAAATACCTCGGCCAAAATAAACGGAACTGCGTTTACCTTTAGATATTTGGCCACCATAAAAGTCATTGGCACAGCCAGGAGAATTGTGGTCACGTTGTCTAGCAATGCCGAGGCAAATGCAACCAATAGCAAAATGTAAACAAAGGCCTGACGCGGGCGACCCTTAGCTAATTGAATTGCCTTCACGGCTAAGAATTCAAAAAGTCCGGTTTTGTGAATCACACCAACGATGATCATCATGCCGAGCAGCAAGAAAATCACATTCCAGTCGATTCCGGTTTCGTGGCTATAGAAAGCCTCATCTGCTCCGGTTGCGCCAATCAAGATCATTGCGGCTGCACCGGCGGAAACCACAGCAACGCGGTTGATTTTCTCGGTGGCAATAAAGATGTATGCAATCAAAAAGACTGCTACGGCGGCAATAGTTAACATTTAAACCCGATCGGTCGTCGACAATTTACTTCGCCGACCCGACTTCCCAGCACACCAGTTATAAGGATAACCCAAGGTTCATCTGGGCCTAAGCTCTAGTTTTCGCGCCTCTGTTAGCCTTAACCCATGGCAGATCGCAGCAAAATAACCTCTTGGCTCACCGACATGGATGGCGTGCTGGTGCACGAAGGTCATGTTCTACCTGGGGCAGCTGAGCTGATTGCCAAGTGGCAGGCAAATGACACCCCATTCTTGGTGCTAACCAACAACAGCATCTACACCCCACGCGATCTATCGGCCCGACTAACCAGCGGCGGCCTAAATGTGCCGGAAGATCGCATCTGGACCTCGGCCCTTGCTACGGCGGCATTTCTAGACAAACAAATGCCCAAGGGCAGCGCCTTTGTAATTGGTGAGACCGGCCTCACCCAGGCCCTGCACGATATTGGCTACGTACAGACAGACAACAACCCTGACTACGTGGTGCTCGGCGAAACCCGTAACTTCAACTTTGAGAACCTAACCAAGGCCATTCGCCTCATCAACGCGGGCGCTCGCTTCATTGCCACCAACCCTGATGCCACCGGTCCTTCTGCCGAGGGTCCGCTGCCTGCTACCGGGTCTGTTGCCGCACTTATTACTAAGGCCACCGGCATGGAGCCATACATTGTGGGCAAGCCAAACCCAATGATGTTCCGCAGTGCTATGCGAAAGATTGGCGCGCACTCTGAATCAACCGGAATGATTGGCGATCGTATGGACACCGATGTCGTAGCTGGCATTGAAGCCGGTCTACACACCGTGCTGGTTTTGACCGGTATCGCTGACGATGCTGAGATTCGCAAGTACCCGTTTAGACCAACCGAGATTCTTCAGTCTGTTCAGGATTTGGTTTAGTCAAATTGAATCGCGAGGCAACTCTTTATTCTGAGCGCCTAGAACTTAGGCACATATCGTCGGATGAATTGATTGCTCTCGCGGAGCAGCCTGAAAGTTTCTTTCTTTACAAGCTTCGCGTTCCATACGTATTCGAAAACGAAGAGAACAATAAGTGGCTATTTAGAAAGATGTTCTTAAAAAACACCGATGAACGCGTTGGCCAAATGTCATTCCACTTACCGCCTGATGAAAACGGAATGATTGAAGTTGGACTTGACGTTGAAGAAATGTATCGCGGAAATGGTTTTGCAACCGAAGCACTAAAAACATTTTGGTTGTGGGCCTGCGATCAACCAGAAGTAAAGATTTTGCGATACACCGTAAGCGCTAGCAATCACCCATCAATGCGCATCATTCAAAAATTTGGCTTCACTCACGTTGGCCAGCAGATCGATGATGAAGATGGCCCAGAAGAAATTTTCGAACTGAGCGCCGCAACTTTTCGCGAACGCTACGCCGCGACAGAAGCTAACTAAGCTTCAAAATCAGCAGTGTTGATTTCTTTCATGTACTTGCTAAAAGTAATTAGCATTGCCGCAACGGTTACAACCGCCGCCAAGAACATGTAAACCGGTTGCACACCAAAACTGTCAACGGCAACACCGGCAAAAATCATTGAGATCATTGGGCCACCAGACCAAATAACCATTTCAAGGCTGAATACGCGGCCGCGCTTTGATGGCGGAATCTTGCGCTGAATCACAGTGTTGAGCAGCGGCATCATTGGCCCCCACACAGCACCCAAGACAAAACCAAACAGAATCATTACAACATACGGCGGCAAGAAAGACATTGGAATCATGCAACCGGCAATACCTAGCAGCGCAATTCTAAAAATGGTGCTGTATTGAAACTTGCGAGCTAGGCGCTCAAACGAAAGCGCGCCAAGCACAGAGGCTCCCGCCATGCCTGATAGCAGAAGGCCAAGTCCCTGCGGGTTATCGGTGCTGTTGAAGTAAGCCGGCAGCACAATCATTTCTGTTGGCAGGTAAATCATGGCAAGAGTCATTACTCCGGCAAGCATGATGAACACAGACGGGGTCTTGAACAAAATGGTGAATCCCTCAAGCGCAAACTTGAACAGGTTCTTTTCTTCTTCGTGATCTTCTTTGTGTTCGTGCGCCTTGATAGGAATCATGAACAAACCAGAAAGTATGCACACACCTGCAACTACGTAGAAGGTGTTGTAAATGCCCATCCAGCCAATGCAGAACGCTGCAACCGCAGGGCCAATTGCAAAGCCAGATGCAAACACTGCTTCTTGAATTGAGTTGGCGCGCTCAAGCGGAATGTTGGCAATGCGGGCAACGTCTGGCACAAAAGATTTTCTTGCGGTGCCAGAACCAGAGCCAACGGTTGAACGAATGGTGCCCAACAGAATTAGCATCGGCAAAGTCATGGTCCAGGTGTTGGCAACCAAGGGAATAAGAAGTGTCACAACACCGGTGAGAATCTCAATCCAGATTCCGGTGATGCGCCTTCCGATTTTGTCGATGATGGAGCCCATCACCGGGGCAAGTAGCAAACCAGGAATCGCGGTGACAGAGACCAAAATTCCAGCACTGGTTGCCGAACCGGTTAGCTGAATCGCCAACCAAGGAAAGGCCATGAAAACCATCGAGCCAGCAATAACGCTAAGGATGGAAGAAATTTGGGTGTAGACGAATGGCCTACGGGTGGTTTTTTCTGCAGCTACTTTTTCGGCGCTGGTTTTATTAGCTGAGCTCAAGATCATCAAGACTTACCGCTGACAGATAACGGTAGCCAGCATCCCCGATCACTTTGTCGGCACCGGTATCGCGATCAACAACGGTGGCAACCGCAACGATGATTGCGCCTGCCTCTTCAAGAGCCTTGGCTGCGGTCAACGGTGACCCGCCAGTTGTTGAGGTGTCCTCAACCACAATTACTTTCTTACCCTTTACATCTGGGCCTTCTACCAACCGGCCCATGCCATGAGCCTTGGCTGCCTTGCGAACCACAAACGCATCAACCCCGCGGCCGCGAGCTGCAGCCTGGTGCAGGATTGCGGTGGCAACCGGGTCTGCGCCCATGGTTAGCCCGCCAACCGCATCAAAATCGGTGATGCCAGCGGCATCAAGCATGTCTAGAACTACCTGACCAATAAGAGGTGCCGCCTCGTGGTGCAGGGTCGCGCGGCGAAGATCTACGTAGTAATCAGCCTCAATGCCACTTGAAAGTGTGACTTTGCCGTGCACAACGGCAAGTTGCTTAATTAGTTCCACAAGGCGTGGTTTAGCAGCTGAGGTGAAGGTCATGTTGCCAGTTTACCTGCCCCGTTGTGGCTGTGATTTAGGCTGGACCCATGCGCATCGCCACCCACAACGTCAACTCCATCCGCACCCGCGTAGACCGTGTGGTTTCTTGGCTTGAGCGAACCAACACCGATGTCCTTGCCATGCAAGAAATCAAGTGCAAGCCAGATCAGTTTCCGTATAAACAATTTGAAGACGCCGGATATCACGTGACCATGCACGGGCTTAACCAGTGGAACGGTGTGGCCTTTGCCAGCCGCATTCCGGCCGAGGATATCGAAATTGGCTTCAGCGGAATGCCGCCATTTGGCAAAGAGGGCAAAGAAGCCGTTGAAGAAGCCCGCGCGCTTGGTGCAACTTTTAATGGCGTGCGCCTTTGGAGTCTTTATGTACCTAACGGCCGCGAGGTTGGCGACCCACACTTTCACTACAAGCTTGAGTGGCTAGATCGTTTGGCTAGCAACGTTGCCGAATGGGTTGAGCACGAACCAGATCAACCGCTGGCACTAATGGGTGACTTCAACATTGCACCGTTAGATACCGATGTCTGGGACATTCTGGATTTTGCCGGTTCCACTCACGTAACTCCAGAAGAGCGTCAAGCCTTTGAGGCCTTCGAGCAAATTGGTTTGCAAGATGTAGTGCGCCCAAGAATTCCAGAGGGCTACACCTACTGGGACTACCAGCAGTTGCGCTTCCCTCGCAACGAGGGCATGCGCATTGATTTCATTTTGGGCTCAGATGCATTTGCCGAGCGAGTTACCTCTGCGGTGATTGATCGCGAGGAACGCAAAGGTGAAGCACCAAGTGATCACGTTCCCGTGGTCGTTGATATTTCTGAATAAAAGTTACTCTTCGCGCTTAAGCCACATTTGGCGTTCGCGTTCAGTCATCTTTTCAATTGAGTAACGCAACATTGTGCGCGGCATCTTGGTGACGTTTTCCTCTAAAAATTCGCGCAGTGCGCCAAGGTCTTGTTTGCCAAGTTCACGAAGCATCCAGCCGCAGGCCTTGTGCATTAGATCGTGTTCGTCGTTCAAAAGTATTTTGCAAAGTCGCAAGGTGTCTTCAAGTTCAAACTCACGAATGAATGCAAAGGTGAACATCACTGCCGCACGGCGCTCCCACAGTGATTCGCTCTTGGCTAACTTGTTTAGAAACTTTGCGGTGCCAGGTTTACCAAGCAGGTAGTAACCAAGGTATGGCGCGGTTGAATCAATTAGGTCCCAATTGTTTACTCTTTGCGCATAAAGATTTTTCAAGTAGAAATCAAAAATCTCTTTTTGAGCCGCAAGGTCTTTGGTCTTTGGATTGTTGGCCAGCTTGAAGCGGTTAGTCATAATCACAAGACCAACGAAGCGTTCCTCGTGGATTTTCGAATCAAGTAATTTTTGAATTTCGCTTAGCGAAAGATCCTTATGCTTTTTGGCAACCTCGCGAGAATCTGGCACACGTACGCCAATAAACTCATCGCCCTCGCCGTATTCTCCGGGTCCTGCCTTGAAGAACCTTAGGTAGTCACTCACGCGGTTTAAACGTGCAAAAGCGGCCAGGTCCTTTCGAACACTGGCCGCCGTTGTCATATTTCTAAATTACTTTAGGTCTCCGATTACTACCAATCCGTCACCAGCTGCTGGCTTGAACTTGGTGGTCTTTGCTGGGTTTAGCTTCACGCCAGATGCGGCATCGTGCTTTGAACCTGCAAGAGTGCGGTAACCAATTACTGATTCACCGTGTGCGCGACCAATTGCAACAAGCTCAGCAAATTCAATTGACTTACCAACTGGTGCGTAGTGCTCAATTGGGTTCACGTTGATTGATGCGCCGTCAGCGTCAAATAGGTCATCGAACACCGGCGCCAGCGCTGGGTTCTCTGATACCTGAGCAATAAGCAACGCAGCTAGGTTGTCGCTAACCACCATGTCATCGGCTGCTGCCACGCGGGCAAGCTCTGCCTTTCGGCTGTCTAGAATTTCGGCGACTAGGCGGGTTGGCTCAACGCCGTTGCCCTTTGCCTCAAACAACTGGTTCATCTGCAGCATGGTCAACATGGTCTGTGCGTCTGCTTCAGTCTCACTGATTGCCTCACGGTAACCCAAAATGATTACTTCGTTGTACTTCTTTGCAGAAGCGGCAGCGATTAGCTCATCGATGTCACCTGAAACAGATGCGTGAGTCACCTTGATGTTCGCACCAAACTTCAGGCCCTTTAGTTCTTCAGGTGCAACATGCTTCTTTTCAGCAACGATGTGCACGGTTGAGCCCTTTGGCAAGAACTGAGCAAGCTCAGCAACAACTGAACGACCCATAGAAGACCAACCAATGAACAAAAGGTGCTCTGGCTTACGGGCAGGTTCTTTGTGAGCTGCAATCTTCTTCTTTGCAATATCTTCGCGAACACCGGTGTAAACAACCTTGTCGTCGTCTTCGGCAATTGCAATAATCTTTGCGCCTGCACCAATCTTTGAAGATTGTGCTGGGTTGATGTGGGTCTTACCCTTTGCATCAACCACACCAATTACTGAGGCTGTGTTAAAAGCAAGGATTGCATCGGCATATGTTTTACCTTCAAGTGCAGGAACATCTGCAAAGTAAATTTCGTCGCCAGCAAAATCAAGTAGGTCAAGAGTTACGGCAGCAAGACCTGGCTGACGTGAAGCCTGTGCGGTTACGCGTGCAATCACATCGTGTGAACGAACAGCAATTACTTGACCCTTAGTTGCAGTAGAAATTGCCTCTGCAGTGTTTGCATCGTCAAGCTCGGCAATGATGCGGGTTGATGGGTTTGCGTTTACTGACTTCACTGCAAGCACAGTTGAAACAACAGTTGCATCGCCTGTCTCGTCTGCGTCAAGAATGATTATTGACTTTGCGCTTGAAACGTTTGCACGCTTTAGGTCTTCAGGGTTTGTGGCATCGCCCGTGCGAGTGATTACTTTTAGCTTGCCAAGGTTTGGTACTCGGGCTGCAATCTCTGCGTCCATCACTGTGCGTGCTGTTGCAGAGAAAATTACAACTCGAGGCTTGCGAATGTTTTCATTTGCAATTGCTAGCTCCGAAAGAATTGGGAACACGCGGTTTGACCAACCAAGAATCAGTGTGTGACCAGATTCAATAACTGCGCTCTTGCCTTCTTTTAGGCGAGCGACTGCGCGCTGAATAGCTGCAGAGATGAAACCAATTACAGCACCGGAGATAGCGATTCCGATTGCCCAGTAAATGAAGTTAACAATCTGTGCGCCCCAGGCATCGGTTGATCCGATTCCAAGAATCTTGGTGAATGCCGCCCAGTAGCTAAAGAAGTAGCTTGCTGGGTCAAGTGGGGTGTTCAATGGCTGAACAGCGGCGATAGCTGCCTGAACTGCAGTCATTGCAAAAGCAAGAACGATGATGGCAATGAATACATAACCAACAAACGCACCCGCTTTAGAAAGTGAGTTGTCAAAGTTGTAGCGCAGTTTGGTGCCTAGGCTAACCTTTGTTGCTTTTGGGGCATCAGGTTCGCCCTGAGCGCCCTGGCCGTAGGATCGGGTTTCTTTGTTTTCAGACATACCCGAAAGTTTACTTAAAACTCCCCAGGGCTTACCTGTAGCTCCAGACCATCGGCCGAAACGTCTACTTTTACGAACGAACCGTCATGAATTTCTCCTGCGAGCAGCAGGTTTGCAAGGCGGTCATCTATCTGCTGCTGCATCAGACGGCGCAGTGGGCGGGCTCCATAAATGGGGTCGTACCCTTTATCTGCAAGCCAGGCCCTAGCCGCAGGTGTGACAGCCAGCTGCAGGCGGCGCTGCTCCAAACGGTGTGAAAGTCTATCGATGTTCAATTCCACAATTTGGCCAAGTTCACTTCTGTCTAGAGCGGTGAATATCACGATGTCATCTAGGCGGTTCAAGAACTCCGGCTTGAAGTGGGCGCGAACCATTGTCAGCACGCCTTCTCGCTTTTGCTCTTGGCTTAGTTCCTGGTCGATCAAGAACTGTGAACCAAGGTTTGAAGTCATGATGAGAATCACATTCTTAAAATCCACGACTCTGCCCTGACCATCTGTGAGGCGGCCGTCATCTAAGACCTGAAGCAATACGTCAAAAACTTCTGGGTGAGCTTTTTCAACTTCGTCGAGCAGGACAACAGAGTAGGGGCGTCGGCGCACAGCTTCGGTAAGCTGCCCACCTTCTTCATAACCTATGTATCCCGGAGGGGCGCCAAGCAACCTTGATACCGAATGCTTCTCACCGTACTCACTCATATCGATGCGAACCATTGCTTTTTCGTCATCGAATAGAAACTCTGCAAGACTTTTCGCTAATTCTGTCTTACCAACACCGGTAGGCCCCAAAAACATGAAAGAGCCTGTTGGTCGCGATGGATCGCTAATGCCGGCCTTAGTTCTGCGAACTGCGTCAGACACTGACTTCACAGCCGCTTTCTGACCAATCAAGCGTTTGCCAAGTTCTGCCTCAAGATTCAAAAGTTTTTGTGATTCACCGGCAAGCAAACGGCCAGTTGGAATTCCTGTCCACGCACTAACAACTGCAGCAATGTCATCTTCACCAACCTGGTCATTAACCATGCGGTCTGATTTATTTTCGGATTCGGCTGATTCGGTTACAGCTAATTCCTTTTCAAGTGCAGGAATGTCTCCGTACAAAAGTTTTGACGCACGCTCTAGATTGCCTTCACGCTGTGCACGTTCTGCCTCGATGCGAAGGCCATCAAGTTTGGTTTTTAGTTCCCCAACGTTATTAAGCTCGGCACGCTCTTTTGCCCAACGTTCGTTTAGGTCGTCAAGGCGGCTTGACTTCTCTGCTAAATCTTCGCGAAGTTTTTCAAGGCGATCTTTTGACGCTTCATCTTTTTCTTTTTTCAGAGCAAGCTCTTCAAGTTTTAGTCGGTCAACCTGTCTACGCAATTCATCAATCTCAATTGGCGCAGAGTCAATTTCCATTCGCAATCTTGAAGCGGCCTCGTCAATGAGGTCAATCGCCTTGTCTGGTAGTTGACGCGAAGGGATGTATCGGTTTGAAAGCGTTGCTGCGGCAACCAGTGCAGCATCAGAGATAGCAACCTTGTGGTGTGCTTCGTATCGTTCCTTTAGGCCACGAAGAATTGCAATCGTGTCAACAACGCTTGGTTCACCAACATAGACCTGCTGAAAACGGCGCTCAAGTGCGGGGTCTTTTTCAATTCGTTCGCGGAACTCGTCAAGTGTTGTGGCTCCAATTAGGCGTAGCTCACCGCGGGCCAACATGGGCTTTAGCATGTTCGATGCATCTTGGCCATCGCCGGCACCTGCGCCTACCAGAGTGTGCAACTCATCGATGAATGTAATTACGTTGCCTTCGGCGGCATTAATTTCTGAAAGAACAGCCTTTAGGCGCTCTTCAAATTCACCCCGATACTTGGCCCCCGCCACCATTGCCGCTAGGTCAAGGCTGATTAGTTGCTTGCCCTTTAGGCTCTCTGGCACGTCACCGGCAACAATTCTTTGGGCGAGGCCCTCTACTACGGCAGTCTTGCCCACCCCTTGTTCACCAATTAAGACCGGGTTGTTCTTGGTGCGACGGCTTAGCACCTGTGAAACGCGGCGAATCTCGGCGTCACGGCCAATCACCGGGTCAAGTTTTCCTGATTTGGCTATCTCAGTTAGGTTCACGCCAAATTGTTCTAGAGCAGACTTCTGCTCTTCTTGGGCTTGCATGTTTGGTTGATTCATTTTGTACCTCCTAGCGCGGGGCTACCGCGCCCGCCAAAGCACTACCGAAGTGTGCTTCGACGGTCTCTTACCGCGAGCGAGAGACTCAACTCCTTGATCACCCGCTGCAAATACGCGTGCTCCAGGGCGGTTCATTAATTCGTTTGCCAATGCCTGTTCTAGGTCTCGAACTCTCTTGGCCAGTTCCGAGTTTTGGTTTTCTAATTCCAAAATTCTTCGGATGCCTTCTAGGCTTACGCCTTCGGCAGACAGTCTTGCGATTTCTCGAAGCTGTGCAACGTTTCGCATCGTGTACCTGCGCGACTTACCTCCGGTGCGCCCAGGGGTAACTAAACCTAAGCGGTCATAGTCACGCAAAGTCTGTGGGTGCATTTGGGCTAGCTCAGCGGCAACACCAATCGCAAATAGCGGGGTGTTCTCATCAAGCTGTTCCATCGTGCACCTCCTAGAGGAGTCCTGCCTTGTTTAGAAGTTCCTCGCGAGGATCTTCTTCAGGCAGAAGTTCTTCAAAAGCTTGCAATGCTTTTTTGGCCTTGTCACTCACGTGAGAAGGAACTGCAATTTCAACGCTGGCCAAAAGATCTCCCTCGCCCTTTGCGGTAACAACGCCTCGGCCCTTAACTCTGAGCACTCGCCCATTAGGTGTGCCCGGTGCAACTTTTAGTTTCACCGGTTCGCCGCCAAGAGTAGGAACCTGAATAGTTGCGCCAAGAACTGCTTCTGCAAATGTCACAGGAACAGTCACGCGAAGGTTCATTCCGTCTCTTGAAAAAACCGGATGAGGTTTCACAGTCACAGAAATAATCAAGTCGCCTGCTGGTCCACCGTTTGGTGACGGTTGGCCCTTGCCGGCAATCTTAATTTTTTGTCCGTCTTGCACACCCGCAGGAATCTTGATTGTGGTTTCACCAGAACCAATGCGAACCTTTAGTTGAGTGCCTTTCACTCCATCGATGAAATCTAGGGTTGTAGACATCGATAGGTCTGCGCCCTTTTGAGGCCCGCGATTAAATCCACCGCCACCACCAAAAAGATTTGCAAACACATCTTCGAATCCACCGCCACCAAAGTTTGCGCCACCAGGGAAACCGCCTTGGAAACCACCTGGCCCACCGGTAAAGCGTGCTCCGCCCCCCATAGCGCGAACCTGATCGTATTCGGCACGTTCCTTTTTATCAGAGAGAACCGAATAGGCCTCGCTAATTTCTTTGAACTTAGCTTCTGCCTTAGCATCACCTGGGTTTGTATCCGGGTGATACTGGCGTGAAAGCTTGCGGTAGACCTTTTTTAGTTCTGCGTCTGACACGTCTTTAGAGACGCCAAGGACTTTATAGAAATCCTTGTCGAACCAATCTTGACTTGCCATTTACATCACCTCTTTAGGCAGGAATATTTACGGCGACCATTGCTGGTCGTAGAAGTCGCTCACCTAGCATGTAGCCCGGCTCAACAACATCAGCGATTACGTTTTCAGTCACTTCAGCTGAAGGATTCTGAACCAATGCATTGTGAATCTCAGGATCAAACTTGTCTCCCTTGGAACCAAACTGCTTCAAGCCAAACTTGTCACCCGCGTTGCGTAACTTGGTAACCACCGCAGCAAACGGAGAACCCTCTAGGTCTCCGTGTGCTTCGGCGCGAGTCAAGTCGTCGAGTGCAGGCAGTACCGCGCGCAAAACTTCTGCAATCGCGGCACTACGTGCAACATCGCGGTCACGCTCAACGCGTGCCTTGTAATTCACAAACTCAGCCTGAAGCCTCTGTAAATCAGCCAACAACTCGGCCTCTTTGCTCTGCGGCCCCAAGTCATCGACTAAATCAGCTAAGGCCTGATCAACTGCATCTGGCTCTGCCGCAGGAGAGTCCTCTGCATTAGAAGAATCCGTGGCAGCGGAATCGCTCGCAGGGAAATCCGGAGAAACAGAAGGCTCCCCGTATTCGAAGGGTTTCCCGGAGTTAGCGGTTTCCGCTGCTTCGTTCTGATCCGGCATTACTTCTTTGCCTCTTCGGTCTCATCGTCAACAACCTCAGCATCAACAACATCCTCGGCATTACCCTCGGCTGCTGCCTCACCCTCAGCTGGCTGCGCTGCGTAGATTGCCTCGCCCAGCTTCTGCTGTGACTCGTTCAACTTCTCAAGCGCTGACTTAACCGCATCAATCTCTTCACCAGCAAGTGCAGTCTTCAAGGCGTCAACGTCTGCCTGCACTGAAGTCATTACGTCTTCAGGTAGCTTCTCGTCGTTCTCTTTGATCAACTTCTCAATCTGGTAAACAAGACCTTCATCCTGGTTACGAGTGTCGGCTTCTTCGCGACGCTTCTTGTCTTCAGCAGCGTGCTCTTCACCTTCGCGAACCATGCGCTCGATGTCTTCCTTTGAAAGTGAAGATCCACCGGTGATGGTTACAGATGCTTCCTTGCCGGTGCCCTTGTCTTTCGCAGACACGTGCACGATACCGTTTGCGTCGATGTCGAAAGTAACTTCAATCTGTGGCACACCGCGCGGTGCTGGTGCAATTCCACTTAGGTCAAAGTTTCCTAGTGACTTGTTGTCGCGAACGAATTCACGCTCACCCTGGTAAACCTGAATAGAAACCGATGGCTGGTTGTCATCAGCAGTTGTGAAAGTTTCTGAACGCTTGGTTGGAATCGCAGTGTTGCGCTCGATCAACTTAGTCATGATGCCACCCTTGGTTTCGATACCAAGTGAAAGTGGAGTCACGTCAATTAGTAGCACGTCCTTACGCTCACCCTTTAGCACACCTGCCTGAAGTGACGCACCAACAGCTACAACCTCATCAGGGTTTACACCCTTGTTTGGTTCGCGGCCACCGGTTAGTGACTTTACAAGTTCGCTTACTGCAGGCATGCGAGTTGAACCACCAACAAGAACAACGTGTGCAATGTCGCCAACCTTTACGCCGGCTTCTTTAATTACATCGTTGAATGGCTTGCGAGTGCGCTCTAGCAAATCGTTTGTCATCTGCTCGAACTGTGCGCGAGTCAATGTCTCATCAAGGTTTGCCGGGCCATTCTCAGTTAGAGATAGGTAAGGCAACTGAATGTTTGCCGACATGCTCTGTGACAATTCCTTCTTTGCCTGCTCAGCAGCTTCCTTCAAACGCTGAAGTGCAATCTTGTCATTTGAAACATCCACGCCAGAAGTTTCCTTGAACTTCTTAACAAGGTGATCAACAATTCGCTGGTCCCAGTCGTCTCCACCTAGGCGGTTGTCACCTGAGGTTGCGCGAACCTGAATGGTTGAGAAGCCTTCGTCTTTTCCAACTTCAAGAAGTGAAACGTCAAATGTTCCACCACCAAGGTCAAACACAAGAATCAGTTCGTCTTCTTTACCCTTGTCCAATCCGTATGCAAGTGCTGCAGCGGTTGGCTCGTTGATGATACGTAGAACGTTTAGACCGGCGATCTCACCTGCGTCTTTGGTTGCCTGACGCTCGGCGTCGTTGAAGTAAGCCGGAACGGTGATGACCGCGTCGGTAACAGCCTCACCTAGGTAGGTCTCGGCGTCGCGCTTTAGCTTCGCAAGAATGCGAGCTGAGATCTCTTG
>JACCDQ011412785.1_pt1 | contig 13464 bp, 13 predicted proteins | sample 7446031 | NCBI WGS metagenome assembly JACCDQ01 (sample SAMN15323442, study PRJNA562643) | freshwater metagenome | isolation source: river surface water | place: USA:Blue River Watershed | collected 2017-08-17 | reverse complement strand
TGGCATTCAGTGCTTTCAGTGAGTGCAACGTTGTTGGGGTTGCAGATCCTCTGATTATGTCAAAGACCAAGCCAGCCCCATTGCCGCCAGACACCCTCATCGGTGGCTACCGTGTCATCCGCCTCCTTGCCGCAGGCGGGTTCGGTTTGGTGTACCTGGCCATCGACAGCAGCGGCCAGCGGGTCGCCCTCAAGGAATACTTGCCGTCGGCGTTGGCCGTGCGTTCGCCCGGCGAACTGCTGCCGGTGGTGCCGCCCGAAAAGCTGTCGCTGTACCGGCTGGGCCTCAAGAGCTTCTTTGAAGAAGGGCGCGCGCTGGCGCAAATTTCCCACCCCTCGGTGGTCAGCGTGCTCAACTTTTTCCGCGAGAACGAGACCGTCTACATGGTCATGAACTACCTGGAGGGCGCGTCCCTGCAGGATTTCATCGTCACCGCGCGTGGGCAGAAGAAAAAGAAGGTGCTGCGCGAGGCGACCATCCGTTCCCTGTTCGACGAGGTGCTGCGCGGCTTGCGCATCGTGCACCAGCACAAGATGCTGCACCTGGACATCAAGCCGGCCAACATTTTCGTGACCGACGACAACAAGGCGGTGCTGATCGACTTTGGCGCCGCGCGCGAGGTGCTCAACACCGAGGGCAACTTCGTGCGGCCCATGTACACCCCCGGCTTTGCCGCGCCTGAGATGTACAAGCGCAACACCGGCATGGGCCCGTGGACCGACATTTACGCCGTGGGCGCCTGCATGTACTCCTGCATGCAGGGTTACCCGCCGCACGATGCGCCCCAGCGGCTCGACAAAGACCGGCTGGCCCTGACCCTGGCGCGCTTGCGCGGCGTGTATTCCGACAACCTGATCGAGGTGGTGCAGTGGTGCATGGCGCTCGATCCGTTGACCCGTCCACAGTCGGTGTTTGCGCTGCAAAAAGAACTCAGCCGCGAGGACGAGCCCCAGTTCTCCTCGCCCGGCCTGCTGGACAAGGTGCGTTTGCGCCTGGGCGGGCTGGTCGGCGCCAAGGCCACCGTACCGGCTTCGGGCTCCGAGCGTTCCAGCTTTCTTGAGCCATGAAATTCGCGGTCTACCAGGTCAGCCGCAAGGGCGGGCGACCCATCAATGAGGACCGCCTGGGCTACACCTACACCCGGGAAGCGGTGCTGCTGGTGCTCGCCGATGGCATGGGTGGCCACCCGGAGGGCGAAAAGGCGGCGGAAATCGCGGTGCAGGCTTTCATCCACGCTTTCCGCGCCCAGGCTCAGCCCACCTTGCCCGATCCACAAGCGTTTCTGGAGGCCACCGTGCTGGCCGCCAGCCAGTCCATCGTCGACTACGCCCGTTCGCAGCAGATGGAAGACAACCCCCGCACCACGCTGGTGGCGGCGGTGCTGCAAGAGGGCAACGTTACTGCGCTGCATTCTGGTGATTCGCGCCTGTACTGGGCACGCCAGGGGCGGCTGGTGCAGCGCACCCGGGACCACACCTACCACGACAAGCCCGAGCTGTTCCGCCACCTGACCACCGAGGTCAACCGCAGCGTGCTGTTCACCTGCCTGGGCTCCGACAATCCACCCCTGTACGACGTGCTGGGCCCGCTTCCCCTGCACCAGGGCGACCGCCTGCTGTTGTGCTCCGATGGCTTGTGGTCGGTCATGCAGGACGACGACGTGGCGGCGGGCCTGCACGGCATCCCCTTGCAGGACGCCGTGTCACAATTGGCCGATGAGGCGCTCCGCAAAGGCGGGCGCCATGGCGACAACGTGTCGTTGTTGGGGCTGGAGTGGGAAACCGAAGACAACTTCGAGTCCACCCAGGTGATCCTGCCGCAAGCCCTCATGGGCGAAGCCTTCGTCTCCGCCCCCAACGACAGCGCCGACGCGACGGCTGACGATCTGGCCGAATTTGACGACGACGCCATCGAGCGGTCCATCGCCGAAATCAACGAAGCCATCCGCCGCACCGCGTTGCGCAAACCTTCCTGAACCATGAGCACACCTTTGGATTTCCAACGTCACGACGGGCGCCGCCCCAACCAGCTGCGCCCGGTGCGCATCACCCGCCAGTTCACCATGCACGCCGAGGGCTCGGTGCTCGTCGAGTTTGGCCACACGCAGGTGTTGTGCACCGCCTCGGTGGAGGAGCGGGTGCCGCCCCACCAAAAGGGCACGGGCGAAGGCTGGGTCACGGCCGAATACGGCATGCTGCCCCGCGCCACCCACACCCGCAGCCCGCGCGAGGCGGCCAAAGGCAAGCAAAGCGGCCGCACCCAAGAGATTCAGCGGCTCATAGGCCGTTCGCTGCGGGCGGTGTTCGACCTCAAGCGCCTGGGCGAGCGCACCATCACCCTGGACTGCGACGTGCTGCAGGCCGATGGTGGCACCCGCACGGCCGCCATCACCGGTGCCTTCGTGGCAGCGCAGGACGCGGTGCACCGTTTGCTGGCCGAGGGCAAGTTGACCGAATCGCCTGTGCTGCACCCAGTGGCGGCCATTTCGGTGGGCATCGTGCGGGGCGTGCCAGTGCTGGACTTGAACTATGTGGAAGATTCGGGCTGCGACACCGACATGAACGTGGTGATGACCGGGGCCGGGCACTATGTGGAAGTGCAGGGCACGGCCGAGGGCGTGGCCTTCAGCCGCGACGAAATGAACCAATTGCTGTTGTTGGCCGAGCACGGCATTGGCGAGCTGATCGCCATGCAACGCGCGGCGCTGGCCGGCGCCAAGGTGGCCTGAACCATGGTCAACCATCATCGCCTGGTGCTGGCCAGCAACAACGCCGGCAAGCTGGCCGAGTTGCAGGCCATGTTTGCGCCCTTGGGCGTTGCCTTGGTGCGCCAGGGCGATCTGGGCATCCCTGAAGCACCGGAGCCGCACCACACCTTCGTCGAGAACGCCTTGGCCAAGGCCCGCCACGCCAGCCAGCTCAGCGGTCTGCCCGCCATGGCCGACGATGCGGGTTTGTGCGTGGACGCGTTTGGCGGTCTGCCCGGCGTCGACACCGCCTACTACTGCACCCAGTTTGGGTACGAAAAAAGCGATGACAACAACGTGCGCGCCTTGCTGGAGCAACTCAGTGGCCACGACAACCGGCGTGCGGCCATGGTCAGTACGCTGGTGGCGGTGCGCAGCCCGCAAGACCCGGAGCCCTTGATCGCGACGGGCCGCGTCAGTGGGTTGATTGCCCAAGAGCCGATCGGTGACCAAGGTTTTGGCTTCGATCCGGTGATGTGGCTGCCCGAATTCGAAAAAACCTTTGCCCAGTTGCCGGTGGAGGTAAAAAATGCCCACAGCCACCGTGGCCGTGCTGCGCGGTCCATGCTGGCCTTGATGCGGGAGCGCTGGTACCCGCCCGCCGCCACATGAGTGCCACCAACGCCAGCACGGTGCTGTGGCAGCGGCCCGGCCAGTTGCAGTTGCCGGGGCTGCCACCGCTCACGCTCTACATTCACCTGCCGTGGTGCCTGAAAAAGTGCCCCTACTGCGACTTCAATTCCCACGAATGGGGGGCGGCCCAGGGTCAAAGTGGCGAGTTGCCCGAAGCTGAGTATCTGCGAGCCTTGCGTGCCGACCTCGAAGCCAGCCTGCCGTTGATTTGGGGTCGGCCGGTCCACAGCGTGTTCATCGGAGGTGGCACCCCCAGCCTGTTTTCACCCCAGGCGATTGATCAGTTGCTGTCCGATGTGCGGGCCTTGCTGCGGCTGGAAGCCGACGCCGAAATCACCCTGGAGGCCAACCCGGGCACCTTCGAGAAAGACCGTTTTCGCGGTTTCCGCGCTGCCGGCGTGACGCGCCTGAGCATCGGTGTGCAGAGCTTTGACGATCGGTTCCTCAAAGCCCTCGGGCGGGTTCACAACGCCGACCAGGCCCGCGCGGCGGTGGCCGAGGCGGCGGAGTGTTTTGACACCTTCAACCTCGACCTGATGTACGCCTTGCCCGGCCAGACCCTGGCCGATCTGGACCGCGATCTGGACGTTGCGTTGTCGTTCCGGCCGCCGCACCTGTCGGTGTACCACCTGACGCTGGAGCCCAACACCTACTTCGCCAAACACCCGCCGCCACTGCCCGACGACGACACCGCTTACGCGATGCTGGACCGCATCACCGAGCGCACGGGCGCCGAGTGCATGGAGCGTTATGAGGTGTCGGCGTACGCGCGCGCCGGTCACCGCTGTTTTCACAACTGGAACTACTGGCAGTTTGGCGACTACCTGGGCATCGGCGCAGGGGCGCACGGCAAGTTGAGCTTTGCCCACCGCGTGTTGCGCCAGGTGCGCTGGCGAGAACCCAAGCGCTACATGGAACAGGCGTTGCAAGGCCAGCCGGTGGCCACCGAAAACGAAGTGCCTGCGCGCGATCTGCCGTTCGAGTTCATGCTCAACGCCTTGCGCTTGCGCCAGGGCTTCACGCTGGCGCAGTTCAGTGAACGCACCGGGCTGCCCATACACACCTTGTCTGCTGCGTTGCAGACTGCGGAGCAGCGCGGCTGGATCGAACGCGACCTGCACACGGTGCGCCCCACGGTGCAGGGGTTTGACTTCTTGAGCGATTTGCAGGCCTTGTTCCTGCCCGACGACGACTGATTGACCGGGGGCTCAACCACCAGCGAGGTGCGGCATGTTTTCCATTTTCGGCACATCCGGCCTGATGTATCGGGGACCGATCGAGAGTTTGCGCACCGTGGCGCCCACCTTGCAAGCCGCCCGCATTCGCCCGTTGCAGGTGGACGTGGACCGCGAACCTGGCCATGGCGATCTGCCGAAGGGCGGCACACCGGCGCGCTCTGGGCCGGCCCAGGCGGCGCAGGCCTACGCAGGCGTCCAGCATCCGCCCGCAGCGCGCCGGCCACTGCATCAAGTGGCCGATGTGATGTCCACCCAGGTCGTCCAAGTGCCGCAAGGGGCTGCCTTGCAGGTGGGCTGGGAACTGCTGGCCCAGCAGGGTGTGGCCCAGGCGCCGGTGGTGGACGACCAGGGGCGGTTGGTGGGTTTGCTGACCCGAGCCGAGTTGATGCGCCCCGAGCACCTGCCCAAACCCGACGACCATCCCCTGGTGTGGCGCGCCTGGTTTGCCCGGTCGGTGCGCGAGGTCATGGTCACGCCGGTGCCCGGAGTGTCGGCCGATACGGAATTGCGCCGATTGGCGCTGCTCCTGCTGGACACCGGCCTGCCCGGCCTGCCCGTGGTGGACGACGACGGCGGGGTGCGCGGCTTTGTCTCCCGCAGCGACATTCTCAAGGCCGTTGTGCACGATCCACCGTTGGACCTGTGGGCCGGTTGAAACCGGCGACAATACGCTTTTGGCCCGATCCGGGCCTGTTGTTCTATTGCTTAGTTGCCCGCTGTGAATCCTTCCGACAAGTCCACGTCCAAACCCGCTGACCTGACCCAGCTCGATGCGCTGACCGGCGGTGCCTTCAGTGCGCCCACTTCGGGCGAACGGGCCGCCCGCCTGCGCGAATGGCTGGCCACCGAGCCGGGGCACGACGCGATGGCCGACGTGTTCCGCGAGCTGTCGATCCGCGACAAGGGCGCCGCCAAGGTGCTCAAGGAAAAGCTCGACGAAATCAAGCGTGCCAAGGCGCAAGACGCCATCGCCGAAGAATGGGCCGCCAAGGCGCAGGCCTTGCTGGACCAGCCCCGACTAAACCTGGCCGACGCCATGGGTTGGCAGCGCGATGCCGCCAAAGCGGGAGCGCCGTTGTCGCGCGAGCCGCTGGCCGGCCTCAAGCTGGCGTTGGCCGAACGCATGAAGGCGGTGGAAGACCTGCAACACCGGGTGATGGTGGAGCGGGAGGCGGCGGTGTTGCTGGCCCAGCGCATTGAAGTCCTGTCCACCAAGCCCTGGGCCGAAGCGGTGTCATCGCTCGACGTGCTGCGCACCGACGTCGCCACCTGGCACCAGCAAGCGCAGAACTTGACGAACGATGCCGTCTGGGCCAGCCTGGACCCCAAATTCGCCCAGCAACTGGACACCTCGCGCCAGCAGTTGGGCTTGGTGTGGGAAGCGTTTGAAGCGGCGGTGGCGCAAGCCGTGGCCGCGTCGACCGACGCCAGCGCACCCCTGCCCGCCGTGCCTGTGTGGGCCGACGAGTTGCGCGCGGCCCGTGGCGAAGTGGCGCCCACCCCGGTGGAGGACGCGGCCGAGCTGGCCGCCCGCCAGGCGCAGGCGGCACAGGTGGTCAAAGCCGCCTTGGACGCCTTGACCCAGGAAGTGGCCCAGGGTCACGCCAAGACCGCGCCCAAAGCGGCGGCCGAGTTGCGGCAGGCCCTGAAAGACCACGGTCGCCACATCCCACACGAGTTGGAGACGCAGGTGCAGGCCGTGCTGGCCAACGCCGGCGAACTGGAAGGTTGGCAGCGTTGGCGTGCCGACCAGTTGCGTGAAGAGCTGGTGGCCAAGGCGGTGGCCTTGACCCAGTCGCCCGAAGGCCAGCGCCTGGGCGGGCGCAAGGTGCAGGAAACCCTGCGCACCTTGCGCGAGCAATGGAAAACCACCGACCAAGGCGGTGTGCCCAACCACGCGCTGTGGAAGAAATTTGACGAAGCCTGCAACCAAGCGCACAAGGTGGTGGAGGCGTGGCTGGGCAAGCTCAAGGAGCAAAACGAGACGCACCGTGCGCAGCGTTTGGCATTGATTGACGAGGTCAAAGCCTGGACCGAGGCGCACAGCCAGAGCACGGATTGGAAAGCCCAGTTGCGCGATCTGCATGCTTTTGCCGAGCGCTGGCGCCAGTCTGGTCACCTGAGCGAAAAGGTGTTCGCCGAAATGCAGCCGCTGTGGAAAGCCGTGATTTCCGCCGCGCACCAGCGCTTGGAAGAGGCCCAATCCCAAAGCCAGGCGCGTCGTCAGGCCCTGATTGAAGAAGCCGTGGCGCTGGGCAGCGCGCCCGTGCTGCGCATTGATGCCGTCAAGGCGCTGCAGCAGCGTTGGCAACAGGAGGCGCACAGTGTGCCGTTGGACCGCCGCCAGGAGCAGAAGCTGTGGGAAGCGTTCCGCAAGCCGATCGACGAGGCGTTTGCCCGCAAGTCCACCGAACGCGAAAAGCAGCAGTCCGCCATTTCGGCGTTGGACAAAGGCGTGTTGGACGCTGCCCGTGCCTTGGAGCAGGCCAGTGCCGCAGGGGATGCGCAACGCATCCGTGCGGCGATGGACGCCTTGCGCGATGCCGCGCGGGGTGAGCGTGCCGACGCTGCTGCGGAGGCCGTTGTGCCTGTCCCTGCAGCTGCGCCTGTCGAGGGGTCTGCGGATTCGGAAGCCGTCGCCGATGAAGCGCCGACGACCTCGTCCAAGCCCGAAGCGGCACCGCGCAAACTGGTGGCGATGCGCGGTGATGACCGACCAGGCATGACCAAGGCCGTGCCCGCATCGCAGCGCCCCGGTAGTCGTGATGGCCGCCCCGGCGATCGCCGCGACGGACGCGATGCCCGTGATGGTCGTGAGGCTCGGGGCGACGACCGCCAAGGCGCCTGGGCCCGTGGCCCGCGTCTGGGCGACGCCGCCTTCCGCGCGCAACGTCAAGCCATGGAGCAGGCCGAACTGGCCCTGAAGAAGCTGGCTTCTCAGGCGCATGGCGAGGCCCTGACCCAATTGATGCAAGCCTGGCAGCAGCGCGATCCGGCAGGTGTGCCCGCCGCTCAGGCGCTGGGTGGTCGCACGGCCGCATCGGCCCGTGCGGCGTGGTCGCAAGCGCTGGGTGCGCCGGCGAAGGCCGAGCCGGCTGGCATGGCGTTGCTGCGCCTGGAGATGGCGGCCGAAGTGCCCACGCCCGCCGATCACCTGGAGGCGCGCCGTGCTCTGCAATTGCAATTGCTGACCCGTCGTAACGATCCGTCGCCGGCCGATACCTGGACGCAAGACGCTGCCAAGGTGTTGTCCACCGGCTACGACGAGGCGGTGGCACGCCGCCTGCAGGCGGCGCTCAAGGTGCTGGTGCGCCGTTGATCTCGACCGGGCGCCCGAAAAAGGCGTCCAGCAGTGGCAGCAGGGCCGGAAATTCCTGTCCAAACCGGCGCCGGTTGACGAAGTAGGCCTCGCAGCACACCGCGAAGAACTCTGCCGGCGCCTGGGTGCCGTAAGCGTCCAGCCAGGGGTGCGCCGCGCCGAACCGTTCGGCCATTTCAACCGCTTGGCAGAACGCGTCGTGGTTTTGCTGCCAATGGCTATGCCAGTGCCGCTGCGCTTGTCGGGCTGACAGGCCCAGCCAACCGGCGGGCAGTCGGGGGCACCCATTGGCCATTTCGTGGCTGCGTTTGTAACGCATGTCCAGCTTGTGCGCGAATTCGTGGATGACCAGGTTGTGGCCCTGGGTGGTGTTTTGCGCGTCGCCCACCACTTGCGACCACACCAGCATCACCGGTCCGCCGGCCATGGCCTCGCCCGCCAACGCCTCTTTGTAGTGGTGTACCACGCCGGCTTCGTCCACCACCTCCCGCCGTGCCACCACGGTGTCTGGGTGGATGACGATGCCCACAAAGTCGTCGTACCAGCGCAAACCGGCCAGGCCCCAATGCACCAGCGGCAGGCAGGCCTGCAAGGCGATCGTGAGCGCCATGGTGTCATTCACCACCAAACCACGAGTGCCGTGGAATTCTTTGTCAGCGAGAAAATGGCTGCAGAGCAAGCGGAGGGTGTCCAGCTCCGGAGACGGTCGGCAGGCCACGAAAGGGTGCTGGGCCAGCACCTCGTGCCACAGGGATGTTGGAATCTCGGGGACTCCCCGCCGCCAGCGTTGCCACCAGCGCCCAAGCTGTCGCAGCGGTTTCAGCGCCATGGCAGGGGGCGACGCTCCCAGCGGCCATCTGGGTACAGCCGCAGCACCTCTCCGCGTGGCGGCTGCGCTTGGGCGTCCCAGTCGCTCAGCACCACACGCCAGCGCTCATCCGGCAACGGGTGTTCGGCGGGGCGGTGGGTGTGGCCGTGGATCAGCAGGGGGGCATCGCAGGCGTGCAGCCATTCGGCCGCGGTGGCGCTGTCCACGTCGGCGTAGCCTTCAAAGCGGCGTCCGGGTTGGTCGTGGTGCAGTGCTTTGCGGTCTTTGCTGACCTGTCGCAACTGTTGCGCGATCGACAGGCGTTCGGCCAAAGGCCTTGCTAAAAAATCGGTCTGCCATTCGGGATTCCGCACCTGGGCTCGAAAACGTTGATAGTCCCGGTCGTCCAGGCACCAGGCATCGCCGTGCGTCAGCAGCCAGCGTTGGTCTTGCCAGTCCAGCAGGCATGGGTCGGGCAGGGCGACGGTGCCCGCCTGGGCATGAAAGCCTTCGCCGATCAGGAAATCCCGGTTGCCGTGCATCAGGTAGACCGGCGCGCGTTGGCTCGCGGCCCTCAGCGCCGCCAGGCACCCGTTCAGCCAGGGTGGGGCGGCGTCCAGCCAGTCGTCACCCACCCACACCTCGAACAGGTCGCCGAGGATGAACAGTGCGTCAAAGTCCGCGCTGTGCAGGTAATGCGACCACGCCTGAGCGGTTTCAGGCTCGTGCTCGTTGAGGTGGATGTCGGCGATCACATCCACCCAGCGCCAGGCCGGCTGGCCTGACAGACGAGCCGGGTTCAGCTTCAGAGAGCGACCGCCTTTTCAATGACCACGTCCGTCAGCGGCACGTCGTCGTGGAAGCCCTTGCGACCGGTTTTGACGCCGCGAATGGCGTCCACCACGTCTGTGCCCGCCACCACCTTGCCAAACACCGCATAGCCCCAGCCTTGCAGCGAGGGCGCGGTGTGGTTCAGGAAGCCGTTGTCGGCCACGTTGATGAAGAACTGGGCCGAGGCGGAGTGGGGCGCCTGGGTGCGCGCCATGGCCAGGGTGTAACGGTCGTTTTTCAGGCCGTTGTTGGCTTCGTTTTCGATCGGGTCGCGGGTCGGTTTTTGCTTCATGCCGGGCTCGAAGCCGCCGCCCTGGATCATGAAGCCGTCGATCACGCGGTGGAACACGGTGTTGTCGTAGTGGCCGCTGTTGACGTAAGCGAGGAAGTTTTCGGTCGACTTCGGGGCCTTTTCGGCGACGAGTTCGATGGTGATGACGCCGTGGCCGGCGATGTGCAGTTCAACTTGAGGATTCGCCATGTTCAGTTCTCCAGAGTGGCTTTGAGGATGGTGATGGGGGTGCTGGGCACGTTTTGGTGGCCGCCTCGGTTGCCGGTGGGCACGGCGCGGATCTTGTCCACCACGTCGAGGCCGCTGACCACTTTGCCGAACACCGCGTAGCCTTGCCCGTCACGCGATTGGGAGGCGTCGAGGAAGTCGTTGTCTTTCACGTTGATGAAAAACTGTGCCGTGGCCGAGTCGGGCGCCATGGTGCGTGCCATGGCGACGGTGCCGCGCAGGTTGCTCAGGCCGTTGCGCGATTCCAGGGGAATGGGCGCCTGGGTCGGTTTTTGCGCCATGTCAGCCGTGAAGCCCCGGCCCTGGATTATGAAGTCGGGGATAACCCGGTGGAACACGGTGCCTTCGTAATGGCCCGATTTGACGTAAGCCAAAAAGTTGGCGACCGTTTTGGGCGCTTTCTCGGGAGCGAGTTCGAGCACGATGGCGCCAGCGCTGGTTTCGAGTTTGACGCGGGGCGCCGTTTGCGCCCAGGCCGGGGCCAGCGCCAAAGCGAAAGCGCCGGCTACAACGGCGGGCAACAGGTGTCTTCTTTGCATGGGTCAGTCGGGTGTGAACAGGTTCAGCGCGCCGGCGCTTGCAGCGCTTCGAGGCGTTGCAGGCGCTGTGCCAGGCCGGGGGCGTCGGCACGCAGTTTCAGGCTGGTGCGGTAGGCCTGCGCGGCCAGTTGCAGGTATACGTCACCCAGGTTGCGGTGGGCCACCGCGTATTGGGGGTTCAGTTGCAGCGCGGTTTCGAGGGCGGCGCGGGCCTGCGTCAAGCGGCCGGCCCCAGCATGCAATACCGCCAGGTTGTTGTGGGGTTCAGGCAGTTCCGGGTAGTCCCGCGTGAGGGCGTTGAAAGTGGCAAAAGCCGCCTCGGTCTGGCCCTGCTGCGTTTCGATCAGTCCCTTCATGAAGCGCAGCTGCGGGTCTTGCGGGCGTTCAGTCAGTTGCTGATTCGTCACTTGCAGGGCTTGGGGCCAGTCTTGTGCATCGATCAGTTGCTGCACCCGGTCGTAGCCCGACCCTTGCGCCAGGGCCCAGTGGGCGGCGCCGGCCAGCAGCGCGGCCAGCGCAAAACGAAAACCGCGTCGCCAGTATGGGCTAGCAAAGAGGGGGGGCAAAGAGGGCGTCATGGCAACTTGGATGGGTCGTTGGCGAACAGGCACAATACGCCTCCCGCGCTGCGCCGGAGACCTTCAGGCGATGGCACCGATATACTCGTTTGATTGTATCTGAGGGGTTCCTATTCCCCGGTCGATTCATGACTTTGCGCATTTACAACTCCCTCACGCGCCGTGTGGACGCGTTCACGCCCCTGGAGCCTGGCCATGTCCGCATGTACGTATGCGGCATGACGGTGTACGACCTGTGCCACCTGGGGCACGCCCGTTCGATGGTGGCGTTCGACGTGGTGCAGCGCTGGCTCAAAGCCAGTGGCTACCGCGTGACCTATGTGCGCAACGTCACCGACATTGACGACAAGATCATCGCCCGCGCCATCAAGAACGGCGAAACCATCCGTTCCCTGACCGATCGCATGGTGGACGCGCTGCACCAGGACGCCGATGCGCTCAAGATCGAGCGACCGACCTTCGAGCCGCGTGCCACTGAATTCGTGCCGCAGATGTTGAGCCTGATCGGTCAACTGGAGCAGAAGGGCTTGGCCTACCGCAGCGCCAATGGTGACGTGAACTACGCGGTGCGCCAGTTCGCGGGCTACGGCAAGCTGTCGGGCAAGAGCCTGGACGACCTGCGCGCCGGTGAGCGCGTGGCGGTGGACGATGGCAAGCAAGACCCGCTGGACTTCGTCTTGTGGAAGGCCGCCAAGGCGAGCGAGCCCGACGAGGCCAAATGGGATGGCGCATACGGTCTGGGCCGCCCAGGTTGGCACATCGAATGTTCCGCCATGAGTTGCGAGATGCTGGGCGAGAGCTTCGACATCCACGGCGGCGGCGCCGACCTGCAATTCCCGCACCACGAAAACGAGATTGCTCAGAGCGAGGGCGCCACCGGCCAGCCGCTGGCCACGGTGTGGATGCACAACGGCTTTGTGCGCGTGGACAACGAAAAAATGTCCAAGAGTTTGGGCAATTTCTTCACCATCCGCGAGGTGCTGGAGAAGTACGACGCCGAGACGGTGCGCTTCTTCATTCTGCGCGCGCACTATCGCAGCCCGTTGAACTACAGCGACGCCCACCTGGACGATGCCAAAGCCGCGTTGAAGCGCCTCTACACCGCACTGGACGCGGTGCCCGCTGCCGAGGTGGCGATCGACTGGGCCGAGCCGCACGCCGCGCGCTTCCAGGCAGCCATGGACGAGGACTTTGGCACACCCGATGCGGTGGCCGTGCTGTTCGAGCTTGCCAGCGAGGTCAACCGCAGCCGCTCGTCCGAAAAGGCCGGCTTGCTCAAAGCCCTGGGCGCCAGTTTGGGTTTGCTGCAGGAAGACCCGAAGGTGTTTTTGCAAGGCGGTAGCGGTATCACCGGTCTGGACGAAGCCGCGATCCAAGCCCAAATCGACGCTCGCGCTGCCGCCAAGGCCGCCAAAAACTGGGCAGAGGCCGATGCCATCCGCAAAGCGTTGCTGGAGCAGGGCGTGGTGCTGAAAGACAGCCCCACCGGCACCACCTGGGAAAAGGTGTAAGGGCAGATGGCCGAAAAACCCGTCAAGAGCCGGCGCGAGGCGGCGGAAGTGGTCGATGCAGACCGTTTGCCCAGCCGGGTCAACGGAGTGCAGCCGCCACCCGCTTACTGGGACGCCGCCTGCCAGCACCTGATGCAGCGCGACCGGGTGATGAACAAGCTCATCCCTCAGTTTCCGGACGCCTGTTTGTCGTCTCGGGGCGATGCGTTCACCACCCTGGCCCGCAGCGTGGTGGGCCAGCAGATTTCGGTCAAAGCCGCGCAGGCGGTGTGGGACCGGTTCGAGCGGCTGATGCCCAGCCTGACGCCCGCGCAGTTGCTGCGCTTGAAGGTGGACGACATGCGCGCCGCGGGCTTGAGCGCCCGCAAGGTGGAATACCTGGTGGACCTGGCCCTGCATTTCGACAACGGCGCTTTGCAGCCCGATGCCTGGCACGGCATGGACGACGAGGCCATCATCAAGCAATTGGTGGCGATCCGGGGCATCGGCCGCTGGACGGCGGAAATGTTCCTCATTTTTTACCTTCTGCGGCCCAACGTGCTGCCACTGGACGATGTCGGCCTGATTCGGGGCATCAGCCAGAGTTACTTCTCGGGCGACCCGGTGAGCCGCAGCGATGCGCGCGAAGTGGCGGCTGCTTGGGCGCCGTACTGCAGCGTCGCAACTTGGTATATTTGGCGCTCGTTGGACCCGGTACCGGTGGCGTACTGACCTAGACAAAGACCACAGGAGTATCACCTT
>JACCDQ010136194.1_pt1 | contig 13477 bp, 7 predicted proteins | sample 7446031 | NCBI WGS metagenome assembly JACCDQ01 (sample SAMN15323442, study PRJNA562643) | freshwater metagenome | isolation source: river surface water | place: USA:Blue River Watershed | collected 2017-08-17 | reverse complement strand
GACGCGTTTTGGATTGTTTGGTAAAGAACGTAACGGTCATCGGGATCATCGGGAACATACAAGGTGTGAGCAAAGCCACAAGCCCTGCAATAAAGCCCGCAATGAAGATCACGACATTCGAATCTTTCTTCTTCTCTTTTTGTTGAATCGGCGCCGGCGCTTGCTCTACGCTTGTTGGCGCTGCGCTGGTGTCTGATGCTGTGGCTTGTGTATGAGTTGTTGTATCTGCAATTTCGGCCGAAGCACCAGATGCTTTGTAGCCGCTGACTTTGAAATTTGCAGTGTAGTCAAATGGTGGTAAACAACCTTCGTGATTGCATAATTGGAAGAATAAATTGCAACTCGCTGTAAAGGCGTCGTCGCTTAAGATTTCAATTTTTTGTTTGTAAACGGCTTTGTTTTCGAAATAAAGTGAAGTGCCAAGTTCGTCCTTTTGAACTAGTGGAACACCAACTTCGAAGGGCTTTCCGATTGTTTTAAAGTTTTTTCCCGTTTTGAATTTAAATTCTGGAACGATACCTGTTCCATCGGCCGCCATAGGGTCGTGTTTCAGAGAAAAGATGTGGTAATCAGGCACGAGCTTGCCCGTGAAAACCAAATTGGCGTGGCTTTCATCAATTTTTTCAACGGATAAATTCCACTTGATGAATTGCCCCATTAAATCTTGAGCGCTGCTCGTAAAAGTCAGGCATAAAAAGAGGATGCTAAGGAAAAATGCTTTCATTGGTTTTAGTTTGGTTTTTGTAATTCAGAGGGTTTCACCTTGATCTCAAAAGGGATCGTTTTGGGCGGCAAACAACGCTTGTCGTCGCAGAGCATATAAGTGAGTTCTCCTTTGACTATAGTTGGTTTTTTGACGAGAATGCGCTTGAACGCGTGAAATTCATGCTCGTAATAAGATACCTCCGCTCCAAAATTCGCTTCAAAAGATTTTTTAGCTTCTGTACTGACTTCAAAAGGTTGTAATTCCTTTACTAGTTTGTTTTTTTCAAGTACAATTTGTGTCGGTACCGGACCAATACTAGGATCTAAATCAAGGGTGTATAGATGCCAGCCATTTTCAATTTTTGCACTGATTTGGATGGAGGACGGAAAAGCAACGTAATCAAAACTCCATTGAATCTTTTCTTGACTAAATGCCCAAGTGCTTAGCAACGAGAAGAATACAAAAGATAGGAGCGCAGTTCGCATGAATTTAAATCTTTGAATTCTCGAAATTACAAAAAATATTGGCAGCGCTGTGTGCCTTTGGTTACCATTTGAGTCTGGGGTCTGCGGCACATGCTTGGTCAAGGGTGTGACCAGCTGCTAAGTAGAAAGATCCGGCCATGGCGATCATGGCGGCGTTGTCTGTGCAATAGCTCATTTTAGGGATGCTGACCTTCCAGCCTGTATCTTTTTTGGCAAGCAAGCGCTTTCTGAGTTCAGAATTGGCCGAAACACCACCGGCAATAACTACCGTTTGAATACCCGTTTGCTTGACTGCTTTTTCGAGTTTGGCCATCAAAATGGAAACAATGCTGTTTTGGATGCTGGCGCAGAGGTCATTGCGTTTGTCCTGTCGCAGATTGGGTACTTGTTTTTCGGCAGCTTGCACGGTATATAAAATGGAGGTTTTTAAGCCGCTGAAACTGAAGTCGAGGTCTTTGATCTGGGGTTTGGCAAATTCAAAAGCGTTTGGGTTGCCGAGTTGGGCGTATTGATCGATGAGCGGCCCGCCAGGGTAGGGCAAGCCCAGCATTTTAGCGGCTTTGTCGAAGGCTTCGCCAGCAGCGTCGTCTATGGTGCTACCAATGACTTGCATGTCTAGGGCATCGTTGACGCGCACAATTTGGGTGTGCCCGCCGCTTACAGTGAGACATAAAAAGGGAAAACTTGGTGCGGCGTCGCTGGCGTCTGCAATAAAATGTGCTAAAATATGGGCTTTCATGTGGTGAACACCAACCAATGGCACGTTCAGTGCGAGAGCCAATGCTTTGGCAAAAGAAGTGCCCACCGTCAATGATCCCATCAGGCCTGGCCCTTGTGTAAAGGCAATGGCGTCCAGGTCTGAAAGCGAGAGTTGTGCGGTTTGCAATGCGGTTTGTACCACCGGAATGATGTTTTCTTGGTGCGCACGGCTGGCGAGTTCTGGAACCACACCACCGTATAGTTCGTGTACGGCTTGCCCGGCTATGATATTGGCACGAATTTCGTTGCCGACGAGGATGGCCGCTGAGGTGTCGTCGCAAGACGACTCAATGCCTAGTATAATCTTGGGTTTTGCTGTCAAAAGATTGCTAATTTTGTAACAAACATGACAAAGGTACTCAAAATCGCGGGCCTAACGCTTGCCATTCTCTTAGAGTGGTTGCTGATCCTTGTTATCTTTTTGGCATTTGCCATCCGCAGTTCTTGGGTGCAAACCTATTTGGCAAATAGAGCCACCGCCTATCTGAGTTCAGAATTGCAGGCTAAGGTTCATGTTGGCGCAGTAGATATCGTCTTGTTCCGCTATGTCGACCTCAAAGATGTTTACCTAGAAGACCAAACGCAACAGCCAATTTTAGCCCTCAAACATTTGTACTTAGGGCTCGATCAATTCAAATTGCTACAAAATAAATTGCTGATCAATGAGCTGCGGCTTTATGGGGGCAAAGTGCATCTTTCCTTAGACAAAAAAGAAGGACGTTCCAATTTTGCTTTTATCGAAGATTATTTTGCTTCAGATCAGCCCAGTCAATCGTCAAATGATTTTCAGGTACAATTAGCGGAGCTTACACTTCAACACATCGATTTTAGCTACCACGATTTGCGCAAAAACACCCTAGACTTCGGTGTCGACTTCGATCACATTGAACTCAAAGATTTGCAGTTGCGCGCTACGCAAATACAAACCAAAGGCGGAGGCTTTCAATGCCAAATCAGGCAACTTCAATTCTTGGAAAGATCTGGTTTTGCACTCTCCAACTTAAAAGGCCAAGCTTCTTTTTCTGAAAAGGGTTTGCGTTTGCGCAATGCCAAAATCCAAACACCAAAAAGTGCAATTAGCATTCCGAAATTGGTCTTGCAAACGCAAACAAGTGCGGACTTCAATGATTTCGATGACCGCGTGATCTTCGATGGCATTTTAGCACCAAGTCGTGTTTGGCTCCACGACATCGCTTATTTTGCCCCCGATATCAAAGGTATGGACCAAACCGTTTTTATTGCGGGTTTGGTCAAAGACAAGCTCCGCAATCTCAGTATTCAACAGCTAAATTTGCGCTTTGGCAAACGTTCTCAAGTGCAAGCCAACCTGCGCTTACCTGATTTTCGCAAACCCAACAACCAACTGTGGCTTCAAGAACAAATCACCAAAGCCCACATCGAATTAGCCGACGTCGTAGCGCTGCATTTGCCAATTGGAACGCCCGCCATCGAAATTCCTAACTTGCTGCAAAAAGCGGAATATTTTGACTTAAAAGATGCCAGACTAACGGGTCGCATCAATGACCTACAGGTTTCTATTGCAAATGCTAATAGTGCATTGGGCGCACTCTCACTTGCCCCAATTTCAATTGTCAATACACCTGAAAAACTCACCATAAGTGGTGTGGCGGACAGCAGCTTTCTGAACTTAGACAACTTTGCCCTAGGTCAATTGCTCGATGTAGCCGCACTTGGCCAACTTACTGGCAAGGCCCAATTTGAACTTTCCATTGACAATAATAGCGCATTAACCCTACAAAATGCAAGCGCGTATCTTTCTCAAATTGCGTTGAACGACTACAATTATCAAGATGTAGCCATACCAGAAGCGCATATCCATAACGACCAATTGCTGGCCAAACTCGAGGTCAACGACCCTCACTTGCAAATGTCAAGTATTCTGCAATTGGGTTTGAGTTCGGCGCTCAGTTACCAAGTTCAGGCCGAAATTGCGCATGCTGACCTCCACGACCTTCACTTGAGCGCACTAGAAAACGACCAGTTGAGCGCGCGTGTCAATCTAGGTTTGGAAGGCCCAAGTTGGCAGTCGGTAGTGGGTTTTGTAAGTCTTCGCGACCTCCACTACGCCGCCGATAACCACGATATTTATTCGGAGCTCGCACAAATCCATTACCGCCAGCAGGCAGACTACCTTCAGCTCGACTTAAGTAGCCCGATCCTCGACTTTAACATCAAAGGCATTTTAGATGAGCAAACTGTTATTGCTGATCTCACGCACCACCTCGCAATTTTGTATCCGCCCATAGCCGGGCAAACCCGCGAATTCGAGCATTCAAATGCTAAGTTTGAATTCAGTTTATTGGCCCGCAATACCCGCGAGCTTTTCAATATTTTCTTGCCAGAACTCGAGCTCGCGTCGGCTACCACCTTATCCGGATCTTTTGATTCCAAGCAAGAAGAACTGAAGTTGGCACTGGCTTGCCCGCGTTTGGCTTATGCCAATTTAGAATTTGAAGCCATTCAGCTCGCTCAAACTATATTGCATGACCAAGTCAGTGGGCAAATCGGTGTGGGGCAATTGCGCGTGGCAGACTCCACAACTTTTCACGAACTGAAGCTGGTCAATATTGGGGCAAATGGGGTTGTAGATGCCACGCTATCCTGGGATCCGAATACCGACGATTTTTCAGAGCTGAAATGGCGCACCACTATTCTGCCCGACGACTACATCAGTTTTACGCTCCAACCTTCATTTTTTACGATCAACGGGGTAGAGTGGAAAGTGGCCAATCAGTCCGATATTACGGTAGCCACCAAAGATGTAAGTATCAATAACTTTGAATTGCACAGAGGTTATCAGCGGATCAAAGTAAATGGTTGTTTGTCTGAAAACAAGCGCGATCAATTGCGTTTTGACGTCATTGGCCTTGACCTCGGAGAGTTGAGCTCGCTAATGGGGCTACCCAATCAATACAGCGGGCGTTTCAGTGGTTGGGGTGCGCTTTCTACGCCATTTACCAACTTGAGTATTGCCGCCGATGCCAATTTAGAGCAGTTGCAAATCGATGGCCAAGCCGTGGGCGACATCATGCTGCATTCAGACTGGAACGACGCCCGACAAAGTATTGTCTTAGAAGGCACACTGCAATACCACAACGAGCGCACCTTTGATTTTGACGGTTTGTATAAACTCAAAGAAGATGAACTCGACCTAGGGCTTAATTTCAAGCAAACCGATATCTCATTTGTCAATGCGTTTATGGATCCCGAAGTGATCAATGGCATCAAAGGCAAGCTCAATGGGCGTTTGCGTTTAAGTGGAAGCCCTGACAAGCCCAAATTAGTGGGCAAATTGCGCTTACAAGAAGGCGGGGCAGCAGTAGCCATTTTGGGTGTCAATTACCAATTAGACGGCCTGATTCAAGTAACAGAAGACGCCTTCTTCCTTGACAACATTCCAGTCAAAGATCCAGAGGGCAATATTGCCTATTTATCAAGTGCGATCAACCACACCAACTTTGATCGTTGGAACTACGATATTCAAATCAACTTTGAAGACGACATCAAAAAAATAGATCCGCGCACCAACCAGCTTGTTCCGCTTGAAAAATTCTTGGTGCTCAACACGAAATACAAAGAAGGTGATGTCTATTATGGAAAGGCCTACGGACGCGGTATGGCCAACATTTTCGGCACCATGTCCAACACCGAAATCACCGTAGATGCCACCACCCGAAAAGGTACCGAAGTGATTTTTCCGATGTACGGCATGTCAGAAATTGACGACGAAGATAATTTTGTGCAATTTGTGGAGCGCGGCGTCAATGCGCAACTTGAGCAGCAAGGCCTAGATTTTACGGGCCTTTTCCTCGATTTGAATTTTCATATTACCCCCGACGCCGGAATGAAGCTCATCTTCAACGAGCAAACAGGTGATGAAATTACGGCAAAGGGCAGCGGCGATCTCAATATCAAGCTCGATCAGTACAACCAACTCACCATGAATGGCCCGTATGTCATTGCAAAAGGGAGCCGCTACAATTTTGCGTTGGGCTCTATTAAGCAAACCTTTGATATCGAGGGGGGATCTAAAATTGAATGGACCGGCGACCCTTACAATGCCGATATCACCATCAATACGGTCACCGCGAAGCGCGCTTCTATATTAGAGCTGAGTCCGGATATCCAAGACAACACGCTTGTCAATCAAGAAATCTTGTGTTACCTCAAACTCAGCGAGTCACTGCTTGCCCCCAAAATTACTTTTGACCTCGTTGCTCCGCGCACAACCGAAACGGGCAAAGCGCTCCTCGATCGCGTCAAATCTGACCCGGATGAGCTCAACCGCCAGTTTTTTTCTTTGCTTTTGGTAAGTAAATTTCAACCACTCAAAGGCAATCTTTCTGCAGGTGGTTCTGCTGCGCTTGACCTACTTGAATCGCAAATCAATGCGGCCCTCGGTAAATTATCCGACAACTATAAAGTCAATGTAGACTACGGTGCCGATGAAGCAGCCGGAGAAAGCAAAGTTGAGGTAGGGGTAGCCAAGGGCTTTCTCGACGACAAACTCGTGATTACCGGTAGTTTTGGTGTGGAAAACCGCAGTGCGGCGGCCAATGGTTCTCAGGCCTATACGAACTCCATGATCGGCGATGTCAATATTGAGTACAAAATCCAAGATAACTTCAGGGTGAGGGCCTTTAATCAGTCCAATACCAACTCGGTCAACGAAAACCAAGGTCCATTTACCCAAGGTTTTGGGGTTTCCTATTACGAAGAATTCAATCAGTTCTCCGATTTAGCTTTTGTGAAGCAATTGAAACAACTGCTTTCCAAGTCTCCAAAAAAATCAGGGCAACCTCAACCCAAAAAACACAGACAACCTGTAACTTTACCTCAAGATGAAAAAAGTACTAGTAGCCAATCGCGGCGAGATCGCTCGACGCGTGCTTAGAACCCTTAAGAAAATGGACATCCGCAGTGTGGCCATTTATTCCGATGCCGATGCCAATGCACCGCACGTATTAGAAGCTGACGAAGCTGTTTATGTCGGTAAAAGCCCCTCAGCCGAAAGCTACTTGCAGCAAGATAAAATCATTCAGATTTGCAAAGACCTTGGCGTAGATGGTGTGCACCCTGGCTACGGCTTTCTTTCGGAAAACGCAGGTTTTGCGCGTCAGCTCAAGACAAATGGCATCAAGCTCATTGGCCCTTCGCCAGAATCTATGGAGGTCATGGGAGACAAACTCTCGGCCAAACAGGCAGTGAAGTCTTACAACGTTCCATTAGTTCCGGGCGTAGATGAAGCCATTTCAGATGTGCCAGCCGCTAAAAAAATTGCCGCAGAAGTAGGTTATCCTATCTTGATTAAAGCTTCAGCTGGTGGTGGTGGAAAAGGCATGCGCTTGGTGCAAAACGATGCGGAATTTGAAGAGCAAATGACCCTCGCCCAAAACGAAGCGCGTTCCTCTTTTGGTGACGACGCTGTGTTTATCGAGAAATTTGTCGATCAACCGCGCCACATCGAAATCCAAGTTTTTGCAGACCAACACGGCAATGCCGTTTATTTATTTGAGCGCGAGTGCTCGGTACAACGTCGTCACCAAAAGGTGGTGGAAGAGGCTCCAAGTGCGGTGCTTACGCCAGCACTTCGCCAGCGCATGGGCGAGGCAGCGGTAGCAGTTTGTAAGGCTTGCAATTATGAAGGAGCAGGTACGGTTGAGTTTTTGATCGATGCCAACCTCGATTTTTATTTCTTAGAGATGAACACCCGCTTGCAAGTGGAACACCCTGTTACCGAAGAAATCACGGGCCTCGACCTCGTCGAATGGCAAATTCGCGTGGCACGCGGTGAACGCTTACCTAAATTGCAAGACGCGCTCTCGATCAACGGACACGCCATTGAAGTGCGCGTTTATGCCGAAGACACCCTCGGTGGTTTTACCCCCGATATCGGTACCCTAGACCGCTACCGCATTCCATCAGGGCGCCACATTCGCGTTGACGACGCTTTTGAAGAAGGCATGGAAATCCCGATTTACTACGACCCTATGATCGCCAAGCTAGTGGTTTGGGGCAAAACCCGCGAAGAAGCCATCGACCGCTGCATTGCAGCCATCGACAACTACCAAATTTCTGGCGTCAAAACAACCTTAGATTTTGGCAAGTTTGTGCTCAAACATCCCGCTTTTCGCAGTGGCCATTTTGACACCAATTTCGTCAAAACACATTTCTCTGATCCAGCCTTACTCAAAGATGCCATGCAAGAAGAAGAGCGCGCATTAGTGTATGCACTCGATACCATTTGGCAAGATGTTCAGGCGTTTAAGAAAGCTGCTTATGCTTCCAGAGATATCACCTCCTCTTGGAAAAACCAGATTAGATAAAAATATTTACAAGGGGCCAAATTGGCTCATGAAAAAAACGTACTTTTACGGCGCAAATTTGACAGTATGAACTTACACGAATTCCAAGGAAAAGCAATCCTCAAAAAATACGGCGTGGCCGTGCAAGAAGGCATTGTTGTTGACAGTATTGAGGCAGCTATTCCAGCAGCCAAACAACTCACAGAAGAAACCGGCACGTCCTGGTACGTGATCAAAGCCCAAATTCATGCGGGTGGTCGTGGTAAAGGAACTGTCGAAGAAACAGGTTCTCACGGTGTTGTCCTTGCAAAAGGCATCGACCAAGTTGAAGAAAAAGTAGCGGGCATCCTCGGTGGTCACCTCACTACACTTCAAACCAACGGCAAAGGCAAAAAAGTCAATCAAGTGCTTATTGCACAAGACGTCTACTACCCAGGCCCAACCGAAGTACAAGAATTCTATATGTCTGTGCTCCTAGACCGCGAGTCTGGCCGCAACGTCATTATTTATTCTACTGAAGGTGGTATGGATATCGAGCACGTTGCCGAACACACCCCAGAAAAACTCTTCAAAGAACACATCGATCCACGCGTGGGCCTTCAAGGTTTCCAAGCGCGCAAAATCGCTTTCAACCTCGGCTTGTCTGGCGAGGCTTTCAAAAACATGGTCAAATTCGTTCCGGCATTATACAATGCATATGTAGGTATCGATGCTTCTATGTTTGAAATCAACCCATTGTTCAAAACTTCCGACGACAAAATCATTGCCGTAGATGCTAAAGTAAGCCTAGATGGCAACGGTTTGTTCCGCCATCCAGACCTCGCTGCGCTACGCGACAAATCAGAAGAAGATCCAACAGAAGTAGAAGCAGACGAAGCTGGTCTGAACTTTGTTAAACTTGACGGCAACGTTGGCTGTATGGTCAATGGCGCTGGTTTGGCAATGGCCACCATGGACATCATCAAGTTGTCTGGTGGTAATCCTGCAAACTTCCTCGATGTCGGTGGAACAGCCAACGCAGAGCGCGTAGAAAAGGCCTTCCACATCATCTTGAAAGATCCAAACGTAAAAGCGATCCTCATCAATATCTTCGGTGGAATTGTTCGCTGCGACCGCGTTGCCCAAGGTATCGTAGACGCCTACAAAAACATTGGCGAACTTCCTGTTCCGCTTATCGTTCGCTTACAAGGTACCAATGCCGAAGAAGCGAAGCGTTTGATTGACGAGTCTGGGCTCAATGTCCACTCGGCAGTTCAGCTCCAAGAAGCAGCCGATCTAGTCAAAGCAGTATTGGCTTAATTGCCACAACATATCCAATGCAAAAGCCATCTTCGGATGGCTTTTTTGTTGGGATGAATATCTTGACCATCTTTCTTTATTGTCACTTAAAAAATGAAGTTAAAGGTAATGTAGTAACCTCATTTATAGGAATATAAATTTTGAGTTGCAGTGGTTTAGGTAGCGTACTTTGAGATAAGAGAAAATAGGTGAAAATAGGTGAATAGTACACCTTCACTAAATCATAATTTGATTTATTGTTTGAATTTTTACTTTTGCTGAAATGTTATCTATGGGTAGGCTTTTTCACCTGATATTATTGCTCAATTCAATTCATTGTTTTTCTCAAATTCAACTAGAAGTTCAGCATCGCAATGCTTTATTTTTTTACGATGATGTCATCAATCGTTTTACTGTAATTGATGACTCATCCGGAATTCACACCTATAATTTAAAGACCAAAAATTGGGAGTTTCAGCCCTATGATTTTCACTTAGATATACCTTTCAATGATTTTTTAGCACAAAGCATTGCGGTTACCAGGAAAGGTAAGACCACTTTGTTTGTTGATGAGGGTTGTGGAATAATCTATGAATTTGGTAAGCATTCCCTCAGCAGAATAGACAATTCATTTCGTCACAAAAATCAGTATTCGTCTACTGTATTTGTAAGGAATGGAGATCCTTATATGTTTGGCGGATACGGATTATTCAGTTTTAAGAATTTCTTTACCCACTTTGATTCAGCTGAGAAAGAATGGTTTAAATTGATTGTGCTGGGTGTTAAACCCAAACCGCGCAGGGCGGCAACGTCAGTATTGACAAAAGACGCATTATTCATTTTTGGTGGCGTCGGAGAGGTGTCAGAGCATGTTCGCTCTTTTAATGATTGTTGGAAATTCAGTTTTACGACAAATACCTGGAAAAAATTAGGCATACTGAATCCAGAAATACCACAAGTTTTTTTCTGGAGCCGTAAAAATTTGATTCAGGATGACCTCGATAACGTGACATATTATTTAACACCTGAAAGAATTTTCGAATTGCGTCCGAAGTCAAATACAGCCATCGTCTATCAGAATACGAAGATTGATAAATACCAAAATATTCTTCAGGAAGGGCCCTATTTATTGCTGAGAGAGTTCAATAATTCTACTCAAAAATGCAGCTTCACAGTGCGTCCGAAAGCAGCTTTTTTTAGGCCCTTAATTTCAAAAGAGATACCAATTTATTCCAATGAAAACAAGCCAAACGTTTGGGTGGCAATAGGTATTGCCTTTATTTTTATAGGGCTTCTAGTCGTGTGGTTTATTCCGAAACTTAAAAATCGAAATACACTTCTGTTCTCTCCTACAGAATCTCAACTTGTTGATTTATTTTTCGCAAAGCACAATCAAGGCGTAGAAATTAACCTGCTCAATGATCTCGTCAATATTGGTGATCCGTCAATAGATACACTAAAAAAGAGAAGAGAACAACTTTTGAGAGAATTGAAAATCACACTTTCTAAACATTACCAGCTAGATCAAAATGATATTTTCAGAGAAGAGCGCATGTTATCTGATAAGCGCATGAAAATAATCTTTTTAAATGACGATGTTTTTCAAAAATTATTGAAATTGAAAAAATCCTAAACAAGGGGAATTGGGTGAAATACCAATTCTTTTCAATATTTGTTTGTGTCCGGAGGAATGCAAAATATATTTGGTGCTTCATTTAAAACCGATAAATTATGTTTAGCGTCTTCAATTCTAATTTCAAAATCAAACTTTCCCTCATCGCTTTCAGTTTATTTTGTGCCTTTACATCAGTAGTTGCTCAGGAATGCATGTATTTTAAAACGGCAAATCCATTTATGCTTGGCACAAATGCTTATCCAAGTGGTACGATGTTTAAACTTTGTGGCGAATCTATTTCAATTGGCGAAGAAGAATATCCTGCTAACGTTCAATTTATCAATATGAAAAGTCAAAGTTGGGATTTTTCGACTGATTGGATGGGAGACGCCGTATTGTTGATGAATTTCACATCAAATTCAGGTATTTTAAGAATGAAATATGATATCACTCAAAGGGCGAACATCAGCTTTTATGCCTTGAATGCCAAAGAAGTTAAGAAATATGAAGAGGAATTGAAAGCGGCTGTTGAAATGAAATTGAATCAAGAAAGAAAGTTGCAAATGGAAAAGGAAGCTGCTTTGTTAAAAATTGATGCGTTAATAGTTGCGCAACAGCCTGATTCAGCGGCCAAGCTATATTCAAATTATTTCCCTGGTAGATACCAAGAAAGAAATGTTGCCATAAGAGGTGTCAATATTAGAGAAGCACTTGAGTTGAAATATGCAGTGGAGACTGTATTAACTTCAGAACAAGAAAATATCTTACTCAAGGAACTCAGTGCTGAAATTAAACAGCTGTATCCAAATGGTTTTGCTCTAAATTCTTCCGCCTTAGAAAATTGTAAAAAGCTTGAAGTGACCATTAGTGATGGAAAATATACGGTGAAAAATTTCTGTTTAGATCCAAGTAAGGATGCAATTAGCGCTAAAACCTCCTTAAGCCTAGAAAAGAATATTTATGGATTCGTCATTCCTTTTAATGGTAAAACGACCTTAAATTTATCCACTAGAAAGTCTGAAGTAGTTGATTACGTGAGTTCCAAAGTTTTAATTTCAAAAAAGAATGCAAAACAATATAATTATTCCCCTCAGTTTTATTTGAAATATACAGAGACTGGTGTCATCTTAGATCTTGTAGATTATCAAGTTTCAAATCAGTACAATCTATTGCCCATCTATATCAACAAGGACAATGTTTTCTACAACAAGGAACTCGGTAATGATTCATGTGATGTCACATCAACGGTAATCAACTATAACATCATCTCCCTCACTAATGGAACGGAGTCAAAAGAGATTGGCTATACGATCGAATCGAAAAGTGAGAGAACCATTCAAACAAGTTACAGCAAATCAAGTAAAGCTAAAGAAATTATAGCGGGCGAGAATTTAGTGAAGTCAATTAAAGCGATTCCTTTAGTTATAGGCATCTCCTTGAGTACTTTATTAATCGGTGTTCTCATATTTTAGGTAGGGCAACGCATTCTTCTGAATGCATTCTGCGTTCTTTTCATTCGGTATTTATTTATATAACTCATAAAACATATAAATAAAACCAAATCATAGAAAAAAGTCAATTTTGCCTTCAAATTGACTTTATGACACGCATTACAATCGCAAAAGGAGACGGCATTGGCCCCGAAATTATGGAGGCGACGCTTTCTATTCTAGAAGCTGCAGGCGCACAACTTGCCTACGACGAAATCGAAATTGGAGAAAAGGTATATTTAGCTGGTAACACAGCCGGTATTAGCCCAGAGGCCTGGGATATCATTCGCCGCAATAAAGTCTTTTTAAAGGCACCTATTACCACACCTCAGGGTGGAGGTTACAAAAGTTTAAATGTATCGACGCGCAAATTTTTGGGCTTGTATGCAAATATTCGCCCTTGTTTCAGCTTGCACCCATACGTTGCTACCAAACACCCCAAAATGGATTTGGTGATCATTCGCGAGAACGAAGAAGACCTCTATGCAGGTATTGAACACCAGCAAACCGATGAGGTAGTACAGTGTCTGAAGCTGATCAGCCGTCCTGGTTGTGAGAAAATCATTCGCTATGCCTTTGAGTACGCAAAACTTTATGGCCGAAAGAAAGTCACTTGCTTTACCAAAAACAACATCATGAAGCAAACTGATGGTTTGTTTAGAGAAGTGTTCAACGAAATTGCAGCTGAATATCCAGATATTGCCAACGACCACTGGATCATCGATATCGGTGCAGCCAAATTAGCCAATGCACCTCAAGATTTTGAAGTCATAGTCACGCTTAATTTATATGGAGATATAATTTCGGATATCGCTGCG
>JACCDQ011647296.1_pt1 | contig 13479 bp, 8 predicted proteins | sample 7446031 | NCBI WGS metagenome assembly JACCDQ01 (sample SAMN15323442, study PRJNA562643) | freshwater metagenome | isolation source: river surface water | place: USA:Blue River Watershed | collected 2017-08-17 | reverse complement strand
TATTCAGCGTCTTTGTGGCGAAATTCTACTTTATCCTCAATGAACTCTTCCAAAGCAACAGAAGTTGGCTTGGGCTGACGCTCATAAAATTTAGAAATTTCTATTTGCTCACGATTTTCGAAAATTTCTTCTAAATTATCAATATTAGAAGCAAATTCACCCAATTTTTGGGTCAATTCCTCTTTGGTCTTAACAGCAATTTGTCTTGCACGCTGAGAGGCAATAAATACCGACTCATAAATATTACCTGTTTTTGCTGCGATTTTATCTAAATCTCTTGCAATAATTGAAGGATTAACTGCCATATTAGTATGAATCCGAGTGTCGGAGGTTTGTTTTTAAATATATAAAATCAATTCGAAAAAATCTTATTTCACTGTATTTTCTGCTTTTTTTGCATTTTCTTTTGCAAGTTTTTCTTGCTCTTTGGCTTTCAATTCTTTTTGTTCTTGTTCAAATTTGACAGCCTTTTCAAGACCCACCGTTGCCCCATCATAAATTTTGACTGCTTGCTTCAAATATTTACTTTTCGGGAATGCGTCAACAAAATCCTCATAGAAAGTCAAGGCATTGGTAAAGCGTTCTTTTTGCTTATTTTCAAAACTAACCAAAGCCAATTCATATTGAGCTTGAAGTTTCAAGAACGATAATTCTTCGATATATTCCGAATCTGGAAAATCTCTCTGAAAATTATCAATTGTTACGACAGCAGCCTTGAAATTTGCAATGGTAACGCCACTATTTTTGTAATATAATTTAGCTTTTTCATAAGCTTTTTGTTCAAGACGATGCCTCAAATCTCTCAAATTTCCATTACAAGCTTCCGCATATTTACTATCTGGATAAGTATTGATGAATGTTTGCAAAGCATCAATCGCCGACATGGTATTGGTTTGGTCTAAATTATAATTGGGAGAGTCCTTAAACATCGAAAAGGCATACATATAAAATGCTTCTTCTGCTTTAGGGCTATTGGCATAAGTCGAATAAAAACTTTTGAATAAATAGGCACTCATGCTGTATTGTTTTTGCTGGTATTGGGCATAAGCATTGAAAAATTGTGCATTTTCTGCCAATGAATCTCCCTTCAACAAAGGTATAATTTCTTCGAAAAGTGTACCTGCTTTGTAATACTCCCCTGATTTGTAATAATCATTGGCAGCTTTGTACTTTTCTTCTGTAGTACCTTTCTTCTGTAACTTCATAAACTTGCTGTTACAAGAGGAGAGAAGGATACCCCATACAAACAATAGAGCGATATTTGAGCTTTTTATAAACATAAGTGCAAAGATAATAAAAATAAGATGCTTTTATAACGAAAAATTAGGCATATTTATTTTTCGAGTACAAATTTATATGATTTTATCGTTTTTTTGTTAATGACTTCGCAAAAACAGAAGGTTTCTTTTGTTTTTTTAGGCTTATATTTTTTCGATAAATGTCTCTCGCTTGTGTTAAATAATTATTAATTACTTGAAAATTTCACCTTTTTTGACTTAATTCGCAGACAAACAACGCTTTCTAACTTTATTCTTTCATGGAAAAAGAAAATAAAAATACATCGAAAGAAAAAGGCTCAAAAGGTAGCCTTTTTTCGTTTTTGAATGAATTTATCAGTCCACAAAACACCAATATCTCCAACGAAAAAGCCCAAGACTCAAAAGTAAGTAGGTATGCAGACAGCATCGAGCAGTCGAATTATTTAAGCAGGGATTTAAGTTGGCTAAAGTTCAATGAGAGGGTTCTCGACCAAGCCCGTGAATCGGACTTAAACCTCTTTGAAAGGCTCAAGTTTTTGGCCATTACTGCCTCTAATTTGGATGAATTTTTTACGATTCGCTTGGGAAGTCTTTATAATTACTTAGATTTTGGCAAAGAAAGAATCGATTATTCGGGTTTGAGAGAGATACCCTTTAGGAAAGCCCTTCTCTTGGCAACCAAACAATTTGCCCGAGAACAAGACCGAGTTTTTAAAGAAGAATTGACTCCTTTGTTTTCGACGTATAAGTTTAGGATTATTAAATTTCATGATTTGAATGATTCCGAAACAGAAGCAGTGATAGATTATTTTGACCATACAATTTATCCCATGCTTACGCCGATGTTGTTCGACCACACCCATGCCTTTCCGGTGCTTATTGCCAAAACACTCATTTTTGGGGTCGTGACAGAGGGTCTTAGGAGTGTCAGTGGTACAGATGAAAATGAAAATAAAAAGCTTTCATTTGTTCAAATTCCAGGCAATTTGCCAAGGTTTTTTACGATTGAAAGAGAAGAAGAAATTTTATTTTTACCGATAGAAGAAATAGTAAGACATGAAATAAAAAAACTGTACCGGAATGTCAATATCGAATCTGTAAATTTGTTTCGATTGGTTCGTAATGGTGATTTTACCTTGGAGGAGTCTGATGATATTGAGGCTGATTTTGTGGATGAAATCAAACAAAAAATCAAAAGTCGGAGGTTGGGAAGGGTTGTTCAGTTGGAAATTGAACAAAATCCAAACCCTTGGATGCTCAGAATGCTCCAAAAAAGGATGGAAATAGATAATTATAATATTTTTTATGATGAATGTCTGATTGATTATACTTGTTTGTGGCAGCTCATCAAGCATCCCGATTTTCGAGAATTTATTCATAAAGTTCATTTGCCGATTACGCCTCTCAGATTAAAAGATAAAAATAGTGACATCTTTGAGTTGATTCGGGAAAGGGATATATTGTTGCACCATCCTTACAATAACTTTGAGCCGGTGCTTCAATTGCTTGAAAAGGCAGCAGAAGACCCTGATGTATTGTCTATTAAACTAACGATTTATCGCCTTGCAAAAAACTCTCGTGTCACCCAAGCTTTGTTGAAAGCGGCCGAAAATGGCAAACATGTCTCTGTTTTATTCGAAATAAAAGCAAGATTTGATGAAGAAAACAATATTCGAGAGGCAGACAAACTTCAGAGGGCGGGCTGTTTTGTTATTTATGGCATTGGTTGGTATAAAACACATACCAAATTGATGATGATTGTGCGTAAGGAAGGAAATAAGGTGGTTCAGTATGCTCATTTGGCAAGCGGAAATTATAATGAGGATACTGCCAAACTATATACTGATATCGGATTATTGACAAGTAATCCGCTTTATACGAGAGATATATCAGAGTTTTTCAATGTCATTACGGGGCATTCGCAGCCAATTCAGTATCAAAATCTGATTACCTCTCCACATGATATGCGTCTTAAACTCATTGAGATGATTCGTCAAGAGGCTAAAAATGCCCAAGAGGGGTTGGAGTCGGGTATTTGTATCAAACTCAATTCTGTGGAAGATCAATTTATTATCGATGAATTGTATCGAGCTTCTCAAGCGGGTGTACCTATTAAATTGATAGTCAGAGGAATTTGTTGTCTGCGTCCGAAAAGAAAAGGGCTAAGCGAAAACATTAGTGTTCGCTCAATTGTTGGTTTATTTTTGGAGCATGCACGCATTTTTTATTTCCATAATAATAATGCTCCTAAGGTTTTTGGCGGAAGTGCAGACATTATGGTTCGTAGTTTCGATAAAAGAATTGAATCTCTCTTTGAGGTAGTGGATGCTGACGTAAAACAGCAAATTATCCATATTTTAGATTATAATTTGAAGGATAATGTCAATTCGTATGAATTACAAGAAGATGGTAGTTATATAAAAGTGGAGCCTTCTTCTGAGGACGAATTATCGTTTGATATTCATCAGAGATTTTTTGAAGACAGAGAGGTCTTTGAGAAGGTTAATTTATTCCCGAAATGTATCGAACCAATGCCAATTATTTCCGAAAATTCAGAGGAAAATACGGAACTTAAAGCAAATATTTAATGACTCTTAAAGCCAATATGAACAATGGAAATAGAATATAATATTGTAAAAAATGTAGCGATTATCAGCTGGAATATGAGTACTTCGCCGATGAATGTACTTAATGATAATTCCATTCCTGAATTTGTGCAATGCTTGGAAGAAAGTTATCAAAATCCAGAGGTCAAGGGTATCGTGATTACTTCCGCAAAAAATGAGTTTATTGCTGGAGCAGATGTCAAAATGATTCTCCGTAATAATGAGAAAGACCCCGTGGAGATGTTGAAGTTTTCTTTGGAGTTTAATGCTATTTTTAGAAAATTAGAAACGTGTGGCAAACCAGTCGTTGCGGCTATGAATGGGACTGCCTTGGGGGGAGGTTATGAGGTTTGTTTGGCTTGTCATCATCGAATCGCATTGAATAATCCCAAAGCACAAATCGGATTGCCTGAGGTTCAGTTAGGTTTATTGCCTGGGGGTGGTGGCACACAAAGATTGCCTCGGTTGATTGGGGTAGAGAAAGCATTGGGTTTGATGCTGGTTGGTAAAAGAGTCGCTCCTAAGGAGGCTTTTGAATTGAAAATGGTTGACGAATTGGTCGATACAAAAGAAGAATTAATAGAAAAATCGATTGATTGGGTTCTTCAACATCCGAACGCAATGCAACCATGGGACGAAAGGGTAGAGGGGGTAATAAAATCTCTAAATAATTATTCTGTTCCAAATGGAACGATTGAATCGGATTCGGTTGAGGAATTGTTGAAGCAAATTTCTTGGCAAATCAGACAAGTTGGTAAGGATAATTATCCAGCTCCAAAAGCCATTCTTTCTTGTGTCGAAGAGGGCTTGAAAGTGAATATTGATAGTGCAATTCCGATAGAGGCAAAGTATTTTGTTGAGGTTGCTACCTCGAAGGAGGCAAAAAATCTGATAGGGGTGCTTTTTTTAGGGAAAAATGATTTGGAAAAGGGGGTATTTCGCCCTAAAAATATTCCTAAAAATGAGGTGCGAAAGTTGGGTATTATTGGGGCGGGATTTATGGGTTCTGGAATAGCTTATAGTGCTGCTTTGGCGGGAATTCGGGTTGTTTTGATAGATTCTTCTTTGGAAAATGCCATGAAAGGCAAGGGGTATTCTCTCAAATTGGTCGAAAAAAATATCCAAAAGGGTTTTTTTTCAGAGGCGAAAGCTCAACAATTACTCGATAATATAATGGTATCGGATAGCTTTGAAGACTTGAATGATTGTGATTTATTGATTGAAGCGGTTTTTGAAAATAGGGAAATTAAAGCGGAGATTATCCAAAAATATGAATATTTATTGAGAGATAAAGGCTTTTTTGCTTCAAATACATCGACTCTTCCGATTAGTGGATTGGCGAAATTTAGTAAAAAGCCTGAAAATTTTATAGGGATTCATTTCTTCTCACCGGTCGATAAAATGATGCTTGTTGAAATCATTCGTGGGGCAGAAACATCTGATGAATGTGTTGCGAAAGCATTTGATTTTGTCAAACAATTAAGAAAAACACCAATTATAGTGAATGACTCAAGGGGTTTCTATACTTCTCGTACATTTAGTACTTATACTTCTGAAGGGTTTGAATTGTTGCGTGAAGGAGTTGAGCCGGAGAGAATCGAAAATGCTGGAAAAGTATTCGGAATGCCTGTTGGTCCTTTGGCTGTTTCGGATGAGGTTGCCTTGGATTTGGTTTTGAAAATTGCTAATCAAGCTATTGCCGATGGGGATTCGGATGGGTCGGATGCGGCGTATCAGGTCAGTCAGCTCATGGTAGAAAAGTTGGGTAGATTAGGTAAAAAGAACAAAAAAGGGTTTTATGAGTATCCCGTTAATGGCTCAAAATTTCTTTGGCAAGGTTTGGGAGAATATTTTCCTTTAGATACAAAACCAATCAGCGATGATGATATATCAAACAGATTGATTTATCGACAAGTGATTGAGTCGATTCGTTGTTTGGAAGAGGGTGTCTTGTGTTCTGCATTGGAGGGGAATTTGGGGTCAATACTTGGCTGGGGTTTTCCAACTTATGCAGGCGGAACACTCAGCTATCCTTCATTTGTAGGCAAAGATATTTTTTTGAATACTGCTGATTATCTTGCTGAATATTATGGAGAAAGATTCCGATTGACACAAAAGCAGAGGGAAATAATAGGTGATTTGTAATTTTTTTGCTCATTTTTTTAGAAAAGAAACAATTAATAAAGTTTTGGAATTAATTTTGATTTCAAAACTTTGTTATTTTATCTTCTTGATATAATACTTAACAATTTTCGAGGGCTTTATTCGTTAAAAATTGGAAAATTTCATCCGGATTTATCAAATAATTCAATAGCTCAGTCAGAAAACTCATTTACCAAAGAAAATCTCAATGCTTTTTAATAGACAACTGAATTATAAAAACAAGCACTACACTAAATGCTTTTGGATTATTGCTTTTTCGTGTATGTGCGTATATGAAGGAAATGCTCAAATTATGTATCGGACACGTTATCGAAGGGCGATTTATGGAGAAACTTTTGCCATAAGTCCTTTATTGTCTATCAATTATGAATATTTGCCTATTCGTTGGCAAAAAAGCTTTCTTTCGACTAGGGCAGGGATTGGATTTATGCCTGGCGGCAAAAGTACAAGTTCGACGGGGGCTGTTTCTAATGCAATTGTTTCCAATGGAGGGATTTCTTTTCCGGTTTCGCTTACTTACAATGTATTGATGAACAATCTTAGAAAAGGAATCAATCGACGAGTAAGCAACAGATGTAATTCATTGCCACCCAAAATTTCATCAGAATTATTTTTGGAGGGAGGCTTGGGGCATAGCTTGGCTTTGTACAAAGTCGGGAATAGGAGTTTTACATTTGCTATCATCGGACTAAGAGAGCAGGTGGTATTCGACATTCCTCCAAAACCGAGAATTTTATTTATTAGAGCCAACTTTACGCCGGCTTATTCGGTCGGGAAAGTAGATATAGAAACCGGCGGCATTTCAAATTTAAAAGCAAAATACACTTTTGGTAATATTGAAATGCGTGGGGGTATTAGTTTAGGGGTCTCTTTTTAAGCCGACTCTCTTGCATTTTTCATAAACTCGCTGATTAATGCTTTGTACTGAAGGCAATACAGCTCTTTTTGTATTTCTGTCCAATGTAATTCTTTTGCCATTAGTGTGGCAACTTTTTCGGTGACAGCACTACAGATTTCCCAGTCTAACAATTCGAGCCTAATTCTACGTGCCAGAAAGTCTCGTAAAGTACAAGCCATTTCGTAACGAGTGGCATAGATTACTTCTGCTTGTAAAAATGGGAATGCTGGATGTAGTTTTTGTAGAGATTCGCTTGATGATACATCGATTGTTAATACTTTTTCTGCAAGATTTCCGTATTTAAGCAATAAATGTTTCGCACTAGCTTCGTCGATGTTATATTTTTTTTGTAGATTCTTCCAGTCTTCAAATATATATCCTTTTGCACCTATTAAAAGATGGTTTTCTGTCGAACAAGCTGTTTCGGATTGCAGTAAATTTGAAGCAAAATCGATTGTTTCTTTGGCCATTAAACGATAGGTAGTCCATTTTCCACCCAAAAGGCTTAACAAATTGGAAGCTTTGTCGTGTTCAATTTCATGGTCACGAACCAACTTTTTGGTTGCTTTAGAGGTCGAGCTAGCAATTAGTGGGCGTAGTCCGCCAAATCCTGATTTTATTTGTTTTTTATCAGGTACTTTCGCCAAGTAAGGCTCTAAAGTTTCTAAAATAAAATCTACTTCTTTTTGTATCAAAATAGGCTCTTTTTCAAGAGGTTCATAGGCATCATCGGTAGTGCCAACCATCACTTGTCCTTCAAAAGGAATGACAAAAACCACCCTTCCGTCTTTGGTTTTAGGGATAAGCATTGCATCTTGGCTTTGGAGTACTTCTGCTGGTAGCATGAGGTGTACACCTTTACTCGGGCGAAGACATGGCGAAAGTGTTGCGTTTGCCAATAAACGGACAAAATCACTTTTTGCACCAGTACAATTAATGAATAACTTTGCTTTTACTTCAATTGTATTGCCTTTTTGCTCTAATTCATCTCGAATAAGGGCAGATATTATCTTTCCTTGTGCATCTTTTTGGAATTGGACAAGAGAAGCGTGATTTACTACTACGGCACCTTCTTGGTGGGCGGAATTTGCCACCGCCAAGCAGTATCGGGCATCATCTAGCTGTCCATCATAATACATCACAGAGCTGTGAAGCTTGGGAGTAAGGGTAGGAATGTGTTGGTAAGTTTCTTTTTTAGAAAGCCATTGAGCCTTGGGCATCGAGTCGTTTTTCGCAAAAAGTCCATACAATTTTAAGCCAATGGTATAATAAAGGGCTTCAAAGGGACTAAAAACTGGCGTAATAAGAGCCAAAGGTCGTGCCAAATGTGGGGCATTTTTAATCAAAATATGTCTTTCTTCCAAGCCATGTTTGACTTGTTTGAGTTGGGCAAAATCAAAGTTTTTGAACGCTTGTTCCAAATACCGAACCCCCCCATGAATTAATTTGGTAGATTTTGATGATGTTTCTGAGGCAAAATCGTCTTTTTCTATCAGAGCGACTTTAAAGCCTCGGAGAGCAGCGTCCAAGGCACATCCAGCTCCACTAGCTCCAGCACCGATAATACAAATATCAAAATTTTCTGTATGTAATTGTTCAAGATTTGCCGCTCTATTCATTGAATGTGAAAATTAGTGAATTCTATTATTTATCAACCATAAGCCAATAAAATAAGTTCGAGAATAAATGCAATTTAAAAAAAGAGGAATGGGGCATTTTTAAAGTAAAAATGCGATACTTTCCATGCTTTCAACCCCATTTGAAATTTTTACCTCATAGCTCTGTAATGTTTTTTGAAACTCATGTTGATAGGCTAAGTTCATGAAATCTTGAAATGATTCTATGGCATCATTTTTCACCAAATTAATGGTACACCCCCCAAATCCACCTCCCATCAGTCTGGCTCCCAATACTAACTGATTATCGGCAGAAAATTCTTTTGCCTTTTCAACCAAAAAATCTATTTCTTGGCAACTTACTTCATAATCTTCTTGGAGACCCTGATGTGTTTCAAACATTTTTTGGCCAAAATTGGCTAAATTGTTGCTTTCCAGAGCATCACATGCCAATTTTACTCTTTCTATTTCTTCGATAACATATTTACACCTTTTATAAATTGTCGGAGATATTTTATCTGCTTGAGACCTAAGCATATACATATTGGCATCTCGCAACGAATGTACCTGAGGGAAAGCCAATTGTAGTATTTTTACACCTTCTTCGCACTCTTCTCTACGGCGATTGTATTCACTTTCTACCAAATTATGCTTTACGCCTGAATTACAAAGAATAATCGAATAATTGTCATGGTGAAAAGGATAATAGGAATAGGATAAATCTCGGCAATCTAACCGAATCACTTGGTTGTTGTGGCCGTACAATGATGCAAACATATCCATAATGCCACATTTCACACCAGCAAAATTATGTTCTGCTTGTTGTGCAATCAGTGCCAAATCTAATTTTTCAAGATTCAATTCATACATCACATTCATCATAAATCCCATGCCACTCTCTATGGCAGCAGAGGAAGATAAGCCTGCTCCCAACGGAACATTGCCCCCAAATATCAAATCAAATCCTGTATGGAAGTAATGCCCCTTGTTTTGAAGTTCGGCGATTACACCAAGCAAAAAATTTGCCCAAGATTTATCTGATTTTGCTATATTATTGATAGAAAAATCAAAAGAATCATTGATGTCATAGGCAAAAAGACAGCATTTTTGGTCATTTCTTTTATTTGCATAGAAATAAATTGCTTTATCAATAGCTGCCGGCAACACAAAACCCTCATTGTAATCTGTATGTTCTCCTATCAGATTGATTCTGCCAGGTGCTCGAACCGCAAAGGCAGGCTTTTCATGATAAATATCTACAAATTTTGAGTATAGTAAATCTTCATACATAAGTTTTTGGCTCTTGATTTAAAAAGAAAGCCCCAAGAGACTAGGGGCTTCTTCTCGAAATTTTAATAAAAATCCTTTTCAATCTTCTTTCTATTGTAAAAATAGTATTTTATATATTTTTATTGTAATTTTTTTATATAATAAATGGTGCTATTTTTGAAAATTGAACGAAATATGTCAAATCTGACTTAATTAACGCAAATGCAAAGGTTTGCACTATTTTAATTAAATTTAAAATTAATCATTATTTTGATATTTTGTTTAAAAACCAAATTAAATTTTATTTTTTTAAAAAATTGCTAACCTATACACAGAATAATTTTTTTATACAAAACAATGGTTTAATTCTGAGGCTCTGTTGCTTGATTTTATTCTCCCAATACCTCCCAACCTTCTGCCTGAGGGTCGTATTTTGCTAAATTTCCTTTTTCCGCCATTTCAGAAGTTAATATGCCAATCTCAAAAGCATTGTCAAAATCCGACCGAAGGTATAGTCCACGATTGGTAAGAAATGCCTTTATGTCTTCAAATTGACTATTTTTAAACGAAACTCCCTTTTTATCTTCTTTTGTAATTTCAAATTGACTTTCCTCCAATTCAGATTTCAAAAATTGTAACTCTTTTTCTGTAAATGGAATTAAATTGATGTCATTATCAAAAAAATCTTCGCTTTCGGCTTCTATTTCTGCCAACATGGTTTTTGCCGAATAAATCTGAATATTATAAGTCATAGGATGTCTTTTTATTAATTTACACTAAATAAAGCATTGCCGAAAATGAGTTTTCCACTGTACCAAAAACCTCGAAATAGGGGTGAGTCTGCCATATAAATTATTTTTCCCTTACCAATTTCTTCTACTCCAAAAATAAGTGTATTTTTCATTTTTTCTTTTGCTTTTGAACCAACGAAGCCAGCGATATAATTATTGTCTTTCAAATACCCAACATTCCAAAGATTTTTTGAAAAATCATAATTATAAATGTCTCTTACCAAGGCATAATATATGCCATTGGTACCATAAGCCAACGGGTGGGTTTTGTCTAATTCGACTTTGTAAATACTGCCAGGAATTTGGTCTTTCATGGCATCTCTTTCTCTGTTGGCATAAGTTCTGAAGAGGGGTTCGTTGCTTTCTTTTTCTTGGTCTTTTTTAGACTTGAGCGAATAGCCATCTTTATTGGCAAAATAGCTGGTTGCTCCCTCCAAGGCAATTACTTTGCCTCCTCCAACTATCCATTTTCTGAGGAGTTCGCCATTGCCAAGTATTCTGTCGTAATTCCCGTCAGGTAATATTAAAATGTCGTACTTGTCTAGCTTAATTCTTGAGAGGCTACTCGCTTCGATAACGCTGATAGGATATTTGATTTGTTGCTCAAAATAGTGCCAAATTTCACCAAAAGCTGTTGGTACAATACCCTCTCCCGACAATAAGGCGATGCTGGGGTTTTTGATTAAGTTTACTGCCACCGAACCAAAATCATTGCCGGATTCTACCATTCCTGAGCTTGTCGTAAATATTTCAACTTTTAATTCAGATGCCGTAGAACGGATGGTTTTGTCGAAATTTTCACCCAATCTTTCATTATTTGTTCGAGTAATGATTAATGAGCCTGTATCAAAGGTTTTTCCTTCGCTCGTAAAGGGGTTTTCATTAAATCTTACTTTTATGCCTTTGGAAAGAATTTTTGCTAAAAATTTAACTTCCTCGAAAGAGCGATATTGTACCAAATAGGCGTAGGGCTTTGCTTCTGTTTGAGAAATGTTTGGCGATGGCGTGATTTTTGCTCCTCCGTTTATTTTGTCTTTGCAGGCAAATGTTTTTAGTTGATAAGCATAAGCCAAAGACCAACTGGTTAAATCATAAGTGATAGAATCCTCCAATGCTGTTTTGGGTTCGAATAAGATTTTAACAAAAGTGCCTTTCGGCTGATAGGTACTGATTAATAAATCGTTCGTTTCTATCTTGAAAGATTCCTCTTTCAAAGATTGATAACTGAAGCCGGTATTTTGAGCCTCTTTTTGAGCAAAAGTATATTGAATTTGAAGCTTATCCATTAGGTTAGTCAAGGCATTGATTTTTGACTCATCTCCTCTGCTTTTGAAGATGAATGTCTTGTAGGTGCCGTATCCATTTTGAGTTTTATCTGTGAAGAATTTATTAAATTCGCCTATGGTCTGGTCTGCATGTGTTGAAATTGCTTCTAATGTACCCATACTTGTAGCGAAATGGTGGCTGATTCTTTGAGCGAGTGTTAGGGTGTCTCCATCTTCTTTAGCAATCGCCAATCCTGCCGGACCGCCGCCTCCTTGTTCGAATGTCATGCCTATGGCACCGTTGTAAGAAGGGTAAGTATCTCCGTAGCTTGGATAAAGCAAATCGTAATTTTCCTTTGAAAAATAGAGCCAATAATTGCTATCAAAGTACTTTTTGCTGTAATCGCCTAAAATTTGCTGAAACTTTCTTTGCCATTGACTCAAGTCCTCGTGGTAGGGTTTGGCTGATGGCGGAAAATAATAAGGTCTGTCGATACCCATTTCATGGAAGTCGGCGTGTAGATGGGGCATCCATTGATTATACAATCGCAATCTTTGTTGAGAAATTTCTTGTGTTTGCCATGCCCAATCTCTGTTGGGGTCAAAAAGATAATGCGAAAAACGTCCGCCTGGCCATGGTTCTTTATGTTCGGTAGCAAATGGGTCAGGATTTCCTCCTTGATTGGAAACCCGATTATACCATTGAGCATAGCGGTCTCTTCCATCTGGATTGATACAAGGGTCGAGGATGACAACTGTGTTTTTTAGAATATTTTGTGTGAGGGTATTTTGTGTATTTAGCAATTCGTACATAACCTTCAAGACGGCTTCCGAGCTTACTGCTTCATTTCCGTGTACATTGTAGCTAAGCCAAGCAATGGCAGGTATTTTGTTATCTGATTTCCCCTCTAAAAGTCCAATATTTCTTAGGTTGTTTTTTCTAATTTCTTCAATATTTTTCAAATTCTCTGGAGAGGCAATCACGGCAACCATCAAAGGACGACCTTCAAATGTTTTGCCATAATCTATCATTTTCACTTTTGTCGGATTTTTGTCGGCAAGATATTTGCAATATTCAACGATTTTATGGTGGAAGCTAAATTTGCTACCTAAAGTATATCCCAGATATTCGTCTGGAGTTTGTATGTCTTGTGCTTGAATAGATCCAATGGAGAGGGCCACTAGAACTAAAAATAGTATTTTCTTCATGTTTGATTGGTAAGGTTTTCGTTTGATAAATGAATTCAAAGATAAAAAAACTTTCTTAGGGAGATTCAGGAAAATATGTTTTTTCAGTAAATTTTGTTAATTTTAGAATAAAAACAAGTTTTGATGTAATTTATTAAAGAATTTTATATTTTTTTATACAAAGCTATTGCATTATAAAATCTTTGTAGTACTTTTGCACCACGATACAACAACGCAGACGATAAATGGAACCAGCCGGCCCTATCGTCTAGCGGTTAGGACAAGTCCCTTTCACGGATTAAACAGGGGTTCGATTCCCCTTAGGGTCACAAATCTATGCGTTTAGAATCGTCAATGCCTCATAAGAAATTATGAGGCATTTTTGTTTTATTTGAATATTTCTTTGCGTAAAAATGGGTCAATC
>JACCDQ011727110.1_pt1 | contig 13480 bp, 13 predicted proteins | sample 7446031 | NCBI WGS metagenome assembly JACCDQ01 (sample SAMN15323442, study PRJNA562643) | freshwater metagenome | isolation source: river surface water | place: USA:Blue River Watershed | collected 2017-08-17 | reverse complement strand
TCAGGAATTGTTGGGTTGGCAGGTGGTTTAGGCGGATTTATTTTGCCAATCATGTTTGGTGCTCTTTTGGATTACACAGGCATTAGATCAAGTGCATTCATGCTGATGTATGGCGTGGTTTGGGTTTCATTGATCTGGATGTATTTCACAGAAGTTAAACGTTCTGAGGTGATGGGTAATAAAGCAATCCCATCAGCTATCTAATAGTTTCTTAAGGAGTAAAAAATGGCATCAGCTGTTATTAACCACTGGGATCCTGAAAATAAAAAATTCTGGGATGAAACAGGTAAATCTATAGCTAAAAGAAATCTTTGGTTATCCATTCCTGCTTTGACGTTAGCGTTTGCAGTTTGGATGGTTTGGTCTGTTGTCGTAGTAAATCTTCCTAATGTTGGATTTAAGTTTTCTACCAATCAATTATTTTGGCTAGCGTCTCTTCCTGCATTGTGTGGGGCAACTTTAAGAATTTTTTATTCATTTGCAGTTCCAATTTTTGGCGGTAGAAGATGGACGGCAATCTCAACGGCTTCATTATTGATTCCGGCAATTGGAATTGGGTTTGCAGTTCAAAATACTGAAACTTCCTATGAAATATTTGTTATGTTAGCTTTGTTGTGTGGTTTTGGCGGCGGTAATTTTGCGTCATCCATGTCAAATATAAGTTTCTTTTATCCTAAATCACAAAAAGGTACTGCTCTTGGTTTAAACGCTGGCTTAGGAAATTTGGGCGTTTCAATAGTTCAATTTGTTGTTCCATTGGTTATTACTGCTGGTGTTTTTGGGTCGTTAGGTGGCGAGTCTCAAACCGTAGTAAAGGCTGGCCAGAGTACCTCAATGTGGTTACAGAATGCGGGTTTTATTTGGGTCCCATTTGTTGCAGTGTCAGCTATTGCAGCATGGTTTGGCATGAATGACTTGGCTGAGGCTAAAGCATCCTTTGCAGATCAAGCGGTTATTTTTGCTCGTAAGCATAACTGGTTGATGTGTTGGTTGTATTTGGGAACATTTGGATCGTTTATTGGATATTCAGCTGGATTTCCGCTTTTAATCAAAAGTCAATTTCCTGGTGTAAATGCATTGCAATATGCGTGGCTAGGTCCTTTAGTTGGAGCATTAGTTAGACCAATTGGTGGCTGGTTATCTGACAAATTAGGTGGCGCCAGAGTTACTTTCTGGAATTTTATTGCTATGGCATTCGGTGTACTAGCAGTATTAAATTTTTTACCTAAGCCTGGGGTAGAAGGTAATTTTTATGGATTCTTAATTGCTTTCATGGTGTTGTTTGCGACATCAGGTATTGGTAATGGATCAACTTTCAGAATGATTCCGATTATTTTCTTAACTGAACGCCAACGTGTTGCCGGAAAAGATTCAGCTTCTCAAGAGGCAGCGGTGCGTGATGCTAATAAAGAGGCCGCCGCCGTCCTTGGGTTTAGTTCTGCAATTGGGGCTTATGGTGGCTTCTTTATTCCAAAGAGTTATGGATCTTCAATTGCCATGACAGGTGGCCCTGAAGCTGCTCTTTATGGATTTATCTTTTTCTATGTTACTTGCATGTTGATTACCTGGTGGTACTACAGCCGCAACGGCGCAGAAATGCCTTGTTAATAAGAATTTATTTAAGGAAATAAAAATGAGTCACTTTTTAGATCGCTTGAAATTCCTCTCTGCAGACGCGGAACAGTTTTCTGATGGACATGGTAAAACTGTTGGTGAAGATCGAACATGGGAAGATGCTTATAGAACTAGATGGCAGCACGACAAAATTGTTCGATCAACACACGGCACAAACTGTACTGGATCTTGTTCTTGGAAAATTTATGTCAAGGGTGGAATAGTTACCTGGGAAACACAGCAAACTGATTACCCTCGAACACGTCCAGATTTGCCAAATCACGAGCCTAGAGGTTGCGCTAGAGGCGCCAGTTATAGCTGGTATATGTATAGTGCCAACCGTGTGAAATATCCATTAGTTAGAGGTAGGTTGTTAAAGCGTTGGCGTGAAGCGAAGAATACAGCGAAGTCACCAGTTGATGCTTGGGCTAATCTAGTTGAAAACAATGATGCTAAAAAAGATTGGCAGTCTCACAGAGGTAAAGGTGGTTTTGTAAGAGCTACATGGGATGAAGTTAACGAGTTAATTGCATCAGCAAACGTTTATACAATCAAGAAGTATGGCCCTGACAGGATTATTGGCTTCTCTCCAATTCCGGCTATGTCTATGATTAGTTACGCTGCGGGATCTAGGTATTTAAGCTTGATTGGCGGCGTATGTATGAGCTTTTATGATTGGTATTGTGATTTGCCGCCATCCAGCCCTCAAACTTGGGGTGAACAAACAGATGTACCAGAGTCGGCTGATTGGTATAACTCAACATATTTAATTGCTTGGGGTTCTAACGTGCCTCAAACAAGAACACCAGATGCACATTTTTTCACGGAAGTGAGATACAAGGGCGCTAAAACAGTTGCGATTACGCCTGACTATGCGGAAATATCAAAATTAGCAGACTTATGGATGCATCCTAAGCAGGGTACAGATGCTGCGGTGGCGATGGCCATGGGCCATGTGATTCTCAAAGAATTTTATTTTGATAAACGTAGCACCTATTTTGATGATTATGTTCGTCGATACACAGATATGCCTATGTTGGTTTTTCTTGAGGAAAAGACTCTTGAGGATGGCCGCAAAGTTATGGTGCCTGGCCGATATGTAAGAGCAAGTGATTTTGATAATAAGCTAGCCCAAACAAATCAACCTGAATGGAAAACAGTTGCTCTAGATATTAGTGGAAAAGTTGTAGTGCCCAATGGTTCAATAGGTTTCCGTTGGGGAGCAGATGACAGGAAAGATAAAGGATTATGGAATCTTGAGGCCAAGGAAGCTGGCGGGTTAGAGTCTAAGTTGAAACTTTCAATGATGGAAGATCAGGCTCCATACGAAACAGTTACTGTAGCCTTTCCATATTTTGGTGGTATTGATACGCCTCATTTTGAATCAAATAAGCAAGAAGATGTATTGGTAAGAAATGTGGCTAGTAAAAAACTTCTTTTAAATTTACCAGAAGGCCCAAAAGAAGTTCTTGTAGCAACTGTCTTTGACTTGTTGGCAGCAAATTATGGTGTCGATCGAGGTTTAGGTGGTGTTTCTGCAAAGACATTCGATGAAGATACTCCTTATACGCCAGCTTGGCAGGAAAAAATTACTGGTGTACCTAGAGAGCAAATAATTACGGTAGCAAGACAGTTTGCCGATAACGCTGATAAAACACGCGGTAAGTCGATGGTGATTATTGGCGCGGCAATGAATCACTGGTATCACTGTGATATGAATTATCGCGGCATCATCAATATGTTAATGATGTGTGGTTGTATAGGGCAAAGTGGCGGTGGTTGGGCTCATTATGTTGGCCAAGAAAAACTTCGTCCGCAAACTGGTTGGACTGCCCTTGCGTTCGCTCTTGACTGGGTTAGACCTCCAAGACAGCAAAACTCAACTAGCTTCTTTTATGCGCATACTGACCAATGGCGTTATGAAAAGTTGGGTATGGAGGAGGTTCTTTCTCCTTTAGCTGATAAGTCTAAATATCAAGGCCACACAATTGACTACAACGTTAGATCAGAGCGTATGGGTTGGTTGCCTTCAGCGCCGCAATTACAAACTAACCCTTTGGATATTGCCAGAGTAGCTGAAGAAAAAAATATAGATGTAAAACAGTATGTGGTTGATGAGCTAAAAAATGGATCTTTAACTATGAGCTGTGAAAATCCTGATCATCCCAATAATTGGCCTAGAAATATGTTTGTGTGGCGATCAAATATCCTTGGTTCATCAGGTAAGGGGCATGAGTATTTCCTAAAGCACTTATTGGGAACATCCAATGGCGTTCAGGGTAAAGATTTGGGATCTGATGATAGTAAACCTCTTGAGGTTGAGTGGCACGATAAGGCGCCAGAAGGGAAATTAGATCTATTAGTGACTTTGGATTTTAGGATGAGTACTACTTGCTTGTACTCAGACATTGTTCTTCCAACAGCAACTTGGTATGAGAAGAATGATTTGAATACAAGTGATATGCATCCATTTATTCACCCACTTTCTACAGCTGTAGAACCAGCTTGGGAGGCCAGAAGTGACTGGGAAATTTATAAAGGATTTGCTAAAAAATTCTCGGAAGTTTGCCAAGGGCATTTGGGTAAAGAGAAAGAAGTTGTTTTAACTCCATTGATGCATGACACGCCAGCCGAATTAGCGCAAGCATTTGAAGTTCGTGATTGGCGCAAAGGGGAGTGTGATCTTATTCCAGGCAAAACCGCACCTCAAATTACTGTTGTAGAGCGAGATTACCCCCACACTTATGATCGCTTTACATCACTTGGACCATTAATGGAAAAAGTTGGTAATGGAGGTAAAGGTATTGCTTGGGATACCAAAGATGAGGTTACTGGTTTGAAGGAGTTGAATGGGATAGTTTCTTCAGGTAAACCAACATCTGGGTTAGCAAAAATTGAGTCAGATATTGATGCGACAGAAGTTGTATTAATGTTGGCGCCAGAAACTAATGGTCATGTTGCTGTGAAGGCTTGGGAAGCACTATCTAAAATAACTGGTCGTGAGCATGCTCACTTGGCTTTGCATCGTGAAGATGAAAAAATTAGATTTAGAGATATACAGGCTCAACCAAGAAAAATCATTAGCTCGCCAACTTGGTCTGGATTAGAGAGTGAAAAAGTCTCTTATAACGCCGGTTATACAAACGTTCATGAGTTAATTCCATGGAGAACATTGACTGGTCGTCAGCAGTTTTACCAAGATCATCCTTGGATGAGGGACTTTGGTGAAGGTTTCGTTTCATATAGACCGCCGGTTGATTTAAAAACCATGAGTGGAATTGAGAGTATTAAACCGAATGGTAATAAAGAGATAGTTTTGAACTTTATTACACCTCATCAAAAATGGGGTATTCATTCTACTTACTCAGATAATTTGATGATGCTCACACTGAATCGTGGTGGCCCTGTTGTTTGGTTGAGTGAAGATGATGCCAAGAAGGCGGGTATCGTTGATAACGATTGGGTTGAGTTATACAACGCTAATGGTGCGATTGCTGCTAGAGCAGTGGTCAGTCAACGTGTTAATCCAGGCATGATCATGATGTACCACGCTCAGGAAAAAAACATTAATACACCTGGTTCTGAGATTACTGGTATTCGTGGTGGCATTCATAATTCTGTAACTCGTATAGTTATGAAGCCAACACATATGATTGGCGGCTACGCTCAGTACAGCTATGGATTTAATTACTACGGAACTATCGGTACTAATCGTGATGAATTTGTGACAGTAAGAAAGATGCACAAGATCGATTGGTTAGATGATGAAAACAGAAATACTGTTCAGGCTTAACGGAGAATAGCGATGAAAGTACGCGCACAGATTGGTATGGTCCTAAATTTGGACAAGTGTATTGGTTGCCATACATGTTCAGTAACCTGTAAACAGGTTTGGACTAATAGGCCGGGCATGGAGTACGCTTGGTTTAACAACGTTGAAAGTAAACCTGGTATTGGTTATCCAAAAAATTGGGAAAACCAAGAAAAATGGAAGGGTGGTTGGAAACGTAAAAGTAATGGCAAGATTGAGCCAAAACAAGGTAGTAAAACAAAAATTTGGATGAATTTGTTTGGTAACCCCAATCTTCCAGAAATTGATGATTACTACGAACCATTTACTTTTGATTATGAGCATTTGCAAAACGCTCCTGAATCGAAGGCCACGCCCACAGCAAGGCCAAAGAGTTTAATTACCGGTAAAAGGATGGACAAAATTGAGTGGGGTCCAAACTGGGAAGAAATTTTAGGCGGTGAGTTTTCAAAACGTAGTGAAGATAAGAACTTTGATCAAGTTCAAAAAGAAATTTATGGTCAATTTGAAAATACTTTCATGATGTATATGCCTCGTCTTTGCGAGCATTGTCTGAATCCAGCTTGCGTGGCATCTTGCCCATCGGGTTCTATATACAAGCGTGAGGAAGATGGAATTGTTTTAATTGATCAAGATAAATGTCGTGGCTGGCGTATGTGTGTATCTGCTTGCCCATACAAGAAGATTTATTACAACTGGCAGAGTGGAAAAGCTGAAAAATGTATCTTCTGTTATCCACGCATCGAGTCCGGTCAACCAACTGTGTGCTCTGAAACTTGTGTTGGGCGTATTCGATATCTAGGCGTGATGCTTTATGACGCTGACAAAATTGAGTCTGCGGCAAGCATGGAGTCGGAAAAAGATTTATATCAAGCACAATTGGATGTGTTCTTAGACCCTAATGACCCAGAAGTCCAAAAACAGGCTTTAAAAGATGGTGTACCTCAGGCTTGGCTTGATGCCGCAAAGAAGAGTCCTGTATATAAGATGGCTATGGATTGGAAAATTGCGCTACCTTTACATCCAGAATATAGAACGCTTCCTATGGTTTGGTATGTGCCGCCATTGTCCCCTATAGCTAGTGCTGTTCAGTCTGGTTATGTTGGCAGCAATGGTGAAATACCAAATGTAAGAGATTTACGAATCCCACTTCAATATTTGGCAAACATGTTGACAGCAGGTGATGAGCAGCCAGTAATTGCGGCATTAGAAAAAATGTTGGCAATGAGAGCTTGGCAGCGTGACAAGCATGTTCAAGGAACTCAGAATCATCAAGCTTTAGCGCAGGCTGGATTATCTGTTGATCAAGTTGAAGACATGTATCAAATTATGGCAATTGCAAATTATGAAGACCGTTTTGTTATTCCTACAACGCATAGGGAGTATGCGGAAAACACTTTTGATATGAAAGGTAGTTGTGGATTTACATTCGGGAATGGTTGCACCGATGGGGATTCGGAGATGAGTTTATTCGGCGGGAAAAAACGTCGAACAATCGCAATTAAGCCAATTGTTTAGGGAGGGTATATGAAACATTCATTTCCGCTAAGGGCTCTTGCTAGATTAGTTGAATATCCCGAGCAAGATTTAGTAAATCATATTGCTGAGATTGATGAAGTAATTGCTGCAAATAAAGTATTTAATAAATTAATTACTGATGGTTTGCATAGCTTATCTAAATTAATTAGTGAAAATGATTTATTAGACCTGCAAGAGCAGTATGTTGATTGTTTTGATCGTGGTCGTCAAACATCATTGCATCTTTTTGAGCATGTGCATGGAGACTCTCGCGAGAGAGGGCAGGCCATGGTTGATTTGCTTGACACATATAAGCATGCTGGCTATCTCATGGACGGGAAAGAGTTGCCAGACCACTTGGCAATTGTGCTTGAGTTTGCATCAACTCTAGATGAAAAAACTTCAAAGTCATTTTTATCAGAAATGACACATATTTTTGATGCTTTATATACGAGCTTAGCCAAAAGAAATAGTTTATATGCGTGGATTATTGCTGCAGCCATAGATTTTTCTGGTGGCAAAGTTAAGTTAGTTGAATTAAAGCCTGTAGAAGCTACTATCGATGAAGAGTGGGCGGAGCCCGAAGCATTCGGTGGATGTAGCACAAAAGGACAGAGCAAACCAGAAGATGTTCAGCCTGTTCATTTTGTTAAAAGAGAAAATGCCCAAGGAGTGCGAACATGAAATACATAGATACTTTTATATTTGGTTTATATCCATATATTTGCATGACCGTTTTTTTGGTGGGAAGTTTAATTCGCTTTGATAGAGATCAATATTCTTGGAAAAGCGATTCAAGTCAATTGCTCAGGTCAAAACAGTTGAGACTGGGAAGTGTTTTGTTTCATATTGGAGTCTTATTTTTATTTTTTGGACACTTTTTTGGAATGTTGACGCCTCATTTTTTGTATGAGCATTTTATTTCTGCCGGTGATAAACAGTTGATGGCGATGGTTAGCGGGGGCATTGCAGGAGCATTCGGATTTGCCGGGTTGACAATTTTGCTACACCGTCGTTTAACTGATGACAGAATCAGGGCTACATCCAAGGCAAGCGATATTTTAATTGCTGTAATTTTATGGTTTCAACTGTTGCTTGGTTTGGCAACTATACCTTTGTCTGCTCAACATTTAGACGGTTCAATGATGATGAAACTCGCTGAGTGGGGCCAAAGAATTGTTACTTTCAGAGGCGGTGCTGTTGAATTGTTAGCAGATGTTGATTGGATATTTAGAGCCCATATGTTTTTGGGAATGTCGATCTTTTTAATCTTTCCTTTTACGCGTTTAGTCCATATTTGGAGTGGTTTTGCGTCAGTCACTTATTTGACAAGACCTTACCAGATTGTGCGTAGTAGAAAGCTTGGTATTGGCCGCAGATAATTGAGATATCGTCATGCCCGATGAGTTACTTGAGCGATTAAGAAAATTCCAAACAGAGTACTTTCCAGCTCATCGTGAAGAATTTCAAGTTTTAATCAACAAAGGGCAGCAACCTAAAACACTATTTTTAGGTTGCTCTGATTCTCGTATTGTTCCTTATTTATTGACTGGTACTGGGCCTGGTGATTTATTTATTTTGAGAAATGTAGGTGCAATCGTGCCGCCGTACGATGGCTCTTATGGTATTCATGGCACTGCGGCAGGTATTGAGTTTGCTGTTTTGCAACTAAAGGTAGATAGGATTGTTGTTTGTGGTCATAGTCATTGTGGTGCGGTGAAATCAGCTTATGAGGGGGTTCCCGATAATGCTATTAATTTAAAAGCTTGGTTGAGTCTTATAGATGAGGCGCTGCTGCCTGTTTGTCAGACCAGTGAAGCTTTGCGCCGCGTTGAACAAAGGTCAATTATTCTTCAGTTGGAGAGGTTGATGGATTACCCAATGGTTCGTACTGCTGTTGAACAGAAAAGACTGACATTGCATGGTTGGTACTATGTAATCGAAGATGGTGAAGTTCAAGTATTTGATGTGGAAAAAGGGCAATTTATATCTTCACACGTTGCTGATAGTTGTGGAACGGGACCATATTTAAAACACGATGACTTTGGCTGTCAATGAATATGACGGAAGAATCTTTAATCACCGACTTTGCTGAAATGTTGATTACTACAAGACGATCAATATTGCCTAAAAGATTATTTGAGCCTGGCCCTAATGATCAAGAATTAGAACTGATTTTTTCTGCTGCGGCTTGTGCTCCAGATCATGGATTAATAAGACCTTGGCGGTTTGTGATTTGCAAAAACACATCTCGTGAGTTATTGGCTGATGCTTTTTCGGAGTCTTTGTTTGCGCGAGATAGTTTAGCCACAACTCAACAGATTAATGATGCAAAAAGTAAGGCTCACAGAGCACCTTTTTTGATGTTAGTGGTGATCAATGCTAGAGGGTTAGATCCAAAAATTCCTCTAGGAGAGAGGTATGTTTCAGCTGGTTGTGCCGTTCAGAATGTTTTATTAATGGCACATTCATTAGGCTATGGCTCATCACCAACTTCAGGTCAGTCAATGTATACAGATCCTATTAGAAAGTTATTCAAATTAACTGATGAAGAAGATCCTTTGTGTTTTATTAGTATTGGCACCCCTGATAGGCAAAAACCTAGTCATCCCAGAATGGTTCCGAGAGATTTTGTGGGTGCAATATAAGTGATGGTTGACTTTTCAATTACTGGCTTAATTCTGTCTGGTGGTTTATCTACTAGGATGGGTGGGGTAGATAAAGGTTTGATTGGTTTAAATGATCAACCAATGATTGCGCACATTATTAATAAATTAAAAAAGCAAGTTGGGCAGATCTATATTAGTGCAAATCATCACGGGGATGATTATGCAAGTTTTGGATATCCTGTAGTGAAAGATTTACGCGATTACTTTGCTGGACCTTTGGCTGGGCTGGAAGCTGTTGTTGAAAAAATTGAAACTCCATACTTGGGTGTAGTTCCCTGTGATACTCCATTTTTCCCATCGGATCTTTTTAGTAAATTGAAGCAACACATGTTGAACAGCAATTTGAAAGCTGTTTACGCTGCAGTCAAGTCTGATGATAGCAATCAATCCCACCCTTTATGTTGCTTGCTTGATGCTGAGGTTTCTTTAGGGGTTAAAGATTATTTGGAAAGTGGTGGTGCAAAAGTTATTGAATGGTTGAACGATATCGGAGCTAAACCCGTTTTATTTGATAACCCATTTCAATTTTTGAATCTAAATAAACCCTCTGATTGGGTCGGTCTAAAGGGTAGTTTGTAAATAGGAGTAGTTATGTTTGATAGTGAGAGCTTAGAGCCATTGACGAGATTTCAAATATTTTTCTTTTGTCTTATCGCTTTTTCTTCGAGTTTTTTCTTGGGGATAGCATTTGAATTGGGTAATTTTTTTGCTGGATTACTTGCGGTATTAATAACAATAATTATTTACTTAATTCATAGAGATTAAATATTATTTGTCGGTTTTCCCGACATTTCATCAGCAAGTCTGTCGATGCCATTTGAACTCCAGCAGCTTCCAATTGATGCCAAGTTCCTCGGTGCAAAAACTACATCGAACCGCAGGCATGGTTAGTCATTGAAGAAAATACTGTTATAAATCATCAGCATATCTGCAAAGCCGTGTACCCCAGTTCGATTCTGGGTTCCGCCTCCAAATAAAGTTGAGTTAATCACGTTATTAGCAACAACTGCCATCACGCAGGTCTCATTAAATCCAATGCGTCAATTGAGGAATTAAATCTGATTGGCTTTTTATCAAAAATATCTTCCTTTGGGAAAATTTCCATTGATACAATCAGAGCCAAATGAAGCGCCAAAGTAAATTCCTGCTAATTCTGCTATGTCTTAGCCTTCTGCTATTCAAGGCTATCTCTGGTAATAGATTTGTTGAAAATGGTATAAAACGCGCCGAAATTTACAGTAATTACTCTGCTTATATATTGGCTCAGCAAGAGATTGAAGCCTCCGGCATGAGTGATGATAAAAATAATTTGACCAGAGCTATATCAGTTCACATGCTTGGAATTGTCATCACTATATTTCTGTTATTTGGTGCCAATCAGCTCAAGCAAATTATGAGGCCAGTAGTTAAGCTTCTTAACAGTGCACAGTTAAACCAAGAAATATTCAAGCCACCTAAAAACACATATATACCCATTTAAATTTTCAATTCATTTTTTAAAGGAATATATATGTCTAAGTTATTAAAAGTTATTTTGGCTATTGGTTTTGTATCAATTTTGGGTGCTTGTAGCACTACTGATTCAAATAAAGTGGCATCTGTGGATGTAACTGGTCAGGGAATGGGCTATGACCCAATCAATGACCCAAAATCAATTGTTTACGGCAAAAGAAGTATCTACTTTGATTTTGATAGCTATAAGGTCAAGCCTGAATATCAGTCTGTTGTAGAAGCGCATGCTAAGTATCTTCGTGAGAATAAAGATAAAAAAGCTAATATCGTTATTCAGGGAAATACAGATGAGCGTGGCACCACAGAGTACAACTTGGCTCTTGGTCAAAAGCGTTCTGAGGCTGTTAAGAAATCATTATCTTTGCTAGGTGTTGAAGCATCTCAAGTCGAGGCTGTTAGCTTTGGCAAGGAAAAGCCTAAAGCCTCTGGCAGTAACGAGGAAGCTTGGAAAGAAAATCGCCGAGCTGATATCGTTTACAAGTAAACAAAAAAGTCACCCTCGGGTGACTTTTTACTTGGAGCTATCTTATCTAAGCCAATAGTTGCCTGAAGATGCCAAAACCTTTGGGTAATTATTGGCTAAATTTCTGAATAATTTTTTGAGCAATGGGAATATCAGCTGGAGCTAATTTATAGCTGAGTAGTTCTTCAATAGGGGCCCATGCCAAGAAGTCATGGACTGTACCAACTGGCTGTTGATCCCCAATATCTGCCAACATTGCAATGAGTTGAATCTCCCCGCCATCGTAAGTATGGTCGACCAACATAAAAATATCTTCGCTGACTTTGGCGTTCACGCCCAATTCTTCTTGAAGTTCTCTTTTTAAGCAGTCTACTAATGATTCGCCATTTTCAACTTTGCCGCCAGGAAACTCCCAATAACCACCAAGTGCCTGATTAGGTTTTCTTCTGCCAATCAAAACCCTTGACTCGTTCAAAATAATTGCTGCGGTAACGATTTTCTTCAATGGATTTATCCTTTGGCCTACTTGATGGTTGGGTGGTGGCTCTATTCTAATACGTCAGCCTAATTTACTAAATCATAGATAATTGCCATATGAAATTACTTAAGAGACTCTTTATAGCTATTGGTGTTTTGGTCCTGTTACTGGCGGGCTTTACCCTTTATGGCATTTATGAAATTGATAGCTTGGTAAAAAGCGGTATTGAAAAATATGGCTCAGAGGCAATTAAAGCGCAAGTCTCGCTAGGATCGGTGAGTGTTGATCTTAAAAAAGCGCAAGTGACGATTAAAAAGCTCACTGTTGCTAATCCTGAAGGATTCAAAGAAAAGAATGCTTTTTATGCGGGTGAGGTTGTTATTGATCTAGATGAAAAGCACCTCAACACATCAAAAATTATTGTGCAAAAAGTGAGTATCGCTGCTCCAACGGTCACTTATGAGTACAGTTCTAAAGGTGACAATCTAGGAATCTTGCAAAACAATGCTATTAACTATGCCAAGCAAGTGGCCGATAGCGTAGGGGTAGACTCAGATAAGTCTTCTGAAAAATCTAAGGTGAAAATATTGATCAAGGATGTTTACCTCAGCGATGTTTCTTTGTTGCTAAGAGATAGCCGCTTATTTGATTCTTCGATCAAACTACCTTTACCCAATATTCATATGACGAAGGTTGGTAATACGGATGATGGCTCAGACCCATCGGAAGTGGCAGGGCAGGTAATGAATAGCTTATTTGGCTCTACTAAAAAAGTTGTCACCGAATCTGCGCCAGCAGCTCTAGAGCAAGCAGGTGTTCAGTTGAAGGATGCCGAAACAAGCATTAAGAACACTGGTAATAAGTTATTCAAAGAAATCAAAAATTTATTTTCAAACTAATTTTTTTGCCAAATCGATAAAGTCGGTTGCGCTTAAATCAAAGTCAGATACATCTGGCATGGGTTTCACTTGATTGGCACCGAATTCTAGTGAGCGATGAACATAAGCGGTCTTGAGCCCGTATGACTTGGCAGCTTTTAAATCATTCGTATGTGTAGCAACTAGCATTACTTCCTGTGGTTGAACATCAAAAATATCAGCAACCCCTAAATATGTTTCTGGATCAGGTTTGTAATGTCTAAATACTTCGGCTGACAAAATCAAATCCCAAGGTAATCCAGCAAATTTAGCCATATTGGCTAATAAACCCAGGTTGCCGTTAGATAGAGTTACGATTTTGAATCGTCTTTTGAGTAGTAATAAACCTTCAACGGTATCTGCCCAGGGGTGTAAGCGATGCCAAATTAAATTAAGGTGTTGTATTTGTTCTTCGCTTAAATGAGTAACTTTGAAATCATCCAAGATTCTGTCAAGAATCATACGATGTAAGACATCAATCTTTGTCCAGGTCTTTGC
>JACCDQ010330803.1_pt1 | contig 13481 bp, 11 predicted proteins | sample 7446031 | NCBI WGS metagenome assembly JACCDQ01 (sample SAMN15323442, study PRJNA562643) | freshwater metagenome | isolation source: river surface water | place: USA:Blue River Watershed | collected 2017-08-17 | reverse complement strand
TGTGGTGGAGCCGCCGGCGCTGATCAAGGGCTACCTGCGGCTGGGCGCAAAAATCTTGGGTGCACCAGCCTGGGATCCGGACTTCAATACGGCCGATTTGCCCATGATGATGCGCATCGCTGACCTGCCTTCGCGTTATCGCAAGCACTTCCTGGGGGCCAGCTGACATGTTGGTGAGCGGACCTTTGGCCAGGACGGGTTTGCTCCACAACCGATTGGGCTATCCGGTCGGATCGGGAAACGAGGCAGGTCAAACCGGCGATGAAGCGCACGAAGTGCCGCGCTACCGTGCGATTTTCATCTCTGACCTGCACATTGGTACTCCTGGGTTCCAGGCCGATGCCCTGTTGGATTTCCTCAAACACCACCCCAGTGAGATGCTGTACCTGGTGGGGGACATCGTCGACGGATGGCAATTGCGCCGGCGCTGGTTTTGGCCACAAAGCCACAACGATGTGGTGCAAAAGCTGCTGCGCCGAGCTCGCAAAGGTTGTCGAGTGGTTTATGTGCCAGGCAACCATGACGAATTTGCGCGTCATTTTGTGGGTCATGCCTTCGGTGGTGTGGATGTTCAGGAAGAAGCTGTTCATGTGACCGCTGCGGGACAACGGCTTTGGGTGGTGCACGGTGACCTGTTCGATGGTGTTATCCAGTGTGCCAAATGGCTCGCCTACGTGGGTGACTGGCTCTATGAGCTGACGCTGAAGATCAATCGCCACCTCAACCGCTTTCGTGCCCGCATGGGCTTGGAGTATTGGTCGCTGTCGGCCTACCTGAAGCACAAAGTGAAGAAGGCAGTCAATTTCATTTCGGATTTCGAAATGGCCGTGGCCCATGAAGCCCAGCGCCGTGGTTTTGATGGTGTGGTGTGCGGGCACATCCACCATGCCGAAATCCGCACAGTGGATGGCGTTCTGTATTGCAACGATGGTGACTGGGTTGAGAGCCGCACCGCCCTCGTCGAGCACATGGATGGTCGACTGGAGATCGTGCACTGGGCGGGCGAAACAGTGCGTCAACTGCAGGCCAGCAACCCACTGGAGGTGGCGGCATGAAGCTGGCGCTCGTCACCGATGCATGGCACCCCCAAGTCAACGGGGTGGTGACAACGTTGGTGGAGTTGGTGGATGGTTTGCAGTCCTTGGGGGTGGATGTGCTGGTGCTTCATCCTGGCTTGTTCTCGCACCGTCCCTGTCCAGGTTATCCAGGCATCGACCTGGCGGTGAGGCCGCTCAAGGCTTTGCGGCGGATGCTCGCGGAGTTTTCCCCGGATGCAGTGCATCTCGCGACCGAAGGTCCTTTGGGCTGGGCTGGGCGCAAGGTCTGCCAGAGAAATGGGTGGGCTTTCACCACGGCTTTCCACACCAAGTTTCCGGAAATACTCCATTCCGCCTTGCGTGTCCCTCTTTCCTGGGGTTATGCACTCTTCAGACGCTTTCACAGACCTTCCAGTGGCGTCATGGTGCCCACGCAAGGGGTGCTGCAGATGCTGAAGCAACGCCGCTTTGGACAACTCAAAGCGTGGACGCACGGGGTGGACACGGATCTGTTTGCTTACCAGGCTGAACCGCAGACACCTGCGTCATGGACGGATTTGCCGCGACCCTGGTGGTTGTTTGTGGGGCGTATTTCCTACGAAAAAAACATCGAGGCATTCTTGGAGCTGGATTTGCCCGGAACCAAGATTGTTTGCGGGGTGGGGCCGCTGGAGGCGGCCTTGCGCAAGCGCTACCCGCAGGTGTTTTGGATGGGGGTGTTGCCGCGCGCCGAGTTGGCGCATGTGTACGGCGCATGCGATGTCTTCGTGTTTCCCTCGCGTAGCGAAACCTTTGGTTTGGTCATGCTTGAAGCCATGGCAACGGGTACACCCGTGGCTGCTTACCCGGTGGATGGGCCTGTACAGGTGCTGGGGCACGATACGGGCCAGGTGCAAGGCGGTGTGTTGCACCACGATTTGCGCGAATCTGCGCTGCAGGCGCTGCAGGTACCGCGGGCGCAAGCGCGAGACCGGGCCATGTCCTTTGGCTGGCGCGAGACCGTGCAGTTGTTCATGGCCAATCTGGTGCCGGTGCAGTCGCATCGACCACTTGTTTTGTCACAGGCACGTCACATTGAAAAGCCAGAATCTGTCATCGAAATGACTTCTTGACGGGTGTGCCCATGGCTGCTCCAGCCATTCTTTCTTGCGATTTGCCCGCTGGCAGTTCTGCCTTGCTTGACCGTGACCTCAGTATCCTGGCTTTCAATGAGCGGGTGCTCGACTGGGCTCGGCGCAAGGATGTGCCTTTGCTCGAACGCCTGCGTTACCTGTGCATCGTTTCTTCCAATCTGGATGAATTTTTTGAAGTCCGTGTGGCGCCCCATGTCGAAGCCGCACTTGCCGCAGGCACGGGCGAACACTTGCCGGGGCATCTCAAGCGGATCGTGGACAGGGCCCGCGAGATGGTGGATGAGCAGTACCAGCTTTACAACCGTGTGCTGCTGCCGGCATTCCGCAAGGAAGGCATTCGCATCCTCTCCCATGGTGAGCGCAACGAAGCGCAGCGCAACTGGGTACAGGCCTACTTCAACCGCGAGGTCAAGCCTTTGCTGGTTCCCGTGGGGATTGATCCGGCCCACCCCTTGCCACAAGTGGCCAACAAATCTCTGAATTTCATCATCCATCTGCGGGGTAAGGGCGCTTTTGGCCGCCACAACGAGATTGCCATCCTCAAAGTCCCTCGCGTGTTGCCGCGTGTGATCGAGTTACCCGAGCGCCTTGTCACCGGCGGCAAGGCCTTTGTGCTGCTGTCGAGCGTGATTCGTGCGCATCTTTCTGAATTGTTTCCCGGTCGTGAGGTGGATCAGTTCTCTCAGTTCCGCGTGACACGGCATTCTGATCTGTCGGTGGACGAAGACGATGTGGTGAATTTGCGTACGGCGCTGCGCCAGGGGCTTCAGCATCGGCACTATGGCCAGGCCGTGCGATTGGAAGTTTCGTCAAGCTGCTCTGAACAGCTGTCCGATTTTCTGTTGCAGCAATTGCATCTCCCAACGCAAGCATTGATGCGGGTGAATGGGCCAGTCAATCTGGTGCGATTGACGCAGTTCATCGATTTGGCTGCGCGACCCAATTTGCTGTTTTCGCCTTACAAGGCTTCGCTGCCACTTCAGTTGCAAGGTGTGCCGTCTATCTTGACCCATTTGCGTCAAGAGGATGTATTGATTCATCAACCCTTTGAGAGCTTCGATGGGGTGCTGGCTTTCCTTCGCGAAGCCGTTCGTGACCCGGATGTGCTGGCCATCAAGCAGACGATCTACCGCACTGGCAGCGATCCCGCAATGATTGATTTGCTGCGTGAAGCTGTTCGCCGAGGCAAGGAGGTGACGGCCGTGGTGGAGCTCAAGGCCCGCTTTGACGAAGAGGCGAACATCAACTGGGCTGAGCAACTCGAAGCCATCGGCGTGCAGGTGGTGTACGGCATGGTGGGTCTCAAGACCCACGCCAAGATGCTCCTGATCACGCGTCGAGAAGGCAAACGCTTGCGCCGCTACGGTCACTTGTCTACCGGCAACTACAACCCCCGAACGGCCAGGCTGTACACCGACATCAGTTTCTTGACTTCCGATGCTCGAATCACGGCGGACATGGACGAACTCTTCTTCCATCTGGCCAGCCAGAACCCGCTGCGGCGCATGCAAAAGTTATTGGTGGCGCCGTTCCACCTTCATTCGCGCATGCTGCGCTGGATCGCTCAAACTGCCACTGCAGCCCGGCAGGGGCAGGATGCCCGGATCATCCTCAAGATGAATGCGTTGACCGACCAGCCATTGATCGAAGCCCTCATGGAGGCTGGCCAAGCCGGTGTTCAGATCGATCTGATTGTGCGTGGCGCATGCATGTTGCCTGCGGGTATTGCGGGACAAACTGGGAACATTCGGGTGCGCTCTGTGATTGGCCGTTTTCTGGAGCATTCGCGGGTCTTTTATTTCAGAGCGAATCATCAGGAAGCACTGTACTTGTCGAGCGCCGACTGGATGAACCGCAACATGATGCGTCGCGTTGAGGTGGCATGGCCGGTGGATGACCCTGTGCTGCGCCAGCGTGTCATAGACGAATGTCTGACCGCCTATCTCTTCGATGCCCGTGATGCCTGGGACATGAACCCTGACGGCCGCTATGTGCCCGTGACCCGTGCAGTTCGCAAGCCGGGTGCGCAACAGGCGCTGGCCAATCGGTACATGAACCGTGGAGATTGAAATGGACTTGATTCTCTGGCGCCATGCCGAAGCCCATGATCCACAAGAGGGTGAGCATGACTTAAACCGGGGCCTCACGCCCCGTGGTGAAAAGCATGCAGCGCGCATGGCCCAGTGGCTAGAGCAACAACTTCCGGAAGGCGTGCGTATCTTGTGCAGCCCAGCCGTGAGGGCTGAGCAGACCGTGAAAGCACTTCAGCGCAAGTACAAAATCCGTGACGCGCTGGCGCCGGGCGCCACGGTCCAAGACGTGTTGGAGACCTCTGGCTGGCCGCTGGCCAAATACCCGGTCCTGGTGGTGGGCCACCAGCCCACATTGGGGGCGGTGGTGTCGCACCTGTTTGGCATGGGTCCTGAACCAATCGCGATCCGCAAAGGGGCCGTGTGGTGGCTGCGCAGCCGACAACGCGAAGGGTTGAATCAGACAGTGATTCTGTCGGTCATGACACCCGATAAGCTGTGATCAAGCTTTACCGGGACGACCAGTTTTGAGTGTGGGTACATTCCCCAGCGCCTTTCGGAAAGCGGCTTCCGACGTGGTCGACAGCAAAGCCAGGCCAGCTCGCAGCAGTTCACTTTTTTTGACTTCCAGACCCAGTTCCACTGCGCGCTTTTTCATGGCGGCGATCTGAGCGTATTCGGTCTTGGGAATGGTGAAGCTGTCACGCACCACTTTGACCTTTTCAGCTTTCTCTTTCTTCTTGTCAGCTTTGGTGGGGGCAGGGGGTACAGCTTTTTTTGCTGTGGGTTTGGCAGGAATCGGCGCTGCTGACTTGGTGGCAGACCGAGAGGCCTTCACAGGAGCCTGGGTGGCTTTTTTGGTGGGAGCGGCGGACACTTTCGTTTTGGCAGATGTGGAGGCCATTGGTTTTCCTTAAAAACGGTATATACAGTTTATACCGTTTGATAGAAAAATCAAGCCAATCGCAGATTCAAGCGCCAAGGTGCCTTTTGCCAGGCGATGCACTCTTCACGCAGCAGGTGCGCAGACTGTGGGTACTGATTCTCCCAACCAGGTGGCAATATCAGTCTGTAGGTGGGTAATTGAGGGTCTTTTTGCAGGTGGATACCTTGCAGGCTAGGTTCGCGCCGCGCATGGCACAGGATCACGGCCAAGCGCAAGGCGAGCAATTGCTGAACGAACACCGGATCGTCGATCGGGTCTTCAAGTTTGCGCAGTTTCCCGCGGTGACCCAGCACCAGCAGTCCCAGTCGATGCAGCTCATCGACAGTGAAACCTTGCAGATCGGTGTTTTCGAGGATGTAGGCACCATGCTTGTGGTAATCGCTGTGCGAAATTTGCATGCCGATCTCGTGTACCTTGGCAGCCCATTGCAGTTTGCGCAGGCTGCGTTCCTTATCCTCTGCCGTGGTTGAGCCCGTCATGGCCTGTTCGTAAAGGTGCATGGCGTTGCGTGCCACGCGCTCAGCTTGTGCAGCATCGGCACTGAAATGCCGAGCCAGCCAGTCGATCATGCGGGTGCGCACATCGGTTTGGGGGTTCTCGCGGTCAATCAGGTCAAACAGCGCGCCGTGGCGTAAAGCGCCTTGAGCAGGCCGCATGTCTTCAATCTGCAGAAGATCAAACACCGCGCGCAGCACCGCCAGCCCTCCACCGAGCACGGGACGACGGTCATCCTTGATGCCCTCCAGGCGCAAATTCTCGGGTCGTTGAGCCTTGATGAGTTTTTCTTCTAGCCAGTCCAGTGCCTCTGGTGTGATGATGCCCTCTGGCCAGCCGTTGGCTTGCAGTGCATCGGCCACGGCGCCGATGGTGCCGGATGAGCCATAAGCCTGGTCCCAGCTGGAACGGGGGTAGTGGCTCAGTGCTTCGTCGAGGATGGCTTTGGCGGCGATTTCAGCCGTCTTGAAAGCAGCAGCGGTCCATTGACCGTTGGGGAAATATTTCATGGACCAGGCCACGCTGCCTACGCGGTAGGACTCCAGTGTTTGTGGTGCATGGGCTTGACCGAGGATGAGTTCGGTTGAGCGCCCACCAATGTCCACCACCAACCGGCGTTCGTCGCTGTCGGGCAGGAGATGCGAGACACCCAAGCAAATCAGTCGAGCTTCCTCGCGGCCAGCGATCACTTCGATGGGAAAGCCCAAAATCTTGCGCGCCTGCGCTAAAAACACATCGCGGTTGCGGGCTTCGCGCAGGGTTTGGGTCGCTACCGCACGCACATGGGTTGGCCGAAAACCGGCAATGCGTTCGCCAAAACGGGCCAGACAGGCCCATCCACGCTGCATGGCTTCTTCGGTCAGATTCCGCTCGGCGTCTAGACCGTTGCCTTGGCGGACGGTTTCCTTGATGTATTCCACCCTGCGCAGGTGGCCGTTTTCAAGTCGGCCGATTTCGAGTCGGAAGCTGTTGGAGCCGAGGTCAACGGCGGCAAATAAATTTTTTGTCTGCATGGCGTGTGTGGAACTGCGCCATGCATTATGTGACTTGAATATGACTGAAAAGTGACGGTTGTCTGTCAGTATTTTTCAGGCACAAACATTTCGGGAGGAACGGGATGGCGAATGTAGTCCGGGTGACGTACCCGAGTGGGCAGTTGTACCCCGGCATGTGGAACATCGTGGTAGGGCACTTGTGACAGCAAATGGTCAATGCAGTTCAGTCGGGCACTCTTTTTGTCTACAGCTTGCACGATCCACCAGGGCGCTTCCGGGATGTGGGTGCGTTCGAGCATGGTTTCTTTGGCGCGGGTGTACTCTTCCCAGCGACGGCGGCTTTCCAGGTCCATGGGGCTGAGCTTCCACTGTTTGAGTGGATCCTGGATGCGGCCTACAAAGCGTGCATGCTGTTCATCATCGGTGATCGAAAACCAGTACTTGACCAGCTGTATGCCACTGCGCACCAGCATCTTCTCAAACTCGGGCACTGAGCGGAAAAATTCCTCGTACTCCTCATCGCTGCAAAAACCCATCACTTTCTCGACGCCAGCGCGGTTGTACCAGCTGCGGTCGAACAGCACGATTTCGCCGGCGGCAGGCAGGTGCGAGACATAACGCTGGAAATACCACTGGGTTTTTTCGCGGTCATTGGGGGCGGGCAGGGCCGCCACGCGGCACACGCGGGGGTTCAGGCGCTGGGTGATGCGCTTGATGGCACCGCCTTTACCTGCAGCATCGCGGCCTTCGAAAAGGATCACCATGCGGTGGCCAGAATGCACGACCCAATCCTGCAGCTTGATGAGTTCGGTCTGCAGGCGAAGCAGTTCTCGGAAATAGCGGATGCGGCTGGAGGCGCCCTGCGCTGGGCGCTGGGCGTCCTCGCCGAGGCGGTCCTCTATTTCGAGCTCGAATTCTTCATCGAGCGAGTCGAGCAGGTCTTCGCGCAGTTGCGCCATCAGTTGGTCATTGATTTCGTGCTTTTCAGTCATGGGAAAAGCATGCCGACTGCATGTGACAGTGGTATGTCAAAAGCAAGAAGCCCCGCCATGCGGGGCTTCTTTCGAGGGGGTCAGAGGCCTGCCTCAGCTGCCAATGATGCCGCCATCATTTTTGGTGACGATGACAGTGGCTGAGCGAGGCAGGGCTTTTCCGCCTTCGGGCCAGTGGCTGGCACCTTTGCCGGTTTCGCCTGGATGCTGGATGTTCACGAACATCGTTCGATGATCGGGTGTGAAGGTGATGCCAGTGACCTCGCACTCTTTGGGGCCGACCAGGAAACGACGGATTTCACGCGTTTTCGGGTCTGAGCAAAGCATGCTGTTGTTGCCCTGGTTGGCATAGTCACCCACATTGCTGTAGTTGCCATCGGTCTGTATCCAGAGGCGACCGTCACGGTCAAAGGCCAGACCATCGGGACTGTTGAAAGTGTTGTCCGCGTTGACATTGGCCGACCCGGCCTTGAGCGTGGCCTGATGACCAGGCACAGTGGGGTTGCCAGCCAATGCAAAGATGTCCCATTGGAAGCGCGTGGCAGCGGCATCACCACCAGCTTCGCGCCAGCGAACGATCTGACCGTAAATGTTTTTCTCGCGCGGGTTGGAATCGTCGGTGGTCGTGCGCGCCGCGTTGTTGGTCATGGTGCCGTAAACCTCGCCAGTCACCGGGTGCACCGACACCCATTCTGGGCGATCCATTTTGGTGGCGCCGAGCTTGTCGGCAGCCAAGCGCGCGTGGACCAGCACCGCGGCCTGATTTGGAAAGTTGGCATCAGCTTTGAGTACAGGGTTGGCTTGCTTGTCAAGCAGCAGCCATTCGCCAGTCCCCATGAAGTCGCCGGTGGTTTCGCCGCTGTCAAAGCGAGCCACGTACAGTTTCCCTGAATCGAGCAGCTCGCTGTTGGCGGACTTATCGCCTTGCACATAGGGCCTGTCAGAGACGAATTTGTAGATGTAGTCGTTGGCCTGGTCGTCGCCCATGTAAACCACGATTCGTTTGTCTTTGGTGAGGTTCCAAGCGGCGCTTTCGTGCTTGAAACGGCCCAGTGCGGTGCGCTTTTTAGGTGTGGACCGCGGATCGAAGGGGTCGATTTCGACGACCCATCCGAAACGGTTGGACTCGTTCGGTTCTTTCTTGTAGTCGAAACGGTCGTGCTGGGTTTCCCAACCGTATTCAGAGGTTCCCGCCGTGATGCCATAACGCTTCTGAGCGGAAGTTCGGCCATCCACCTTGGGTTCCAGGGTGGTGCCGAAGTTGTTGTTGAAGTTTTCCTCGCAGGTCAGGTAGGTGCCCCAGGGGGTGAAACCATTGCCGCAGTTGTTGATGGTGCCCAGCACCTTCCTGCCGCTGACATCGGCGCGGGTTTGAAGCAGGGTGTCACCCGCGGCAGGGCCAGTCAGTTCCATCGGACTGGCGCTTGTGAAGCGACGGTTGTATGTCGAGTCCAGTACCACGGCCCATTCGCCACTGGCGTTCTTGCGGATGTGGATGACCGAGCAGCCCCAGGCGTTGATGGCCTTGTTCACGCGGTCCAGCGTGTTGGCGGGTGCTGCGGGCAGGCCAAACAAGGTCAAATAAAGGCCACCCTTGAGCGGGGTGGTGTACTCATGGTTCATGACCAACAGACCTTCGCTGCTGGAGCGTCCATCGATCGGGAAAAAGTGGATGCCGTCGTGGTTGTCGCCCACCTGACGTGCTTGGTCGGCGGCGCTTTCGCTGCCATCTCCACGCCAGTGGGCGCCAGCACCGGAGGAAAACAGTGGGGTGCCCCAAGGCACAAAGGGTGTGGCGGTGTAGCCCTCGGCCACGGTCACGGTATCGGCGCTAGAAGCCGCCACCGGCTTGAAGCCCATCAGGGAGGTGTTTCTCTGGTGCAGGTTGGCGCAGCCCGCCAGTGGACCGGCGAGAAAGCTGGCGGCGGCAACGCCACTGCCCATCTTCAGAAAACCGCGACGGTTAACAGCCTGGGACACGATCTCTTGGATATGCTCGTTGGCGCTGGTGTTGGTGGGCAGGTCTTCTGAGTCGGTATGAATATTGGTCATGGAAGGCTCATGAGTGGTTCGACAAACGGTAGACCCTCGAGCATGCGGACGGGTCACGACAATTTGATGAAAAATATGTGAACTTTTGGAGAGATCTGAGTTTGCGTACGAAGCATTGACACACGATTGTCACAATTCGGCCATAAAGTGAACAGGTCTGAAAACAGACCCTGAATCCACGGAGTATTCCTGGGAGACAGGTCGGATTCTTTCCTTGTTACAGGAGCTTTCATGAAATTCAAATCCTTGCTGGTTGCTGTTGGCTTTGGTGCCGCTGCCTTGACGGCGTTTGCAGCCGATATCACCGGTGCCGGTGCCACTTTCCCCTACCCGATCTATGCGAAATGGGCTGAGGCCTACAAGAAGCAGACCAATGTCGGATTGAACTACCAATCGATTGGTTCTTCTGGCGGTCTCAAGCAGATCCGTGCCAAAACCGTGACCTTTGGTGCCTCTGACGCACCGGTCAAGGGCGAAGAACTGGACAAGGATGGCATGGTGCAGTTTCCCGCCATCATTGGTGGCACGGTGCCGGTGGTGAATCTGGAAGGCTTCAAACCGGGTGAGCTGCGCATTTCTGGCCCGGTGTTGGCCGACATTTACATGGGCACGATCGCTAAGTGGAACGATGCCAAGCTGGCCGCCCTGAACCCTGGCAAGCAGCTGCCCGATGCAGCCATCACGGTGGTGCACCGCGCTGACGGTTCCGGTACCACCTTCAACTTCACCGACTACCTGAGCGCCGTGAGCAAAGACTGGGCTGAAAAAGTGGGCAAGGGCGCAGCCGTCAAGTGGCCGGCTGCTTCTTCGGTGGGTGGCAAGGGCAACGAAGGCGTGGCCGCCAACGTCAACCGCGTCAAGGGTGCCATCGGCTACGTGGAGTACGCCTACGTCAAGAAAAACAACATGACCTTCCTGCAGCTGCAGAACGCAGATGGCAAGTTCGTGGCTCCCGACGACCTGACCTTTGCCGCTGCTGCCGCTGGCGCCGACTGGTTCAGTGTCCCTGGCATGGGCATCTCCATGGTGAACGCCAAGGGCGCCACCAGCTGGCCCATCAGCACCGCCTCTTTCATCTTGATGTACAAGGAGCCAGGCGACAAGGCTGCTTCGCAAGAAGTGATCAAATTCTTCGACTGGGCTTTCAAAAACGGCAAGCAAATGGCTGCTGAGTTGGACTATGTGCCGCTGCCAGATGCGCTGACTGCCCAGATTCGCCAGAAAGTCTGGTCGCAGATCAAACACTGACCCGCCTGCATTTGGAAACCTTCGGCCCTGTAGCCTTGTCGGCTCGGGGCCGTTTGAAGCGAAAGGCAAGCCGGGATGCAATACACCCAAGGAATCGACATGAGCATGACCTCCCCTTCCCCTGCCCAAGCGTCTGCCGAAGCGCAGGTCATGGCCGTGGTCAGGCGTCAGCGTCTGCAGGATTTTTTCTTCCATAAAATCACATGGCTGTTTTCCATGCTGGTGCTGGTCGCCCTTTTGGGCATCATCGCCTCGTTGGTCATCGCAGCCATGCCTGCACTGTCCAAATTTGGCTTGAACTTTGTTTGGCGTGTCGAATGGGACATCGTTAATGAAGAGTTCGGTGCCGCCATTGCCATTTTTGGCACTGTCATCAGTGCCGCCATCGCTTTGCTGATTGCTGTGCCGTTGTCGTTTGGCATTGCGCTGTTTCTCACAGAAAACTGCCCAGTGACTCTGCGCCGTCCGCTGGGCACCGCCATCGAATTGCTGGCTGCTGTGCCGTCCATCATTTACGGCATGTTCGGCCTGTTCATTTTTGCACCCTTGTTTGCACAGTACGGCCAGCCCGCGCTGCAATCCACGCTGGGCCAGATGCCCCTGATCGCCCCCCTGTTTGGTGGTGCCATGAACGGCATCGGCATCCTGGCGGCCGGCATTGTGTTGGCGTTCATGATCCTGCCCTTCATCGCAGCCGTGATGCGCGATGTTTTTGAAATCGTACCGCCGGTGCTGCGCGAGTCTGCTTATGGTCTGGGTTGTACCACTTGGGAGGTGGTGCGCAACATCGTGCTGCCCTACACCCAGAAGGGTGTGATCGGCGGTGTCATGCTGGGCTTGGGTCGTGCCTTGGGCGAGACCATGGCCGTAACTTTTGTGATCGGCAATTCGCAGCGCATCACCGGTTCGCTGTTCTCGCCTGGCTCATCAATTGCCTCCACCCTGGCCAACGAGTTTGGTGAAGCAGCCGATCTTCACATGTCGGCCCTGTTTGCGCTGGGCCTGCTGCTGTTTGCCATCACCTTTGTGGTGCTGGGATTGGCCAAGTACATGATTTTGCGTGGCGAAAAAGCCAAAGGCACCAAGACTTGAAGGAAACAGAGCAATGGATCTCGCCATTTACCGTCGCCGCAAGCTGGTCAATCGCATCGGCCTGACACTCTCCATGGGGGCCATGGCCCTGGGGCTGGTCGTGCTGCTGTGGATCTTGATTGTGTTGTTCAAGAACGGCTTCTCTGCCATCGACTGGGCCATGTTCACCGAATCCACACCGGCACCCGGCTCTGAAGGGGGGGGGCTGGCCAACGCCATCGTCGGCAGCTTGTTGATGGTGGTGCTGACCGCGCTGGTGAGCACGCCCATTGGCATTTTTGCCGGTGTGTACTTGGCCGAGTATGGCGACCAAAGCAAAACCGCCAGCCTGACGCGCTTTGTCACCGACATCATGCTGTCGGCACCGTCCATCGTGCTGGGCCTGTTTGTGTACGCCATTTGGGTTGCGCAGGCCAAACACTTCTCGGGCTGGGCTGGCACGATGGCGCTCTCGTTGATTGCCATCCCTGTGGTGGTGCGTACCACTGAAAACATGCTGCGCCTGGTACCCGGCAGTTTGCGCGAGGCTGCATTCGGTCTGGGTGCGCCACGCTGGAAAGTGGCCACCTTTGTGACCTTGCGTGCGGCTCGAGCAGGCGTCATGACGGGTCTGTTGCTGGCGCTCGCCCGCATCAGTGGCGAGACGGCTCCCCTGTTGTTCACCGCACTCAACAACCAGTTCTTCTCGACCAATATGAACGCGCCCATGGCGAACCTGCCGGTGGTGATTTTCCAGTTTGCCATGAGCCCTTACGACAACTGGATCCGTCTGGCCTGGGGTGGCGCACTGCTGATCACACTGACAGTGCTGGTTCTCAACATCATTGCCCGCGTCTTTTTCCGAGACGAGACGGCACGCTGAAACCGACCTGAACGAGAACATCATGAACAATGCGAACACCCTGACCCCTTCTGGCGTGAAGAACGCGATCGAAATTCGTGGTCTGGACTTCTTCTACGGCACCTTCAAGGGCCTCAAGGGCATCAACTTGGACGTTGCCGAGCACAAGGTCACGGCCTTCATTGGTCCGTCTGGTTGCGGCAAGTCCACTTTGCTGCGCACGCTCAACCGCATGTACAGTCTGTATCCCGGCCAGCGTGCCGAAGGTCAAATCAATCTGTATGGTGAAAACGTGCTGGATGCCAAACAAGACTTGAACTTGCTGCGCGCACGTGTGGGCATGGTCTTCCAAAAGCCCACACCGTTCCCGATGTCGATTTACGACAACATCGCCTTTGGCGTGAAGCTCTACGAAAACTTGAGCCGCTCCGAGATGGACGACCGTGTGGAGTGGGCCTTGTCCAAGGCTGCCATCTGGAACGAAGTCAAGGACAAGTTGGGTCAGAGCGGCTTGTCACTTTCGGGTGGTCAGCAGCAGCGTCTGTGCATCGCGCGCACCGTGGCGGTCAAGCCCAAGGTTATTCTGCTGGATGAGCCAACCTCGGCGCTGGATCCGATCT
>JACCDQ011453582.1_pt1 | contig 13482 bp, 11 predicted proteins | sample 7446031 | NCBI WGS metagenome assembly JACCDQ01 (sample SAMN15323442, study PRJNA562643) | freshwater metagenome | isolation source: river surface water | place: USA:Blue River Watershed | collected 2017-08-17 | reverse complement strand
GCAAAGGCGCTGGCACGCCAACGGGTGCATTCACTGAGGGCACACTTTCTGTGGGCACGGCCAAGGGCAATTCAGGTGCGGGCCTCGCGACGGGGGGCGCCGCGCGAGGGGCTGGCAAGGGCGCAGGCGGTGACAAGGGTTTCACCACCGGCGGCGGGGGCACGTCCACCGCCTCACTGACCGCCATGACCGGCACCACCCAGGACACCACCCGATGCAACAGCCCCGCCTGCAAAGCCCACAGGCCCAGCAGATGCAAGACGAGGACCGCGCCGACCACGGCGCCACGCGCCCCCAGCCTCATTCAGAAACCGCCTGGTTTGGAAGACAGGCCTTCGGAAACCCATTGGGTCATCGTGCCCTCTGAAGACGCCTCATGGCTCTTTGTGCCGTCGCAAATGCGTTCTCACGCATTCCAACAAACATATCCTTTAAAAACCTCCGCACCAGCAAGGGTGACTTCTCCGGTGAGCCAGCATTGAATGGTGGCTGTGGGTCGTACTCAAGGTAAAGTTGAACAGCTTGTGCATATGCCGGGCTTCTAAGCTTGGCAACGATCTTGAGGCCAAAGTCGATACCCGCAGTCACGCCACCGCCAGTCATGCGATTGCGATCGACGACAACACGGCCGTTGGTGGGGATGGCACCCAAGTCTTTAAGCACATCCCTTGTATCCCAGTATGAAGTGGCCTTGTAACCCTGAAGCAACCCTGCGGCCCCCAAGATAAGCGAGCCGGTACAAACGCTTGTCACATAACGTGCATTTGCGCTCGCTCGCTGAAGGAACCCCAATACCTCCGGGTCTTCCATCATGGTGAAAGTACCTGGCACGCCCCCAGGAACAAAAAGCACATCTAACTTTTCTGGACAGTCATTGAACGTCGTCGTTGGCTTGACAGGAATCAATGCTGCTGGGCTCCCTGGCTCGTTCCCAACCGAATCAAGTGTCTTCCACAACAGATGAATTTCTTTGTTCATCAAGGCCTCAAACACCGTTAACGGTCCGACAAGGTCTTGCAAAAACATACCCGGATAAACCAGCATGCCAATGACAACCTTCTCGCCACCAGTGAGCGATGCATAACGCTGCATTGCTTCTTCGTGATGCTTTTGAGCCAGCTCCATGCTTGGCTCATTTTTTTTCTCTTTTGCAAAGACGCGTTCAACATACGCCCCCGCAATGAAGGCCGAAGCCCACTTGGCGATTCCACGTCTTTGCACTTTAACCCCTCAAATCACATTGAAAATTGTGCTGTTGCCATGATGGTTCTTGGCAATCCGGGCATCACCTGTCCACCACCGAAATAGGCCGAAGGCCTGACATACTGCTTGTCAAACAGGTTGTTTGCATGAACGCCATAGCGAGCGTTTTTTTTCTTGTATGAAATTTGCGCGTCCCAGACTGTGACTGCCTCTGTGAAGTAGTTGTTGGCGGCATCTCCCGGCAACCTTGAGTTATGCGTTGCGCCAACGCCAAAGCCCAAGCCTGCATAGTCGCCTGACTTGATGTCATATCGTGTGGCAAGGCGTAAACTTTGCTCAGGAACATTGAACAGTTGCTTGCCAACAGAGGTTGGGTTGTAGCTGTCCTCTGTAACCTTTGCTGATTGGTTGGTATAGGCAGCCAGCCATTGCCAAGAAGCACTCACCTTCCAATTCAGGTCGAGGTCAAGACCTTTTGATTGTTGCCCGCCAACTTGGTGCGGCACATATGAACCGTCTAGCACGGGTACGTTGCTTCGTTTCAGGTCAAAATAAGCAACAGTGGCAGTGGCGCCGTTGAGGCCCTTGAATTTAATGCCCACCTCGGCCTGCTTGCCCTCTTCAACCTTTGGATTCGCCAAGCCATAGGTATTGGTTGGAACGCGCGCAGATTCTGTATAGCCCACAAATGGAGCAATTGAAGGGTTAAGGTCATATGTTGCGCCGAATTTGTAGCTGACCTTGGAGGTATTTGAATGGCTATCGTTCAAATTGGCACCGTAAACATTGTCAACGTTGAAAGTGGAGTGCCTCAGGCCAGCCAACAGGTGTAATTTGTCAACCTTTATTTGATCTTGCACATAAATTGAAGTTGTCCGGGCCTTGTTGTTTTGCCATGCATTGTTGCCCGCAGGTGGCGTGATCACAGAACCCCATGACGGCCTGGAAACTGCACTCAAGTCATACAAGCTGGGACTCAATCCACCCGTCGAGTAATACGCCATCATGGATGGATATAAATTATTTCCGGTTGCATTTGCCATGTAACCGTCATCGTGAGACTTCTCGTAGTCCACTCCGGTATTTACCGTGTGCTTGACGCCATTGAGGTCAAACTTGCCTGTGAAATTGGGGGAAACAGTGTTTGAGGTGAATTTTTCCCATAGTCTCAGCCCAGTAAGGTACTGATTGACACCGCCCATGCCTGGATAGAAGCCACCGGTAGTATCACTCATCGCTCCAAAGAGTGCAGGAAATACGCCATTCTGGTCAATCGTGACTTCATTTCGTGCAATCACAAAATTGAACTTCCAGACGTCGTTAATCCTTTGAGTTAATTGAAGATTGGCACCGCGAGAATTGTTTGAGGTATCTGGCTGTCCATCCGCCCCAACAAAGGTACTCCTAGAGAGGCTTGCCACAGGCACACCCGAACTCGTTGATGCACGTGGCAAACCAGAATAATCAAGCGTTGCGTTATCGACGTAGCGCAGGCGCAATACCACTTTGGTGTCTGCGCTTGGCGCTAACGAAAGACTTGGAAACAAGGCAGTTTTCTTGAAAAAAACTTTGTTCACCTCACTGTTTGAATTGGATTGTTCCCCCGTAAATCGCATGGCCAGTACTTGGTTGATTGGCTGATTGACGTCAAAGGAAAGGCCTTTTTGCCCATAGCTTCCAACAAGCGCGCCTATTGTCTTTTGAGCTTCTTGCGTTGGCTCAAGGGTATTGATGACGACTGTCCCACCCAGGGTTGCCGTACTTCCATTGGCTTGACTGCCAAACAAGCCACCAGCAGGCCCCTTGATGACAGCAATTTGATCGATGTTTGTCATGCTTTCCAAGCCCTGATAAAAGCCTGGCATTGCCACGCCATCCACGACAAACCCTGAATTGAATCCGCGAATCTTGAAGCTTGTGTTGTTGGCGTCTCTGAGATCAACGTAGCTGACATTACTGACATTTCTAAGCGCAGAGTTCAAATCACGAGCACCTTGATCTTCAATCAAATCCTTGCTTATCACGATGACAGACTGAGGAATTTCATGAATTGGCGTCTCAGTTCTGGTGGCTGTGCTTGTTGCCTCGGAGTAATAGGGAATATTGCGGTCACTGGTCACCACCACGGTAGGCAATGTTGATTGCGCGAATGCGCCAAAAGAAATTGCATAGAGGACCAGCGAAGAGATTGGCGTGAGTTTGAATTTATCCATGATTTACCCTCTGAATTTGTGTGTATGTGAAGCCTAGATTCGTTATGCGGCCAGCGCAAAAGCATCATTGCCAACGTCAACTTTCAATGGGCTGGCCTTTCTTTCCTGAGGAAAGAAAGCTTTCAACTCGCGACAAATGGTTTCATCAGCGATGTCAATGATGTGTGACATCTCACGCAAGGTGGGCAAGTCCTTGCGATTCAAAGACTGGCACTTGCCCTCCAGGTCTTTGCTCAGCATCTGGATGAAATGCCTCAGCCTTGAGGCAACCGATCCAGTGCGCAGCTTTGACATATCGTGCATGCGTTGCTGCTGTTGCATGTAGCCTTTTGCCATCACAGCAAACGCATTGAACTCGTTCGACACGCGCTGCCGGCTGACCTGACAGTCCATCAGAGCAACTGCCGTGTTGGCATATGCCCTACTGGACAAACTTTCCAAGCCAACGATGTCCCCGGCCAATGCGACTTGAGACAACATGGGCCCACTTTCCGTATCCTTTTGTATCAATAAGGCGCCACGCTCAATTCGCCACAGCGTCCCCATGCAACCTTCCTGAAATAACACATCACCCCGCTTAAGGCATTTCTCCATATCCAACTCCTGAACCAACACGACGCATGCCACCTGCACTGAGGCAGATGACGCCATTCACCAAGGTCAGAGACGACGGCTTGGCGAGTTACAGGAAGGAAGGAGGCGGACCGCGCGATGGCAGCGGCGGTGCAGTGACAGACGCGATGTGCGCCGCTGCAATGGGGTGCAGGGCATGCGCCAGAGAGGAGAGTTTGTCGAAATGAGCCGTTACAGGTGGCAAGGGAGCCGTCACCGAGGCGCACAAGGGGCAGTCCATGCTGGTGGAGGCTTTGACCTCGCCATCATCACTGTTGGTGTCTACGATCTTCATGGCCCCGCCCGCAGCGCAAACCATTTGAAGGTGGTCTGGCTTGATGACGGTGGATGCGATTGCAGAGCCTAGAAACAGCGCAAACCACACCAACACCAGTTTGGCGATAAGCTTGGAATTGCGCAGTTTTTGCATCTCTGTATTATGACATTTTCAGCCCGCCGAAGAAATTTCCGGACTTTCATTACAGCGGTCAAAATTTCCTGCTAGAAGCTCATCTGGGCGCCCACCTTCAAGCTCCGCCCTGCAATAGGCGGCGCATAAGCACCCATCGTTTGCGTCAACACCGAGGTTGACGAGTAAGCTAGCTTGTTGGTGATGTTGTCAAGCTTGGCGAACAGCAACCAGTGGGTCGGCCCCTGGTGCATGTGATAGTTCAGGCCCGCGTTCCACAATGTGTGGCATGCCGTCGCTACGTTGCCTTCAGGCACCCGGTTTTGCGCAGCGGCGTGCATGAAGCCCAAGCGAACCCCCCAAGCTTGGCGCGACCAAAGGGCATCTGCCCCCAAGCGCATCGGTGCAATGCGAGGCATGGGCGTGTTGTTGGTCAAATCTTGCGCGTTCACGACATCGGCGCGAAGTTCCAGGTCCATGGCGCCCCTTGCTGCATTGGGCGACAGCAGCGCATCGTGCCCACCGACCATCCGCATTTTGGCAGTGGACTCGATGCCATGGAAACGCGCCCGCACGCCTTCAAACCTGTAAACAGGCAAGTCCCCGCCCGTTGGGTCCGCCAAGGTCGTAGGACGCAAAGCCAAGTAGTTTGAGAACTGCGAAGCAAACGCTGTGACGCCAAATTTGTGTGAGCCCTGCTTCCACTCGGCCCCCACATCCAACTGGGTGCCTTTCTCCAAACCGTTGGCAGGCTGGCCGATTTCATACGCTGCAGTAGCGACATGCTGACCATGGGCAAACAACTCATAGTCTTTCGGAGCGCGTTGGCTTGAACTGAGATGGGTTGTCAATTGCCATCCATTTTGCGCCTCCCCTTTGCGCAAATTTCTTAACGCGCCAAGCGCAAAGCTCGTTGGCTGGAATTTTTTGGTTTGTGCAGCGTTTTCGCTATTGGGGCCAATCGCTTCAAAAGATTGAACCTGCACGCTTTCCGTGCGGGCACCCGCACTGAGTTGCCCCCAAGTTGTTTTCAGGGATTGATAGGTAAAAAAACCTGTGGATTCAGTCAGGCTGGGTGGCAAGAATCGCTCGTCCCCCAGGGCTTGCATGTTGTTGCGCTCGCGTTGAATGCCAGTGGTCCCCTCCAGTGTCAAGCCTTCGCTCAGCTTGACACTGCGCTGGCGTGCATCAAGGCGCAACTCATAGCCCTTGTTGTCAAACCGTGTGCCCGCAACGGCCTCATCAAATTCGGTATGGGTGTAGTTTGTATGCCCCCATTGAAGCTTGACATCCTGGAACACGCCCACGTCACGCAGCAGGCCTTCCATGACATGATGACGGCGCAGCATCCCAATGTTCACCGTAGGCTCGGCAACCGTGCCATAAGTGCTGCGGTACTCACTAGATGACACCCCCAAATAGCCCCGATCAAAGAGCAAAGTGCCGCCAACCGCAGCACCCCTGCTGTTGCTTGCAGAGTTGCATACGCGCCGACCGCTGGGGGTTGCCACCCCCTCGGCCACACAGTTCATTTCTTTGGGCACACGCAAGTTTTGGGTTGTGCGGTCAAAGGCATCAACGTGCAGGACAAATCGATCATTGCCCGCCTCGATCATCGTTCCCGTGCTGCGTTCATCGGCAGCCCCGCCCGCCCGCACTTCGGCTTTGCCCATCACGCCGCCGGTGTCATCAAACATGCGTTCGCGAGCGATACGGTTATCGATCACGTTGACAACGCCACCCATGGCACTGCCCCCATAAAGCAAAGTGGCGGGGCCACGCAACACTTCAATGCGCTCGGTGGTGAGCGGGTCGATGGGCACGGCATGGTCATTGCTCAGGCCCGACATGTCCATGTTGGCGCCGCCGTTTTGCAATATGCGAATTCGATCCCCCTCCATACCGCGAATGATGGGCCGGCCCACATTCGGGCCAAAAGAGCTATTGGCGATACCAGGCAGGTTATCGAGTGTCTCGCCCAGGGTGCTGCCTTGGCGTTGCGTCAGCGCTGCACCCGAGAGTTGTTGCGAAGGGACCTGCAGGCTGGATGACGCCAGGTCACGCGCCGTGATGGTCACTTCATCAAGGCGATGCAAAGTGTCTGAGTTGGCTGGCTGTGCCTTCGCCGTTCCCAAACCAGAGCTTAGTAGCAGTGAAACAGCCATGCCCACAGCGCTGCGAAGAAAAAGAGATTGCATGATGCATCCTGTCGGGCAGATGCGCCCAGATTGACAAAGAAATGAGGCCTACAGGCGGATGCCTGGCGAACCGTAAAAAATCATTTCAATGCGACAGGGGGGCCTTGCGCGGCGTAGAAACGCTCAAACAGCACCAGGCGCACAGGCAAGGCCATTGCGCCCCAGGCCGGCACGGCAAAGGGCAAAGCCAGTGACAGCTGCGAGCACCCCAGAAGATCGGGGCTGTTTTGGTCAAAAACACGACAATCAGAGGCGTTGCTGTGGTCGCCCCACAATGCATTCACGGGATGGGGCGCGACGACTTCAACGTGCGAAACATGTCCCTGCAAGTGCTTGGCGTGTGCCACGCGATGCATCACGCCAAGCGTTTGCGCAAGCCAGACAACCCCTATCAGCAGCATCAAGATGCTGAAGGCAGGCTTGGAAATGCGAGGGGATTGCATCTTTAAATTATGCCAGCAACATTAAATTTCGAGCGCTTGATAGAACAACGCACAGATCCGGCACAGAGATGCCCAATCCATGCTCAGACTTTGAGATAATCACGCCATGCAATCCCTGCGCAGCTCCAAATTCATCGCCAAACTGGTGTTGGTGTGGTTTGCGCTCTTTCTGGGTTCCGCCATAGCGTCCACTGTCATCCAGCCTGACCATCTTCAAATGGTTTGCGCCACAGGCGGGGTCATGAAGATGGTGGACATTAGCAGTGACGATGGTGAGCTGAAAGCCTCTGCCAGCATGGACTGCCCCCTGTGTGCCTCGGTGACGGCGCCTGTGCCACCCTTGACGGCTCATTTCGAAAAACTTTCCTCTCTGGCGCTTGCCCTGCACCCCATTGCAGCGGCGCACATCGCGTCTGTCACCGCCCCACCGCTGCCATCGCGGGGGCCCCCTCCTTCCTTCCTGTAACTCACCAGAGCGTCAGCCACTGACGCCGGTGACTGACCTAGCCAGCTGACATGGCGGGTAGTTCTTCTCGCATTCGTACAGGCATTCGCTAGCCTGGCAGTCAAAGCCTTTTGTCGCGAGATCAAGACCCTCTTGATTGCACGGCGACACATTCCAATTCGACTTTTGAAAAATAACAGCTCTAAAAATGAAAAAATTCAAACTTCACCCCTTATCTGCGCTGACATTCACCCTAATTGCCACTTCCGCACAAGCACAAGCGGTCAAAGAAGCTGACTCGCTGCTGGACGTCATCACCGTAACTTCTACGAAAGAAAAGACCCCTCTCAGGGAAGCGCCTGCTTCAATTGGCGTGATCTCAGAAGAAGCAATCCGCCTGACTGGCCCCACGCACCCACAGCAATTGTTAGGGCAAGTGCCAGGGGTTGCAGTAGGGGTTACAAACGGCGAAGGCCACAACATGGCCATCAGGCAACCGTTCTCAACGAACCCGGTGTATCTGTACCTTGAAGATGGCATTCCGACGCGCGCCACTGGCTTCTTCAACCATAACGCCCTTTATGAAGTGAATATTCCGCAAGCTGCCGCTGTGGAAGTGATTCGGGGGCCGGGCTCTGCGCTTTATGGGTCGGATGCCATTGCCGGAACGGTCAACATCATCACCCGTGGGCCTGAAAAAACAAATGGCGCCAACACGTCGGTGGAGCTTGGAAGCTTCGGGTGGAAACGGGTTTTGGCAGATGGCACCTTCGGCGCTAGCCCTGATGGGGGCCTTCGAGTCAGCGTCAACCGCTCGCACACTGACGGGTGGCGCGACACCACTGGCTATGACCGAACCAGTGCAAATTTTCGCTGGGACAATGTCTTTGACAACAACACGGTGGTGAAGACAATTCTGGGCTACACCCACATCGACCAACAAACGGGCGCAAATTCGGCCTTGACTCGATCTGATTTTGAGAGCAACCCAACCAAGAACAACTTCTCCATTGCCTATCGCAAAGTAGAAGCCCTGCGGTTGTCCACTGAGGTTACCCACTACCGGGGCGACGATGTCTTCACCATCACGCCCTATGCGCGTTACAACAAGATGGATCTGAATGGCTCCTACAACTTGAGTTCTGACCCCCGCATTGAAAATACTTCTGTGACCTCTTTGGGCATTTTGACCAAATGGCGCAAAGACCTGGCTGGCGCCTGGAAGCCTCGTTTGATCATGGGCTTTGATGCAGAAAGAAGCCCTGGGTCAAGGACAGAGGACGCCTTGAGCCTGACTAAAACGGGCACTGGCGCCAGCACCAATTACACAGGCTACACGGTGGGTGCCCGGACCTACGATTACAACGTCGTTTTCCAATCCGAGTCTCTTTACTCACATCTGCAGCTGCAACCCACTGACAAAACTTCTTTGACCTTTGGCCTGCGATATGATCATATTTCTTACGATTTGGACAACCATCTTGCCAGCACCGTTCAAGTTGGAACCAAGTACTACGGACAAAACCCAGACACGCAAACTTCGTTCAATCGGATTTCGCCCAAGCTGGGCTGGACCCACTTGCTCGATGCCCAGACGAGCCTGTATGCCTCTCACAATTACGGGTTTCGGGTGCCCTCAGAGTCGCAATTGTTCAGGGCAGGCTCCGACAGCTCGACAACCAATGCCAGCGCCAAAGCTTTGCTGGCTTTGAGTTTGAAGCCTATTCGCGCAAAACAGTCTGAATTCGGCATTCGCGGAACAACTGCGAGCCTGGACTACGATATCGTGGCTTATCGCTTGGAAAAGTATGACGATTTGGTCTCGCAAAAGGACTTGGTTACCAACGTCACCACCTCGGTGAACGCAGGCAAGACGCAACATCAGGGTATTGAGTTCGCGCTGGGGGCAAACATTGACAAAGCCTGGCGTTTAGACAGCGCCATCAGCTTTGCCAGCCACAAGTACGTGGACTGGGTTGTGACGGGCTCAACCAACGCCAACTACTCGGGAAACACAATGGAGGCAGCCCCTAAAACCATTGCCAACACTCGCCTGACATGGCGCCCGAATGCTCAGAATACGGCGCAACTGGAGTGGATATACCTCGGATCCTACTGGCTGGAGGCGAGCAATCATCCTACCTACGGCAAGTACGAGGGGCACCAGGTTTTTAACCTGCGGGTGAGCCATGCACTGAACAAAGATGTAAGCCTTTTCGGTCGCGTCATGAATTTGACCGATAAGCGTTATGCCGACAGTGCCTCCGTATCCTCCAGCACGCCCGTGTTCTCGCCAGCCTTGCCAAGGGCTGCCTATGCGGGTGTGGATGTTCGTTGGTAAACAGGTCGCTATCCCTATGTTTTCACGCTTCGCCCAACTACTGATTGCAGTGTTTGTTTTTTTGAGCACTTCGTTGCCCGGTTGGGCGCAGCATCCCCATGCCTCGGCCAACCGTCGCCCGCAGCTTTCCATGGGGGCTTCATTCAGCCCCGATGGTCGGCTGTGGGTGGTTGGGCTCAATGCATCTGGCAAGCTGTTTGTTCAGCACACCGCATTTCCAGGACCGGCTCAATTTTCGCCGCCTCAGTTATTGGATACGGGCTCGGATGAAATTTCTGCAGATGGGGAGAACAGGCCCAAGATCGCCTGGGGCCCCAATGGTTGGGTGGTCATCAGCTACACCCAACCCTTGTCCAAGCCCTATACAGGCAATATTCGAATGTTGAGAAGTGATGACGGCGGCAAGACCTTTGGTTTGCCGTTCACCGTTCACGATGACCGCCAATTGATCACGCACCGCTTTGAAAGCATTGCCTTTGACAAGCAAGGGAACTTGTTCACGCTGTGGGTGGACAAGCGAGACCAACCGCCCAAAGGAAGCGGTGTCGACTATCCAGGGGCGGCCATCTACCGCAAAGTTTCTAAAGATGGCGGCAAAACTTTCGGCGAAGACCAAAAGCTTGCTGACCATTCCTGTGAGTGTTGTCGCATTGCCATCACCAGCAATGGGCAAGGAAAGCTATTTGGCGTTTGGCGCCATGTGTTTGGAAGCCAAACACGTGACCATGCATTTGCAGAGTTGGCCGGCCCGACCAACAAGATCGTCAGGGCCAGCTGGGATGAATGGGATATCAATGCGTGCCCGCACCATGGGCCAGGCCTGGCTTTTGCCCCCGCAAGAGACAGCTCACCAGAGGGTTTTCACATGGTCTGGTTTGGGCTGCGTGAAAAAGTCGGGGCCGTTCGCTATGCCAGGCTGGATGCCCTGGGCCACCCGATCGCCACCACCCTCAGAAAATTACCTGATGCGGGGGCAGAGCATGCAGATGTCATGGCCGAGGGCGATCGCGTCGTCATCGTTTGGCGCGTGTTTGAAGCAGGCAAAACTTTCTTGAAAACTTGGCAATCCGAAGACGGCGGCGCGAACTTCAAGTTGAGCGTCTTGGCCGAGAGCACTGGCGCCAACGACCACCCACGCTTGGTGCAGCGCAAAGGTGACATGGCGGTGGTTTGGCGGACTCTTGAAAAGGTGAATGTCTATGAAATTACGCGTTAGTCTGGCGCTTTGGGTCATTGCTGGCTTCTTTTCACTTGTTGCTCAAGCACAGCACACAACACGAGCCGACGGCCACCATAAACTTCAAGTCATTCCTTTTGACGAAAAATCCTGGCCAGCCATTACAGCCAAGGGGCCAAGGCCTGCAGCCTATTTGTTCACAACTTCATATTGCAGCACCTGTCCCGAGGCATTCTCAGTCATTCATTCGGCCGCGCTGAAAGCCCATCAAAAAGTAGAGTTGGCGGCTGTGATGATGGATGTTGAGGGTGACAAGGCGCGCCGTCACGCGACCCATTTTCACGGCATGTCCAAGCTTTATGCGTTCAATGGCTATGAGACAGCCATACGGTATTCCGTGGACCCCCAATGGCAGAACATCACGCCTTACGTCGTTTTAATTGATCGCCACGGGGTTGCGCAAAGGATGATTGGCTCCCCGTCCAATGAATCACTGAGAATCTGGCTTCAGTAGGAGGGGCGATTCAGAAGTGGGAGCAACCACGCTAGACTTTATATTGAACAACCTGGCCTCCCCACCCTATCCGCTAGAATAAAACCATCGTGGGGGGGTAGCTCAGCTGGGAGAGCGTCGCGTTCGCAATGCGAAGGTCGGGAGTTCGATCCTCCTCCTCTCCACCACTTCTTTATTCGCCGTCAATTTTTAGCAGGCGGCGCCTTGCGGTAGGTCGCCGGGGTCCGCCCCAATTTGATCGGCGAACCAATGCCCCGGTAATCCCCAATCTCCACCAACATGCCGCGATGGGCCGTGTGCGGGTGTTGCAAGGTCTGGTCGACCGACAAAATCGGGGCGCAGGGCACACCGATTTGCATCAGGTCTTCGGCCAGCTTGGCGCCATCGTGGGTGGCCAAGGCCGCCTCCATCAAAGCCCGCAAATCGGCACGGTTCGTGGAACGCCCACCGGCCGAGGTGAAGCGCTCATCCTCATGCCAAGTGGTGCCCAGGTGTTTGGACATCAGCGCGAACTGCCGGTCATTGCCCACGGCCATGAAGATGGGCACCGTCGCACTGGGGAAAGCGTCGTAGGGATAGATGTTGGGATGCGCATTGCCGGTCAGCACCGGGCGCTTGTTGTTCAAAAACCAGTTGGCCGCATGTGGATGCAACAACGACACGGCACTGTCGTACAGGGTGGATTCGACGAACTGGCCGTGGCCACTGGACTCGCGCTCATGCAAGGCCATCATGATGCCCAAGGCGGCATTCAGCCCCGTGACCATGTCGACCACCGGCAGGCCCACGCGCAAGGGCGTGCCGCCGGCCTCGCCGTTCACGCTCATGATGCCGCCCAGCGCTTGCGCAGCAGCGTCATAGCCTGCCAAGCCACCCAGGGGGCCATCGGCGCCAAAGCCGCTGACGCGGCAATACACCAGGCGCGGAAACCGTTGGGACAGCGCTTCGTAGCTCATGCCCCACTTCTCCATGGTGCCGGTCTTGAAGTTTTCGATCAGTACATCGGCACCTTCGAGCAAGCCCATCAGCACGTCACGGCCGGCCTGGGTGGAGAAGTCCAGGCGCATGCCGGTTTTGTTGCGGTTCAGGCCCAGGTAGTAGCCTGCCACGCCTTCTTTGAAGGGAGGCCCCCATTCGCGGGTGTCGTCACCTTGCGGCGGCTCGACCTTGATGACATCGGCCCCATGGTCGCCCAGAATCTGGCCACAGTAGGGGCCACCCAAAATGCGCGAGATGTCGACCACGCGCAAGCCCGCGAGGGCGCCGGTTTTCGCAGGAGTGTCTGAGGCAGTGTTCATGGGTTGCAATCAATAGGCCAAGTCGTCTTCGGTCACAAGCTCGGCATCGGTAGACAAAGGGTCACGCGGCAACACGCGGTGTTGCAGCACTTGGCGCGCCAGGCGCAGGCGGCGGGGCAGCGCAGATTGCGCGGCTTCCCAGGCCATGGCCGTGGCACTGGTGACATGGTACAGCGCCGAGGCGGCTTGCCGGGCCAGCACCTCGGTGCCTTGCGCCGCGGCATACTCGGCCAGTTGGGCCGCGCGTGCTGCAGCCCCAGAGAACAGCTGTTCGTCTTGCGCTGACAGGCCCGCGCCTTTACGCAGGCTTGCCCAATGCGCTTGCAGTGCGCCCAGTGAATTCTCGCGCCGAATGGCGCGAAGGACATCCAGGGCCACGATGTTGCTGGTGCCTTCCCAGATGGAGCCCAGGTGCGCATCGCGCACCAGTCGCGGGTCGGACCACTCTTCGATGAAGCCACAGCCCCCGCGCACTTCCATGGCATCGCCTGTCACTTTGCGGGCATCGCGGCAGGCGCGGAACTTGATGAGCGGCGTGAGGATGCGCAGCAAGCTGTAAGCGCCCTCCTCGCCCGCATCCGAGCGACGCAGGGCCTCGGCCGTTTGAAACACCATGGTGCGTGCCTGCT
>JACCDQ011225582.1_pt1 | contig 13486 bp, 34 predicted proteins | sample 7446031 | NCBI WGS metagenome assembly JACCDQ01 (sample SAMN15323442, study PRJNA562643) | freshwater metagenome | isolation source: river surface water | place: USA:Blue River Watershed | collected 2017-08-17 | reverse complement strand
GTAATTATTATTAGTACAAGTGATAGCTGAATGCCAATAAGATCCATCGAACAAAAGAAACCGACCCGCTCTGGCATTAACACGACTATGTTCTTCAAAATCAGTATCCTTTTTATATAAAACAGTTTGACCGTCTGAAGAATTTACATAATATAATAAAACCCTATGAGGGACTGGCATATCTAAATGCGGAGGGGTGATAATTGGAGAACTTGTTTTGAACGATGCAGCCCCAATAGCTCTATCAATACTAGTAAATTGAATTCCAGTTCTTTCTTTAAACTTTTCCACAAGGTCTACTGCCATATCGGAGAAAGAAGAACGATTTCCATTGCTTATAAAACTATGAGAAATAAATGGAACATCGGAGTACCTAGGATCTTTACAATCACCCGTCGCTGTATACTCTTGCATATACCAAGGAAAGAAGGGTTGGCGCATTACACGCTCAACACCTTCAATTTCTTTTGGAGTTAAAACATCATCAAGAATGTCGTATGGTATCATTTATATTCTTAATCGTAGCATCTAAAATTCTAATAGTATCACTTGAGTTGACATGAAGAATACCATGACCTCCTTTTTCAATGAAGGGAGCAATACACCCTGGACTGTCATCAATCAAAATAGACGTTGGGGTTGCCCAATTAGACTTCTCAGTTTTATTACAAGAAAAGTTAGCCTTGTATGGGATATTCTTTTCATTTAACCATTTTAACTTCTGCATTTGTGCATAGTTACCTTGAGTTTGGTCATGCGTACCCTTTGATGTAAGAATCTCAACTCTGACACCATTTAACTTCGACACATGGTTTAATAGTTCTTGAGTGTCTGGCATAAAATCCAATTTCTCAAAAATTCTATGTTCCATCACTGCCCAGCGAAATCTTTTACGGTCAGAACGTTCTGGATCAATTTTATCGTATTCTTTGTGGAAGTCCGCGAGGACTCCATCCATATCAAGGTATAGTGTAATCATTTTACAAATTTAGTAAAGTCAGGTTCTTGCCAACCTTCTGGTTTTAGAATCTTACCATCTTCGCGTCGTTTAACAAGACCAGTTTTTGGATCAATCTTAGAAAGATTAGATTGTGCACCTTCTTCCCAAATACCATCACAATCCCACCCACGGGACTTCATATATCCAATGATAACCCAAATCATATCAAAACATGCGTCAATACGTTCAACGTCGTCGTTTTCAATATCGGCTTCCATAAACTCAGCGAATTCTTCGACAATTAGCTTTTTATATAAACGGGATTGTGGTGTCTCTGGAAATGGTTTAGGTGCGCACACTTGACCAACTGCATTTAGGAAAACACCAACGTCTGTAAATTGTTTACTCATTTATTTCTTTCTGTATCAAAATAGTGTTGTGAATGAATATTACCTGCTCCACCGAACTCAACGTCAGTTCCAGCGCCATCTCCATAAAATTCTTCTGTTGGTACAATATCCAATACTCCATCGAATATAAAACCAGCACCTTTCAAGAATAGTTCAATATTTTGAAGAACATCAGGTAGATACTCCGCTTTGAAGTCGTATGTAATTGCTTGCTCGTCTACAAAAGAATTAGAATGGTCGCAAATAAGTTTAAATTTAGGCATTAGTCATGTTCCTCCATAGACCAAATTAATCGAGCAAGTCGCTCTTTGAGGTTTGTATTCTCAGTTTCAAGTTCAGAACAACGACGCATATAATATTCCAATGCGTCTTCTTGTTCTTTTTCTAATTGTTCGTCGGGGTTATACTTTTTCATACCACCCAATCCTCCGCTGCTTGTTCTGCATCTTCTTCTGAAATATATTTTGCTGAAAAATAACTACCAGCGTCGTTTTTAAACCGTACAATGTAATGATTTGTACCAAGCTCTTTAACGATACTTGCAGTTTTTAATTTATCTTCAGAAAAATACTCTGATAATTGTTTATACGCACTCATACTTCCACCACCTTTAGTTCAAATTCATTGGCAATTTGTTCATGACCGATGTAACCACGGGGGTTACAGATAATTCGAGTGTTACCAATCATATAATCATACTTCTCGTGAGTATGCCCATGAGTCCATAAAACAATTTGCGGGTGATCAATGATGTAATCTTCGTAGTTATTATGGTAACCACCGTTCATAATCTGATCATGCTTGTAACGAGGGTGACAAGATTGATGAGAAGGGGTGTGGTGACCAACAACAACGACCTTTTCATCGGGTTTAGCCTCAGAAACACAAAACTTGATGAACTCGAAGCACTTTTTGTTCTCTTCAACCGCATCTTCAGGGGTAAACCTAGCAGGTTCTTCCTTCTTTTTCATACCAATTTGAATTTGACGGTAATTTTCATCAAGTTTTACCTTACCATTCTCATCATATTCGTAAATTGGAACGTTTTTGTACACGTAACGGTTAGAATTCTTGATAATTCTGAAGTCGTTCATGTAATCCTTCATGTGATACAGTGTAAGGGGGTCTTCGTTGTTCATATCCGTCCATAAAGTCGAGCCAACAAAGACATATTCCTGTTGGTCTGCCATGGAACGATAACGGAAAACTTCCTTATCAAGGATGTGAAGGTTTTTATGCGGGTGTAACTTGGCTTTTAGGTTAAAAGTCGTGTTGGCAAAGTCACCGTGATATGATTCATGGTTACCAGCAACGTAAATTACATGGGGAAACGCAGCACAGACCTCCTCAAAGAAGGTATGCCACATAATTGAACGGGTGCTCATGTACTGACCTTCGATTTGACGACGGTCGTAGATGGCTAAATCGGTTTCTACAAGGATGTCACCCGAAAGAATGAGGACTTCCACGTCTCCTGGATTCTCCAGAGTAAGTGGACCAAACTCCAAGTGGACATCTGAACACACTGCGATTTTCATTTTAACTTTAATCCTATCGAAATTCTTAATTTATTAACAACTGGGGCTTCAGCATAGTGCTTTAAACGTGAATCAAACGATACACAGAGGTTTTTCTCAGGTGTAATAGTCATGACACCTACGTCATTGAACACGTGTAACCGTCCACCCCAGTCAAAAGACCAATCATTTGGGAAAAATACAACGGCAACTTCACAACCATCGGCTGAGTCGTCGTGTAAAGCACCTGAAAGTTGATAAGTTTGACCGTTAATGTGCCAATTTATCAACTTTTTACCTGCGAACTTACTCGCAATGATTTCTGCCGCTTCTCGACCCTCTTCTTTATCGAAATTCCATATTGGTTTTTCAATATCAGAGGAAATATAACCAAAACCCCAGCAACTTTTCTTAAGAATCTGCTGAACTTTGATTAATTCATCCCTCGACAGAAGGTTTCTCTGTATTTGCATTATAATACCTGTATAATTTCACTTGCATTGCAAACTGTTTCGGATAATGTTCGAAGTTAGCAAGACGCTCACCATAGAACTCAACTAGCTTATTATAAAAGTCTTCAATTTCTTTATTAGTCATACAATGATTATACTATAAAATCGGAATTCGCGCAACTATTTCTTATTTCTCATCGTCGGGGAACGCTCGAAAATTTTTAAGTTACAATATTATTAATCATATCCACAATAACCTGCACAGTTGCAGGGTCTATCTTAAGTTTCGAAGCAATCTGATACACGTCCCAATGCCTTTTCGAGCATCTCACGAACAGCGGCAGTAATAGTATCTCTCATTTTTCCTCTATCTCATACCAATAGGTATAGGAATCGTTCTCACCGAAATCATCTTCTTCTTTAGCATGCTTCTCGCAATACGGATGGTCACCTGCGAACTGCGTTGACCGCATCCAAGTGGCTTTTGCACCACATTCTAAACAACGTTCGTTCATTCCCAAACCTTTACAGACCAGTACAATGGCCAGAAGATAGCCGCAAGAAATGCACCAGTGGCTTTAATACCTGCTCCGTTATGCACAGTATAAGTCTCGTTAGCGAATTCCCTCTGTTCGACTGAGGGAATCTGGTGATAAGCGTGCCCGAAGGTCAGAATAATCGCAAGGATATATCCAAGGATAATCCCGCCAATAGTAGAATCTTTCATTTCTTATTCCCGTAGAACCAACCCTTACCCCATTTACTATGGTGACCTTCGTCGCGAATGACACCGTGCCATAAAATCTTCCAACAAAGCTCAAGTTGTTCTTTAAACTTACTCCAATAATACTTACGATAACTCATTGTACTTTCCCAAGAATACCAAAGATAGTCCCTGCCGAAATTAAAAGCATTGCTGAGATATACCTGAGAAAAGGAACATCATGTAACAAAGCACCTGCTGCAAGGAACATTAATAAACCAATCCAATACATGTAATTCATTTCGCAATCCCCACAACAACAATCATATTGAGAACTGATGCTAATAGGTTACATACTACCAAAGCATAACGATACCATGGAATATCCCGTCCCTCAATACGATCTATATCAATTGAACACTTTAATTCCCCTGCCATATATGCACAGAAAATAACCAAAAACATATTGAGTAGAATCATAAATCACCCCCAAAATACGGAATTAAAATCTCAAGTGAAGGTATTAACTTAGTCATACTCTCATGATAATCTTCAGGGTGCATATACTTACCCTCTTCCATATGTAATCGCACTTCCTCTTTCAAATACTTCAGCTGGTCTTTCATAGTAGCCAAAGCAATCCTATCGGCAGTCTCAAAGTCTAAAACGACACCTCTCATAGTTATCCCCTATAATGAACTAATACAGTAAGTGCATCAAATTCACCCCAAGTGAGAGAGATACTCTTATTATCAGATACAGTGAGGTCGAAACCTTCTCCATTATGCCACTCAGTCAACTCCATAAAGTCGCTCTCCTTGGCTAAATGGTCATAGGGTTTTAGCTCGGTAAATCTGGATTTTCTTTGATATTCTTGCATAGTATATAAACAACCTTACAGGGTAAAATTTTTCAGCGGGAATTTTTCAGCAGGTCTTAAAACGGTTTCATGAGAAGCTGTATAGTTTGAATAAAGAGTGGGTGGGGGTAAAGCTCGGTTTTGGATAGTAAAAAGGGGACCCGTGAATATAAATTTAAAAAATGACGGGGGATGCTGAGCCCGAAGGGGGCTGAGGGGGATGGCGGGATATACTCACCATTTACTCACATTCCCCACTGACGCATAGAGCATTATACTCTATGCTGCCATATAAGTCAAGAATTATCTTGTAGATTCTTGCATCGCACTCACACCACTCGCCATAAGTCCGAGTCCAGCAGCAGCAAACACCAACAGAGTCAGCAGTTGCGAATCAGTTGCTGTATCCAGACCACCACATACACCAAACACTACCAACAGACCACCAATAGCACGAATAGAACCACGCATTTTTAAACTCCTGTTTTATCAATCTATACACGTATCATATAGGAATTCGGAATAAAAATCAAGAACTTTCTTGAGTACCCATGCTAGGTGTAGGGGTATATACATGCTCTATGTAAGAGCGAGTGGTAGCTAGGCTTCTCTGTACGTCGGCTTGTCTAGAGGCAGGGAGGTCAGCCACTAGGTCTGATAGGATAGACTCGTATACACCACACACTGAAGAGTATGTACCACTCTTCTCAAGGCAGTGATTAGAGGCTTCACGGAGCATTAGAGCGACCTCGGTATAACTCATTTTCTTAGACATTTGCAACCTCACGTTTCTGTTCCATCATCTCTGAAAGGATGAACTTTGCGACATTCAGGTTTTTCCGAATATTCTCGGATGCGTAGGTAGCAGTTCCCGTACCAACAGTCATTGCGTGAAGCTCTTGACAGTCAGAGAGGATACCCATCACTACCATTTCCAACCCAGTCAGTTTAGCGGTAATAGACTCCATGTACTCTTCGCGGATATCCGCTTCAGTCATACCATAACAGTTTTTCTCGAATTCAGTCATTTGTTTCTCCTTATCCATTACACGTATTATGACTGAGTTTCCAATATTAGTCAAGAACTTTCTTGTATAACCATGCCGAGGAAAGGGTCTTGACTTTTATTGGAAAAAGAGTTAGGCTCTCACTCGTCCTCATCCTCCTCGAACTCACGCATTGACTCAGTGATACCAAATGCCTCATCTAACTCCTCGGGAATCTCTTCCGCTACCGAGTCAGCAGATCCTTCAAGTGAATAGCACTCGTCACTACCATCTTCGTAGATACCAGCGAAGGCACATCCTGGTTCGTAATACATTGCATACACTGTGAAACCAAGATCCTCTAGGACGGGGTATAGACCTGTTGGTGGTGCCCATGCTGATTGGAAACCGAACTGTGCGGAGGTGCTATCCGAGTCGACGAACTCATACTCTCCACCAACATCCCACTTAGTTCCCCACTCGTTGACGCAGAAGTCATACCAGTCCGAGTATCCTGTCTTCTCAATCAGCTGTTCAGGGTTGAGTCGGTTAGGAGCAGTGGTATCCTTCAGCTCTTGAGGGACGGGAATGAACTCCTCGATCAGTCGTCCTTCCTTGAACGCATTTACGGCTCTCTCGATCATCTTAGGATCTTCGTGGGTAATGCGTAGGGTATTATCGCACCAATTAGGCATAGTAGTCTTCCTCTTCCAAATCACCAGTTTCAACAACGACACGACCGAACTGAATAGTTCCAGTTCCACGGGAGTCGCCACCTGTTACAAAATCCGTTCCGAAGTCAACGATAGTTCCGAGGGACTTCATAGAGGCTTCAGTTGCCTCAGGGTCACGGATATCGCTAACAAGGATACAACCGATACAGCCAGCATCAACCGAAAGGTTTGCCCCTATGTTAGAGGGATACAGACCATCGCCATACTTGGTATTGTAGCAAGCAAAGCGACGCCCATCCTTTAGGGTAAATTCACCTTCGTTACAACCATGATCATTACGACCAGCGAAGAAGAGGTCGCACACCTCATCCCAGCAATCGTGCATCACATAACACAAGTCACCCACATAATACTTACCAGCTGGCATCATAATCAATTTCCCTTTCGTTCAACCTATAAGAGTATTATGACTGAGTTTCCAATATTAGTCAAGAACTTTCTTGAGAAACCCTACTGTCGGCAGGGTTATCCGAACATCCGAAAAGCCGAGCTGTGGAGCTCGCCCGCATCGACTTTAAGGGATACCACACCACGTGGAATCAGTTTCTCTTGGAAGTTGTACTTGCCTTGGTCATTGACGGTCATAACCTTAGCACGGGCACCTCGGTATGATACGATTTGTCGAGTCTTTGGGATGTAGTAATAGTCATTCTTAGTGAAGGACACCACACGTCCCTTGTGCAGTACGCTCTGCACTTTGTAACCATTCAACACACCCTTCGCTTCCACGTTCACCGCAGTAGTCATAGGTGAGAATACAACATAATCCATGATAATACCTTTCATCAGTTAGTAGCCAAGTCAGCGTCAATCAAAGCAAGCACAGCATGCTTTTCATCATTAGTCAAGCCGAGGATATTACAGGCTTCAGCGTAGGATAGTCCCTCACCATTATTCAGGTCATAGGCTTCATCCGATTCAACCAAAGCATAAACCACTAGGGCTAGACGCTCAATTACAGGATTCATATTACGCTCCAAAAACGATAGAAAGGTAGCCAGCGATATAAGCATCATTAGCACCGACGCCCGCACGCAACTCATTTACGATATAATCAAGAGTAGAGTTAGCAGGTAACCAACCACCAGCAATATCAGCACCAGCGTCCTCAACTCCAGCTTTAAAGGTATCAAACTCCATATTCATTCTCCTTATCCATTACACGTATTATGAATGATTATGGAATTAAAGTCAAGACCATGCCGAGTGTAGGGTTATTTCTTACGAATCACTCGGACACCCACCACATAGGGCTTGAGTGCCTTCTCCACTTCCTTAGCTACATTCTTACCAGCGAGGGTTGCTACGATGAATTCCATATTAGGCTCCGTTCTTGACTTTAATTAACGATTCGGTTACAATCAGGCAGTTAGCATATAGGTAGCCAACTCTTTCCAATCCTTATTACTGGCTCGGATTTTAGTCACGCTGATTAGGGTACGCAGCGAGATTTCCTTAGCCTCGTCCTTGAGTTCGCGGATCAACTTCAGCGCATCCATTTTCTGGCTGGCTTCGTACTCAGGTAGGAACGACTCGGATTTCGCGATGAATTCCATACGGTCGATCTTTTGAGCGGAAGTCATAGACAAGTCGATCATCATCGAACGCGAACGGATCGCTTGGTCGATATCGTCTTGACCCATGTTGCTAATAAAAATCACACGACCCTCAAAGTTGAACGAACGTGGAAGGTCATCGTCACGCATATCGGCATTCCAGCTGATAATACGCTTACCATAAGAATCAAGCGCACCCTTCAAAATATTAAGAGCAGTGGGGTCTTTGAGGACGGCATCGCAATCGTCGAACACAATGATCGACTTATTGTTTTCGAAGAGGGTACGGTATAAACCCTTCGGAGTCGAGTAACCCTTAACCATGGTGAAGCATTTGCGGGTATTAATTACGCTCCCGACTTGGAAGTCAGCGAGGTCAGAAATATCTTTGAAGCCATTGCTTTCTAAGGTTTTGACCACGGTATAGGTTTTGCCCAAGCCACCTTCGCCAGTGATAACAGCGGAGGGTTGAACGCCAGCGGAAACCATGTTCACAAGTTTTTCAACGAAGCCGAAGCGATCGTTAATACCGAATCGGTTACTACGCTCTTCAGCTGCCTTGGCTGCTGCTTCGAAATCAACCTTAGTACCGCTCAATTCGAAAACCTTACGCTCGGCACGTTCACGTGATGTAGAACGAACGATAACCTTACCATTCACTGAACCAACGAATTTACCCTTAGTCTTGTCAAACACGATTTTAGTAGTCATCAGATTTTCCTTTTTCTCTCAACTCAATACAATAATGATACCGCAGTTTCCAATATCAGTCAAGACCTTTCTTGATAACCCTACACACGGCATGGGTATAGAAAGTTCTTGACTTTAATTCATGAGAGAGTTATAGGAATCATCTTAACGAATCCGCTCGTGTCTTTCTTGGCTTTACCCTTAGCATACAACCCAACGATGACTCCCTTAGGATCGAGGAAGCGCAGGTCAGAATCATCACCGTTGAAAACCTTACGACCATTGAACGTCTCGGGCATTGGCTGGCTCTTCTTAAGTCCAAACACGGTGGCGACGTTCATACCCGTGGCGATTGCCTTCTCGACGTCCTTGTCGTTGCCGTCAGCAGCAGAGAATGTCAGGTGGTAGTTCTTGATGTTGGCTACCTTACGACCGAGGATTTTAGTGTAGTCGTAGAACTGGACTTCAGGGAATGCCGCGAATAGGTTATCGTACACCACACCATTACGCTCCACAGAATACTTCTCGAAGGACAGGTCGCTAGTACCATTCAAGCGGAACACGGGAGTGAGGTCTTTCTTCTTTGACTGCTTGATAGCCAACTCAACGTCCTTAACCAACCACTCGAGAAAACCCTTACGCTCTTCAAAGAACATACGAGTCTTGCGCTTGCGTGCTTCTTGGATAGTATTGGTACCACCTGGTTTGAACATACCACCACGACCAGCGGTATTCAAGCATGCAGCCGAGCAACCAGCAGTTCGCTTAGGACAGGTTTCATAGCCACTGAGGTCGGCAGGTGCCAAGTGGAGGATGTAGGTCATAAACCCCTGAGACATACCTTTCATCACTTTAGGGTTACCAACAGTCAGCAGCTTCATATCATTCCTTTCGTTATCCAATAAGAGTATTATGAAGGATCTTGGAATTAAAGTCAAGACCCTCAGGAATGCAGGGTTATTAGGCTCCCAACTTCACCGTGGTATAACCAGCGGCAAAGCCACTCGAACCACCTGAGAAGCCACGTGACGTCTTGGCTTTCATACGCTGCTTTGGTGCTTTTTTAGCCTTAACAACCTCAATGGTACCACCACGTGCCAGAAACTCAGCAACGGCATCCTTAGTTTCCTCACGAACTACGCTCTTCGGTTTATACACTTCTTTCATCGTTTTCTCCTAGTCAATAGAGTAATTATGAACCATTTTCCAATTAAAGTCAAGAGGGTCTGTATAACCCTACACACGGCAGGGTTTCTTGACTTTAATTCAATTGTGCTTTAAGCGCAGCCAGCGATTCCTCCATAGTAGCGATTTCCTTTTCGATAGCGATTTGCTTCGCGGTCTTATAGGGTAATTCGTTAATATTTTCACACGAATCCACGCATTCGAAACCACCGTCACCCGTATCAGCATAAAGCTCAGCGTGACCGCCATCGATAATCATAAGGATACCTTCATCGGGTAATTCACCGATCAGCGGAATAGGGCTCTCGACCCCAGCGAATCCATAATAGTCGGTTTCATCGAACTGACGGAATTTAATAGCGGAAATCAATTCACGGGAGATCACGGTATATTTCATTTCGGTTCCTTTTTCCTTATCCAATACAGCTATTATGAAGCATTTTCCAATTTAAGTCAAGAGGTATTTCCATACCCTACCAGACTGAAGGGTTATTACCAACCCTTAGCATCAACCCCAACACCGTTATTTTAACCCAAAGTCAAATAAAAATCAAGAATATTCTTGGGTCATGAAGTTGGAAAATTAGGCTCGCCAAAGACCCTACAAGCGGCATGGTCTTGACTTTAATTAGGGAAAACTGTATAATGGTAGATAGGGTTAGGAACCGATAGTTTTTACCAATCGTCCCCCGATACCCAATAGTCTCCGTCAATGACCTCACCCGAACGGAATTCCTGCTGTCGGGGAGGAATCGGGGTGGTGTCCCGTCCCTTAGAGACAGCCGTGGCTTGGCGGAGATGGTCCACGGCATTTAGATATTCTTCCCCCGACTTATCTTCGAAACGCTTTAGACCAGCCTCAGAGAGCTTGGCTTTATGCTCGTCGGTTATCTTCCTATCCTGCATGGCATGGCTCTTAGAGCAGTATGGACCACGCTTCCGATGCTCTACACCGCACACGGGGCACGTCTTCTTACGATATATTCCTACCATAAAATTTTTCTTGACTTTTTCTACTGAAAGGGTTAGGATGAACGCCAACCTGTATTTATAGGCTTCCATGAACGCTACCTAAATACATCACCCTGTATAGTGCATATTCAGGAACCCTGTGAGCCTCTATTAGAATTACCCTGTGAGCCTCTATTACATTATAGGTTGGAGCCTCTACTGAGATACTATGGAGCCTCTATTCAATATCATCATGAGCCTCTATTCAATTTACGCATTTCACGCTTTATTACTTCATCATATGCATGTTGTAATTCCCACGACTTCATATCATTATCTAATAGCAAACGAATGAGGAATTCCTGTTCTTTTACCCTATTTTCAAGGTCTTTTAAACGAACAATTCTTTCTCTGTTTTCTTCATATTTCTTATAGTCAGACTTGATTAGAGGATACATACGAATCATTTTATCAAGCAGGGTGTTTTGTTCCTTATAATGATCACGTTGATTCTGTAGTTTCAATATCTTACGCTTCAGACGATTGATTTTTACATCAGTCATTTGTTATATTTTCCTTGAATATTCTATTAAATGCCTCTTGGAACTTGGTTTGACGATTAATCAAATCACCACCATTAAGCTGTCTAAGAACCTCACTATCAATCTCTTTAGCCAATAGATCAGCAGCATGTTGATAAGGGTTTATTTTATCGTGTTTCTTATGCTTTAATTGCTTAAGGATCTTACCAAGAGACGAGTTAGGACTAGTGGATTGTATCATTAGGGTTTCCACTATATCAATGATATCAGGGCGATCTTTCCATGTACCAATGAATACACCATGGGGATTTGATATACCCTTTATACGATTGATACTATCAACATATACATAATCACCGATCTTTGATACCATTTCACCATTGGATATTCTTTCCTCCAGCTTACGATTGATATATTCATAGGCTTGGTTATGATTACCAGCGATTACATAGATTTTCATACAACAAGATAGATTAGACCAATATAGGTTAGATAATGAGCCAGTTGATCGGCTCCTAGAAGCCACCAGAATTGAGGATGTTGGTCGGCTTTCCACCCGAACTTAGCATTGATATTCATCTTTACCCAGTCCACGTGATAATGAATAAAAGTATCAATTAATCCAAGGTAAAACCCAGCCAGTGGAGCATAGAAATAGAAACAAGCAAATGTTCCAATACCATGTAATCCAGCATGGAGAATACCACCAGGATGTAGATATGTTCCTTTATTCATCCATTGATAGGGAGTTTGCAAGGGAAAATCAATGATAAAATGCTTCAGGGTTAGAAGCGTCATTAAAATTAGGACTTCATTCATTTGTCTGTGCCACTATGGGTGTTGTAAACGTCATATCCTTTGTTGTACCATCAGCCATTTTACAGGTGATTGTATAGGGAGGAATGTTAGGATTAGGTTGAATCCATGGATTCGGAGGGATAGGTTGATACGGCACCTGAACTGGTCCATATACCATACCACGTGCTTCTAGAGTGGCAATACGACCTTCAAGCTGGGCAATACGAGCCTCAAGTTGAGTCATTCTTTGTTCCATTGTAGCCATCATACATCAGTCCTCTTTACATATACCAGCAAACCTTTCTTGGTTGCTGTTTCAATCATATTCTTAGTTCCACGGGATTTGCCATCCCAGATAGCGATTAGTGCATCGGCATTCTCTGCCATCTTTCGATTACGGATTGGACCAGCTGCACGACCATTCTTCTCCCAGTCAGCCTCAAATACATGTAGCGGTACATCGGCTGATTCGGCATATCTCTCACCAAGAGAATCTACACCTTTTGCTCCACCAGATACAACAGCCTGAATATTGAAGTTACATTCATTGATAGCATCAAGCACTAGGTTATAATCATGGATATCACGACAACCAGCGATAATTACTCTCATACAATATCCTTATTAGGTTTCCAACTGTCCCATTCATCAGCCTCTTTGATAAACCGATAAGCCTCTTTCTCAGAATCATAAAATGGGGATACGATTCTCTCTTCTTCATTCTTCCAAAAATAGGTGTAAGTATTCATTCCAGGATCGCGATACTTAACCAATGTAACAAGCATTCGACCTGCCTTGAACTTCAGACGATCAGGTTCATTACCCAATTCATAACCCTTATCGGTCATTACATTGGCTGCTGCTAAGATATAATCTTTATCCATTATTATTATCTTCCTTTGATACCGATGCCATTATCATTACTGCACCGAGGAACCACCATGGGCTGAAGTCAAAGAATACCACCAACCAAGTGGTTAGGAATAGGATCGTAAGGTTATAGAAAGCTGCTATTAAGCATTGGATTGTGTATTGGGACATATCTCTTTACCATTAGTTGTTAGGAATAGAATCCATTTAGAAAGCATTTCAACATTCTGTTTGAGTTCATCAATCTCTTCTTGTTGTTTCTCACATACTTCTTTCAGCCGAGCAATCTCAGC
>JACCDQ010772239.1_pt1 | contig 13487 bp, 18 predicted proteins | sample 7446031 | NCBI WGS metagenome assembly JACCDQ01 (sample SAMN15323442, study PRJNA562643) | freshwater metagenome | isolation source: river surface water | place: USA:Blue River Watershed | collected 2017-08-17 | reverse complement strand
CTTTTTGTTTTTTAAAAATTCGACCAGAATCAGTATATATAGAATTGTCAGGAATACTTCGATCTACCTCTGCTCCGGTCCACACTGTAGAGTTTTTACCGATTGAAAGAATGTCATGATCTAACTTTTTATGATAGTTAATTCTACTGAATATTCCAAAATATGAATTATCACCTACGTCACATCCATACAAGAATACCTCAGGAGCGACCTGCACATTACGGCCTAAAACAACATCATGTGTTACTGTGCATCCTGTCGATATTACGCAATAGTCGCCTATAGACACATTATCGGTCCCGTCAATCCAACAGTCGTCGTCGATGAACACACCTTTGCCTATTTTAAAATTAGCATACTTACTGTTAATATCACGAATCTTACTATCAGGATGAATTAGATTGATAGTACTCAGACCTTGGTTCTCTATTAGATCAATACGCTGGCGTCGAAGGTCCCCTAGATTAATACGATTTAGGCCTTGAGAGCCATCGTTCCAGTTAGCCACAAAGAAATCACAGTTAGCTTTCCAGTCGTTAGCTGTGCTGTTATTTTCGTCTAATAACCATCGTTCATCTCCTATTACAGGAACCTTACAAATTTCTTTGGTGCTCCCGTAATAGTGATGATCTAAGACTCCAACTACTTCAATGTCGTTTAGGTCAGCTACTACAGCTAACCTAACCAACTTTTGACGACTACCAACAAAGATTAATGGTCTACTCATACTAGAATACGTATTGTAAACCTATACCAACTTGTGTTCTATTTGTGCCGGTTGCAGCCGCTGCTCCGCCGTTGGTTCCAAACAATGGACCGATCTCATTGGCTGTGGTAAACACAATTGGATCACTGGCCTTAACAAATTGACTATGTAATTGCAGGGTAGTTCTTGCATTGAGCTTGTAATCAGCACCTGCTGTATAAGCGTCGACGCCATCGTTACGGTGACCGTAACCTGCTAACAAGTTTAGATCGCTTGTAGCATAGTAGGTCAGCTGAGTGCTAAATCCAGTAGTGCTTAATCCATCTGTAGGGAATATTCCGCCTTTTTGGTTGTCTTTGCTTAACATACCTGAAATCTTAGACTTCATTTGCGGAACATAGATAGAACCAGCTAGCAGGTTTGAGTTATTGCCTGCATCGTCATCGAATCTATAGGCCGCAATCGAGTAGTCACTCCACTCATATTTTGCACCATAGACATATTTGTTACGCACACCGTCTTTTTCACTTAGACTGTAATCAACATTAAGCGTTAGTCCTTTGACAAGATTCTTTGACTGTAGATATATACCGTTATTAAAGAACAAACCTTGACGAGCGTGTATTTCTCCTAGAGGTGTACCGTATAGATCATTGAAGATACCGTGTGATTTGAATGTATTCCACAAGGTATGTGGTTTGCGACCTACATCAAATTTAAATACAGCTAAATTATCATCAGCGTTAGAAGCAACCCCGATAGTTGACTGCTGGTCACCTATCCAAGTATTAACACCTTTTGGATTATCACTTTGGAATCCAGTTTCATATTGTCCGTTAATTACCCAATTTTGATAGTTGATAGGCTCTTTAAATTTAATACCGAACTTACTGATAAAGTTAGTAACACGTGCATCAGGTTGATCTGCTGGTGTATTGATATTGTCGTGATCTACAAAAGTTCTAATAGCACCGTAAAACTTAATTGGAGCCTCTCCAGCTTTAGCCTGTTTGACTTTTTCTTCTTCAGCTTTCTTTTCGGCCTTGGCTTCTTTTAAAATTGCCTGACCTTCTTCTTCAGTTAGCACGCCTTTGGTAATTAATGCATCTACTATATAAGTGCTAGAGTCTGCCATTGCAATATTACTAGACAGTGCCAATAATAATGTAATAATTGATATCTTTTTCATTTATTTTTCCTATTTAAATTCGTTTTTTCCAGTCGTATGCTGGTAAGTTATATAACTCAGTTAGTAATTTATTAATATAACCAAAGTAGCCATCCATGTCTGTGTCATCAAAGTTACCTAACCCTACTTTAGTGCCAACGTATCTAGATTTAGTTAAAAATTCATTAAACTTAACACCTGTTACTGCTTTGTCTACATCAACACGGATCTTAGTATCTGGTGATTTAATAACAATAAAATATGCACTGTATAAGAAAGGCACTGTCATTTTATAGTGATTGCCGATAAACTTTTCTTTTGGTAATTTAGCTGTTCCTTGCGGAATAAAAGTCATCGGACATTCTAGTTTACCTTCGTCGATCGCTGGCTCTGATATACCCGGATTAACCATGCCCCACTGGATGTCTCCGTTTAGCAAGCCTGCAATTACCTGCGCCGACGATGGTAATGCAACACCAACTGCCTTAGTTCCGTTTAATTTATTAAAGTCATTGATCATTCCCGTAACCGGTAAAATACTAGCAACACCTAACGAGAATTTGTCTGTGCCGATCTTAGCATTAGATCCTGCTTTCTTGCACAAGTGCCAACTGCTGGCTGTATATCCTACAATGTCCTTGGCCTTTAGTTGTTTAGGGTGACACTCTTCTTTTTGACGAATACCAGTCATGGTAGTAACATCACTCATTAAGAACAAAACATTCTTTTCCTGTTCAATAACACGTAGTGCACCTTCACAGTCTTTCATTGAAACAAATTCCCACGGCACTGTTAGGTTTGCGGCTAGGCTTTGTGTAAGAATAATAGGTGGACCTGATTGAGGTGCGCCCACATATAGCACCTTGAGTTTGTCGTCTGCTAATACTACTGTTGAAAACATTAATAATAGCATAGATATTGCTTTTTTGAACATACGTTCTCCTTTAGTTGAAATTTAACAAATAAAAATGATACAACGACCACGCAATCATATCACCTAAGATATAACCAAATATCAAAGGCAGTGCGTTAATACCTCGAGCTAACATCTTGCACCCAACCCACGTTAATACTGTTAATAATCCAAAGTATGGTATTAGGTATACTGGATTAAATTTTAGATCAACATAAATTAAATACCCGATCAATGCTATGAAAATATATTTCAATCGACCATAAGCCAATTTCATTAGACGTTCATAAAACATTAAAAAGTGCTGTGCTAAGAAATGATATATTACTGTGCATATCGCTACCACAACAAAACAAAATTCTATTAGATTAAGACCTAATATTCCTGGTTGTTTAAAATCTCCCGGGATCATAAACATTTTAACTTGAAGTAAATCATTTAGCAAGAACTCACTTAAAGTAATAGGAATACCTACAAATAGAAAAGGCAGTAATGAAGAAATAGTTGCACTGTTATTAGCACTTTCAGAGCTGATAATTTTCTTTTCGTAGGCTGTTTTTGGATAGCTGTTGTAACTAAGAACACCACCTAATATATGACTTGGTCCTGGAATTAAGCCTATTAGGCTGCCAATCCAAGTGCCGCGGAATATAGCAGCAAAGTCTATTTTAGTTTTTGGTGTGGCATCAACAATCGACGCAGTTGTATCGTGTGCCTTCTTAATTTCTTTTAAAAATTCTGGGATAATTAAGAAACTTAAAATCAATCCAAACAATGTCATATCGGTTGTATATTTTTGCATTTCAAATATCCAACCAGGTAGTTCATGATTGCTTTTCTCTGCAAAGAAAAACCCAATAAAGAATAATAAAAAACTCAAACGTCTGTGGTCAGTAAACCAACACATAACAAACATTAAAGTAACTAATAGTGTGATTTTAACATTATTACTAGTTAGTGCTACTATTCCGTTAGCAAACCCAAGATAATAAACAGCTACTAATAATACCATAGCTAGTGTTGTGCCAATAGTGCTACCCCAAGCTGTTTGTCTAACCAATGACAAACGTTGACTAACAGATAAGTGGTCAAGATCTTTCATATACACCAAACTACTAGACTCACCTGGTATTTTCAATAGTATAGCAGCAACGCTGCCAAAGTATTGACTACCAATATGAGCCGCTAGCCAAAAGGCCAGTATTTGGTCTACTGATAAGTGACTAACAAACGGGAATAATATCAAAGGACCTATATAGGCTGGAAGCCCTGGTAGTAGCCCTACCAATATCCCTGACACGATTCCTAAAAATAAAATCAAACTAAGTTCTAGCATCTTTAAAGTATAACAAAATTATAGATTGAAATGCTAGTATTTTGGCGGAAAAAATACATACGGAATGGCGTTCTAGAATAACATTCTAGTAAAGAGATTATATCTCTAGCGTCATCGTTTGATATTGGCGTTATAAGTGTATCACACTAGTAAAGAAGTAACTACTCCAAGCGTCAATATATCTGATTGGCGTTCTACGTGTATCACAGTAGTAAAAGGGTAAATTACCCTAGGCGTCAACTTGACTCCGACATCGATATTTCTATCGGTGTTGCAAAAGTATTTAGCTCAAGAAATCAACTATTAATATTTTTTAATCGTTGTTCAATTGACATATTATCTTTGACCAGATATTCATAATGATTCTGCATCATATTAACATAGTAAAGGTATTCTTCTATTTGCCTATCAGAGATGTCAGGTAAGCTATTTAAATAAGGTTTATCATATCCAATTAGCATACTAGCCCAATTAAAGGCATTTAGTAAAGTATCTTTTTTGAGTGTTTGCTGTATAAGGTCACTCAATTCTTGTGTAGCATTAGGATTTTGTAAATCTCGCCAATATTCTGTATCAGTGCGTTCAGTTAACTCATAGTGTAATCGCACAAACGTTTTAGTTTCTTCTAATAGATTAATCATAACCTTATTAAGTATCTGACTAGTTTTGTCATTCCAGTCGCGGTATTTGTTATACAACCTAACAAATTGTATAGCAGTAATACATGTTATCATGATGCTAGTAGCTTCGAGGGGCTCAATAAAACTCTGTGCCAGGCCATTGGAAATCATGTTCTTAGTAGCCATATGTGTTAATCTTCCACTAGGCAACCCAACTACCTTAAATGGATGATATATTTTACCTTGTTTAGACCAAAATTCAGTTACAGTATCTAAGGCTTTCGTATCATCAATATGAGCACTTGAAAAAACATAACCACTACCGATCTGCCCGTAAGTAGGATTAGTCCATATCCACCCTGCTTCTTGGGCATGAACTCCAGTTACTGGATAATAACTTTGCGTGTTAAATACCTGCCCTAACACAACTCGATCGTTGGCCATGCCGGTGTATTTAACAAAGGATGTCATTTCTTTAGCTAGAATTCTATGAAATCCACTACAGTCTATAAAAATATCAGCTGTTACTTCTTGTCCATTTTTTAATTTAACTTTACTAATGCCCTGTGCAGATTGTTCAACAGCAACAACTGTAGAATTTATTTCAGTAAATTTTTCTGCAGGAGTATGATTTCTCAGACTTTGCCCAAATTCAAATCCGTTAATATGGTATCCGTAGCCTGGAAAATTACCTATGTTAGCAATACCATCTTGGTTATATGGACTAAGTTGATTGTTAATAATATGTTGTTGGCAGCCATGAAATAAATTATATTTGTCAATGTTATATTGTTGCGGATCTGTTTGTCGAAGTTTTAAAAAATACTCAACACTGGTTAGTTTTCGATTATACCGGCAACGGCCGTTTGAAACCAACGGCTGACTAAACACTTGACTAGGTAATAGATCATCAAAGGTGTGTAACCAACGACTGCCTAGTCTATGCCAATCATTAAATTCAATTCCATACTTGTAGGTTGCTTTGCCTTGGCGCATCCAAGATGTTTCATCAATGCCCACAGCTTCTGCAATATGTCTTACAGCAGGTGTAGTAGTTTCACCTACGCCGATGATATCAATTTCGTCACTGTGTATTATGGTAAGATCAAGATCTGTTGTGGCAGCCAGATAAGCAAGCGTAATCCAACCTGCTGTGCCACCGCCAACGATACATAATTTTTTCATTTAATTCACCTATGTTATTACAAGTATATATGAATAAATTTGTAATTACAAGAGGATTTTGATTAAGTTTTGACGAACACATTACCAATGCTGGTGCCAGCACAGGTAATTTCTAAGAACGTAGTAGTATCCTGTGTGCCGTTGAGGGTAGTTGACCCACTGGATGTTTGCGCGGCAGTTACTCCATCAAGGTTTAGAGTATCAACCCCCGAACCTGAAATCTTAGTAGCCATAACTTTGACTACACTGCCAGGAGTGAAGTTAGAGTAGGCTATGTTCAGGCCGTTACCCCAAGAGCATACTATCAAAGCATCTGTGGCGAAATTCACTGTTAGTGTGCCACCGTCGGCAATCAAACCAGCATCTCTGACATTTCTTAAATACTTGCCTGAGAACGTAGTAGCTGACACTCTACCTGTGACTGTGGCATTACCGCTGACATTAAGAGTGCCCACGTTTGCCACAGTATTAGTAGCATTGCCAATAATACTACCTGTAACGTTTAAGTTGCCACCAATGTAGACATTTTTTGCCACTGCCAGTCCACCCTGAGTCTGTAGTGAGCCCGATGAGATGTTAGCAGAGTCAGTGGTGTTTGAGATTATGGTTTTGGCATTGGAGAAAATCTGTCCAGTTAGTGCTTCAATGCGGAATATAGAACTATTTGTGCCTAGGGTCTGTACTTCAAAACCCGCAGTGGCCATGGTGATGTTACCTGTTAGATTCTTAATAGTTACATTAAGGTTAACATTGCCTGTAGAGTCTAGCAGTGTCACTGACTGTGGGCCAAACCAAGCACTTTCCCATGGACGATCTGGGCTACCTATTTTACAATTAGCGTCGAATGGTAGTAGTGTACAGTCAACAACAACGTTGCCAGCTGATCCTTGAGCACTAACAATGTTACTGGTGATGACATTGTTCAATGTGGAGATGTTACCTGCGACTGTAAGACCCGTTTCACGATCAAATGTAGCTGTTTTGGTTAAGGCTGTACTGCCGATAGCAGTAGTCCAAATGCTTAGGTTAGTACCTCTAGCGCCAGTGGTGTAGTTTTCTTTGGATTGGAACAAAATACGAGCACTGCCACTGCCAGGCACTGTGTTACCATCATAGCCTGTAGCTGAAATACGAATAATTTCTTCACCAGCTTGTATGGCTGTGGGTACTAGAACGTTACCGTTGATTCTGCGCCCAACGAATGCGGCAAAATTACCAATAGCGTCATTGTAGAGTCTACTTGGATCATTGTTATTGCCAGTTAGCTGTAGCATAACACCGGTATTGTTTGGTGCTGTTACACGCCCTGTTTGGCTGCCAACGATCTTAACTGCGCCTGCGGCTGGATCAGCGGCTGGAACTAGAATAGTTATTTGTCCGTCACTGCCTGCATTGAAGAAAGGTGTACCTACACCGCCACTGTCTGTGGTATGAAAATGTATATTACCCAATAGTTCAACATTACCTGTGCCATTGGATGCTAGAATTAAATCTGCGTTCGCATTAACTGTGCTGATTGTGGTATCGACAATAGAGATATTACCAATGCCCAGAGGTAAACCAGTGGTATCAATAGTTAATGTGCCATCTGTGCTAACGTTAGCACCAGGACCTGCTTTGATACCACCAATGGTCACTGTGGTAGCAATATTGTAAGGGATAAATGTGCCGCCTGGGGTAGCACCATCACTAAGTTTGATTACACCGTTTGAACCGTCATAGAATAATCTACCAGCTTGGCCTACAAAACTGGCCGCATTTGCACTGTTGTTTCTACTGGTAAAAAATTCGTATAATGCCATTGGTTAACTCTTAAATGTCTAAAGGTTCGTCGTCTGATAATTCTGCGACTGCTACTACAGGAACACCTGCACGTTGTTTGATTAACGCTAGTTCAGCATCTTCTGCTGAATCACAAGGTGTAGCTTCATCGTAGGCACTGTCCATACCCATTGATTTTTTCATCAATTCAAGTTTAGCCTGTAGTGGAGGAATAATCACTGTGGTTTCTGTGTTGTCTGTGTTGTCTGCTTCGACTGGCTCAAGTTCAGCATGTGCTACTGAATTAGTAGGACGGTCAGTTGATTCAACTCCATCAACTGCGTCAGCTAGTTTACGTAAGATTTCTGCGATATTCATATTAGTTTGAGACCCTTGCAAAGTTTACATAACCAATTTCTGTAACTGTTATGTTTGTTACACCACTGCCGTTTGCTGGAATAAATGCAATCTTAGGACCAGTGCCACCTGTAGTAACGTTACCGACGATATTAGTATCGCCTGTGTAAGTTAGTTGACCCGGGCCAACGTTAATATCACGAACAGTGTTTGCAGGTAATAGTGCGCAGTTGCCAGTTGTGTATGCTACTGGACTAATGCCCACTGCATAGTAGCAGGCTGCATTAGATACTACTTTAACTTTTGTGCTAGCCAAAACCACGCTGCTATTGCTAGTAGCCGGTTGTGCAATGACGTTTAATGTTGCCATGTTTAAATCCTTGGAATATTTAAGTTATTTATCACTATCTTGCGGAACAACTTGCCTTTGTTTTACTAACTTCCCACACAGTAACACCACCAGGTGTGTTTACTGCCTGCACTGCTACTTGTAAGCAGTTTGTAGGCAAGCGTATCTGACGTGATTCCCCTGCAGGAATAAATGCACAACGATTATCAGCAACAGGGTCATTACCTATGCGAAAATAAACTGCGACCGTTGCAGTAATCTTAATTTCACCACGTTGTAACTTGGGAGTTGATTTACTAGTAGAATCTGCTTGTATATTGTAACTGGCCATATGAATATTTATAGCCAAAAAGAAGCCCCTTGCGGGGCTTTGAATAGGAGTTTTATATGAAAGGAAATTAAAACGACTACATTACTACACTTCAGTCACAGCGTGTTCAGCGATCTTGTGATTAATCATATCAGGAACGCTAAGCCACGGCCACTCAAGTTCAAATGGGCAACCACAATGACCCCAGCTATGGGTTGCTAAAAACTGTTTATAAATCTTTAGATCTTCTGCATTTTTTGCATTAAAAACTCGTTTAGGAAAACGAGCACTTAGTCTATTAAAAAAACTCATTAGGCATACTCCTCTTCTGCTGTGTTAATCTCAACTACTGTTTCACTGTCGATATCTACAAAACTGATAACACCATCATTATACACTAATTCAAATGGTTTGTCAAACATAACTGTCTGCATACCTTCTAACCACCACTCTGGATCATATACATCTTCAAGACGTATACAACCAATTAGGCCAGCATCTACTGGATAGCTACGACCTTCTTGATCTTGGTAAGTACCATCACCGTAGGCAGTTGAGTGTAAGGCAAAACGTACACCGTTAGCAAGGTTGAACTCACCATCCAATACACCACCGTCCGTAGCAAACATTAGGTTACAGACTTCTTTCCACTGTGGGTGCATGACGTAGCATAAATCACCGATATAGTATGTACCTGGACGCATCATAAACTAGTTCTCCTTAGAAACAATACATGCCAATTAACAAGCCTGCAATAAACAAACAAGCCCAACCGATTAGTTTATCACCTAACTCTGGATCAAATAAGTTATCAAACATTACGCAGCCTCCTTCATTGTGTTAAACATGATAAATTTTGCAATATTCATATATTGACGAGCACGATTAGCAGTTTCTGGGCTTACCCAACCATCAGCATTAAACTCTGGGTCCAAGATCTGTTGAGCATCGCTAATCATACCTGCGGCAAACATCATTTCTTGACCTGGAAAAGCCTGTGTTTTTACCATACGTTTAACATCAGCTTCTGACATACCGTATGCTTGTAATTCCCACTGTAGATCTGACATAATTTGCTCCTGTGCTGTTAGTGTATGTGTAAGATTATAGCATCAAAAAACCAAAATGTCAACCAAAAAATGCGTTATAGATACCAAAACTTCCAATGGTTAAACTAATAAAATTAACTAAAGTCTGTGGTTTATTCTTAGTTCTAATGCTCCAAGCAAAGAAGCAGGTAGTGCCAAAGAAAAAGATAATAATATTCCAAGGATACACACTTGGACCAATAGCGTTTAGACTGTGTCCTGCGATAATCAGCGGAGCACCTGTCCATTGTAGTATATCATTTGTATCTACTTTCATTTACCTAATGCCTCCCACATTATTTCTTTTTCAATAATCTCACGCACTTCATCGTCATCAACATAGTTTAAGAAATGACCAAGGTCTTGATCCACATCAATCTCAACTGGGTCACCTTGAGTGTATCGTGAGCATTCTTTAGCAAACTCTGCTTCCGGGCTGTGTCCCCATCGGTGGTCTGCTGGAAACTTAGGATTTAAGTTTAAGACACAGCTAACATTAGTGCCCTCAACAGTCCAGTTAGAGTATCCGTAGTCTTCTAACACACAAAATTTACATTTATCGCATCTCATAGTTTCATAAGTATACTATCTTTTTACCGTTTTGTCAAGTAAAATTTAGCTTGACTTTATCATTAACTGAGTATATAATAATAGTATGAAAATCGTAACTAAAAAACTGCGAAAAAACTGTTGGGAGATGCACTTAATCCCGGTAGAAGCAACTAATACTATGGATGATATCACAGCCTACTATAGCCACGACCATCGTGTTAGCCTAGTAGATGATGAGTTACGTGAAGGTGATGCTACTATGTATAGTAAACAGGCCTGGGATCGTTGGCATTGGTATGACCGAGACGAAATGACACGTTTTATAACTTTCTTTACACTAAAGCACGGTGAGAAATGACAAGTATTAGATACTACAAAACACCCGCAGTAGTTAAACTTGACCGCAGATTTAAAGGCTACAACCGTGGCTTCAGGTATCGTATTGACTTTGACACCCAAGGCGCAAAATGGGAGATCTGGATGCGTGTGCTAAAATGGTGCGAAGATTCTTGGGGTAAGGAATACACTTGGAGTGATGGTAGTTTTCTTAGCCGTAGAATATGGAACAATGACTACCGCACAGAGTTGGGTAAAAGAAACAAATACTACAGACATTTATATCTATGCCGTGAAGAAGATGTTACGATGTTATTACTGGTGATGAACTAATGATTGAGCAACTACATAAAACGTGGGGCACTGAACAATACCATACTCACGCCCTGCTACAGGGTCTACATGAGTTTACCTGCTACGAAGGTGTTAATGAGCAACTCGAAACATACACTAAAGAACAGTATCAGCAGAATCCAGACAAGGTCATAGGTGATGTGTTCGACCTTTATCGTTCAATTAACATTGTGCCTATTGTCTACTATACAGAAGCAGGCCTAAAGAGTGCTATTGCCACGCTTGACCACACCTTTGCCAATCCAGTTGAGGTTATGGAAACGGCTATTAAGGTTAGAAAGAATCCTATAATACCCCTAGGCAACAACCAAGGACAAAGTATTAATCGTTTTTGTTTCCCTAATATGATGACTGCTGAGCCTAAAGGTCGTGGCAGTAATAGCCTAAAGGACCGTTTTTACGATGACCGCAAGTTGGAACGTGCTATTAGGCTTTGTTTTGAACACAGGGATGGTGCTAATCTCGTTAGCCCTACAGCATTACGTAGAGCACTTGAGTTGGTTACTGGGGAGAATATCCAGAACTTCAAACCACTAAATGCTCGAGCTATTGTTGAGTATCTTTGCCCTGTGCTTTGGGGTAACGTATATGATTATAGTGCTGGATATGGTGGGCGTCTACTAGGTATTACTACAAGTAAGATGCGTTATAACTACACCGGCATCGACCCTAACACCGAAACAGTAGAATACCTACATTACTTAAATGACTTAATCTACGATACTGTGGGTAATCGTGGCACTATTATTAAAACAGTTAGCGAAGCGCATAAGCCAGATAGGCTTGTTGATTTAGCATTTAGTAGCCCGCCATACTTTAACTTAGAAAAATACTGCGACGAACCAACACAGTGTATGAATCAATACACTACATTAGATGACTGGTTTGATGGTTACGTTGCTCCTACTATGAAGAACATTATCAGCAGTTTAGAAGATGATGGCATCTTTGCTACTAACATCGCTGACTATAAGATTGGCAGTAATAAAGAATTTGCTGTAGTAGATCGTTGGATTGAAACTGCTGAGAAGTTAGGATTCAAACACACAACCACTATTAAGATGATGTTAAACACACGCCCAGGAGTTGGTAATGACAAGACTGCTGGCCGTGAGAAGTTTGAAGGTGTATATGTCTTCCGCAAAAAATGAAAATCTAATGAGTAGGCTTAAAAATATTAGTTCCGCAGTTGACGCAGCTAACGATTTATCCGCATCACAAAAAGATCAGTTTTACAAAGATTTGCCTAGTCGGATAGATACTATCTTAGGGGGTGATCAGCACCTACATCAACTTAAACAACTGTCAGATGCTCGTATGGCATTTATTAAAGAGTTTAATCTTAGCCATAAAACCCATATACCATTTGAAGAGTTTAGAGTTTGGTTATTGGACCGTTGGGGAGTGGCCCTGAAGACCACCGATGTTATGGGCGGGCTAGCTGGCTTTGATGTAGTAGATGAGCAAAAGTTCTTACTGTTCCAAATGGTGTTTCCGTGAAGTTTAAAAAGATATCGCAAAGTGACACAGCTTGTTTCTATGCTTTAGTAGAAGATATTAGCAGTATAGAACACATACAGTTAGTTGATTGGCTTACCACGCACTGCCCAGATGATTATCAATTGAGTAACATGACCTTAATACTTAAACGTCAAAACGAACTGTTTTTTGAATTGACTTTTCCAACAATTTAGTGTATAATACAAATATGAAAATAGCACTCGCATCAGACCTACACTTAGAGTTCGGTGATATTGAACTTAAGAACACAGAATCTGCAGACGTCCTTGTATTAGCAGGAGATATCTGTGTGATTGATCACTTCCGCTATGGCAATCGTTATAGCGAACGTTACTTTAACTTCTTTGAGCGTGTGAGCAAAGAGTTTCCGCAGGTTATCTATATCTTAGGCAATCACGAGTTTTACGATTACGAAATTGTAGCGGCTGAAGAAAAAATCAAATACTGTTTAAATCATTTGGCTAATGTTCACGTCCTATGTGACGAAACGTTTGACTTAGACGGCTACACTTTTATCGGTGGTACCTTGTGGACTGACTGTAATGGACAAGACCCGATGACTATGTTGGCTGTTGAACGTATGATGCACGATTTCCGCTGTATTAAAGATGCTGCTAAACCAACAGACGGTACTAAGAAGTTCTTGCCGCAAGATGCGGCAAATCGTAATCGTAAGTTCTTACAGTATATCGATGCGGTTATGGCTAATAACCCCGATGGCAAGTATATTGTAGTAGGACACCACGGTGCTACGCTTAAAAGTGTAGATCCTAAGTATGCCGCTGCTGGTAACATCAACTATGGCTTTGTTAACGACTTAGAAGATTATATTGCCTATCGTGACAAGATTTTGTTATGGGTTCACGGGCATACACACGACCCGTTTGATTATATGATTGGCACTACTCGTGTTTGTTGTAATCCTCGAGGG
>JACCDQ011035185.1_pt1 | contig 13489 bp, 5 predicted proteins | sample 7446031 | NCBI WGS metagenome assembly JACCDQ01 (sample SAMN15323442, study PRJNA562643) | freshwater metagenome | isolation source: river surface water | place: USA:Blue River Watershed | collected 2017-08-17 | reverse complement strand
CCTGATTCGGCAAAAGCATAACCGGCAAAATGTTTGGCACAAGCCAAAATAGTATTTCTGGCTTTTAAATCGTCCCCTTGAAAACCTTGCACACGGGCAATTGCAATTTGACTTCCCAGATAAGGATCTTCTCCGGCACCTTCCATTACGCGTCCCCAGCGGGCATCACGGGAAACATCTACCATAGGGGCAAATGTCCAGTTGAGTCCAACGGAAGCCGCTTCTTCTGCAGCAATAGCAGCTGATTTTTTTATTTCCTTTAAATCCCAACTGGCGGCTTCGGCTAACGGAATAGGACTGATGGTTTTATAACCATGAATAACATCAAATCCAAAAATTAACGGAATGCCTAATCGGGTTTCTTCGACTGCAATTTTCTGTAAAGCTCTAACGTCTTTTACTCCTTTTACGTTCAGCATCGAACCCACCAAACCATTTTTTAAATCGGCATATTTCTTAGCTGCCTGACCTTCTTTGGGTGTTGGTCCGGTAATTTCCCAAAATCCATTGTATTGATTGAGTTGTCCAATTTTCTCCTCTAAAGTCATCAATTTCAAAACAGAATCGACTCTGGTTTCCAATTGATTCTTTGGAACAAAAGCTACTTTAGGCTGAATTATTTTGGAACTACAACTCAATATTGCAATGGTAATGAAAACAAATGACATTGTTTTTATTACGCTCATTTTCTGTATATTTTGAATTAAAAGGCCGAATGAACCGACCTTTTAATTGTTTTTTAATTTCATTATTGGTACACTCTTACATAATCCACTTCCATAGACGACTGAGTAAATGCAGGATCAATGGTTCCTCCGAAAGTGCCTCCCATAGCTACATTTAAAATCATAAAAAAGTCTTTATTGAAAGGTAAACTACCGTCATTATTGACCGTATGAAAAAGGACATTGTCTACATATATTTTCACTGATGTCGGACTCCAAATTGCTTTGTAAACATGAAATTCTGAAGAAGCATTAGTAATTGTTGTGGTATTTGTATTCGCATTACCACCAGAACGTCCCGGATAATGTAAAGTACCGTGAATCACGTTAGGCTGATTTCCTTTATGTTCCATTATGTCGATTTCACCACAAGCGGGCCAGACATTGGTTGCATAATCAGCACCCAACATCCAGATAGCCGGCCAGGTTCCGCCACCAACAGGCAATTTAGCTCTAACCTCAACTTTTGCATAGGTAAAATCAAATTTACCTTCGGATTTTAATCTGGCAGAAGTGTAGCCTGAACCTACTTTTTTAGCGGTAATTTTTAAATTTCCACCAGCAACAATTACATTGTCGGAAGCACTGGTATAGCTTTGCGCTTCGTTATTACCCCAGCCATTAGTGCCAGTTCCCAAATCGTAAGCCCATTTAGTGGCATCAGGAGCACCATCAGTATTGAATTCATCTGACCAAACTAAATTGGTATAATCTGTAACTGCTTGTGTTGGCTTTGTGGTCACAAAAGTATGGTACCAGGCTATTGCAGGATTTCCTCCCATAATAGCCCTCACCACCATTCTATTTGCAGTAATTGACAAAATTTCATAAGTACTTTGTCCAATATAATAGCCCATAAAGCCTCCATCAGAAATAGTCATTTGAGTACCTCTGGTTTGGGTAGCCGCATTTGGATTATTTAATATTACCGACTCAGACGGACTTAACGAAACTGTTTTTGTTCCAGTAGCAGCATAATTCAAACATAAATCTTCACTTCCTGAACCACCGGCAACATTTAAGAAAGCCGCATTAAAGAATGTTCTGCCTCCGTTATCCAAACTGTATTTTAACTGATTTCCATCCAAAGAAAATGTCAATACATTATCATACAAACAACTACTATTAGCCGAACCTGCTTTTTCAAATGCTGCTGCCTGATACCAAAATCCATAATAATTTTGAGTAGCATCGGTACTATTAGGTCCTACTCCTAAATGTCCCACTTCAGAAGCTGAGAAATACCATTTTTTAGAAGTTCCGCCTGTTAATAAAGCTACCGCTTCGTCGTCACTAAAAGTACTTAACACCTCTACATCTACTGTAGTATTGGTTGCAACACCACCTTTACCGGATGCAATTACAGTAACGGTATAAGTATTGATTCCGGTTTTAGTAAAACGTTTTTCATAAATACCGTTTGGCGCATTTTGCGAAGTCCCATCGTTAAATACAAACTTATACGAAATAGCATCATCTGCTTTTACTGTAAATTTTACTTTTCCGGTTCCATCACCATAAGGTGTAGCTGTTGTCTTTCCAATAATCTCAAATTGTACCTCTAGATTTGTTGGATTTTCCAAAGTACCAAAAGCATAATCATCTTTGGAGCAATTGACCATCAGTAACAAGGTAAAAATGGCAATTGTGTTTATAAATATATTTTTCATCTTTTGTGTTTTTAGTTAGATTGTTTGATGTCATCAAAATAATAGGTCGTTCCAGTACCGTTTACACCAAAATCAGGGAATAAAATAACCCTGTCATAAGCATTAGCAGTATTGAATGCTGCCGCAGTAGTCAAATCAAACGTAAGTACCTGCCATGAATTAGCCACGGTTGTTGTGGCTTCTACCTCAACAAAAACCGTTGGATTACCATTTCCGTCTTTTGGAGAAGTTGACACTTCCATTTTGAATAAAATCTTAGCTCCAACTTTTGGCGACCATACATTCACTTTTACCTTAGTTCCTTTAGAAAAATCAACCTTAGTATCCAAATTTAAACTGGCTCCGGCCCAAACTTGTGCACCTGAAGGTTTCTCAATTTTCACTACTTTATTGGATAGATTATTACCCGATTTATCAGGATTATCAATAACCGATGCCGGAATTGCTCCAAAATCAGCTGCTCCAAAACCTGCCCATGGATACGTAAGTGTTGCAGATTCAAAATCCAGAGGCATTTGAATCAAAGCCGAAGGTGTTTTATAGAAATAAATATTATCAATAAAAACACTTCCTCCCGCCCATGGCGTACCTACAAATTTTAACTGGAAAATATCCGCTACCGTTAATCCCTGACTTGTGAAAGCTGAAATTGGAATATCAATGCTTGTCCATTCATTTGCAACTAAATTTTTCACAACCGGTTTTTCACCATTAGTTTTACTGATTAATGAAGTTTCTATTTTTTGTAAATCCGAAGTCCAAACGTCCATGTGAATGAATTCCATTCCGGAAACATTAATGGTTGTTCCGTCAGCCAATGCAATTCCCTGATAACTCAATTTAATATAGTTGAGCATTTTATCTCCGTTTAAATCAAACTCCGTCCAACTGCTTCCCTGACCTGCTTGTCCCCAATCCGGGAAATAATTTGTTCCTGCAACATTCGTATATTTAGAACCATAAATAGAAATTACATCAGCCGCTTGTCTGTTAGGCGGAGTTGGAGCCGAAGCAAAAGGCTTATTAACAACGGTTACAGTAAATTCTTTTGTGAATTCAGTGGTTTTAATCGCTGCACTTTTAGAAACCACTCTGATGGTATAAACTCCCGGATTTTGATAGGTATAAGAAACTGCATCACCGTTATTCGCTGATACCGGATCCGGTTTTCCTGCTTCGCCAAAATAAACATCATAAAACAGAGCATAATCAGCTGTTGCCGTCACATTCACTTTTTTAGAAACCTGCAAATCATTTTCAATTGTAACCACTAAATTTTGTGGTGCTTTGAAAGAAACTACGACTTGCTGCGTTACTTCCGTTTTTTTTCCGTTTAAAGTTGTTCCAACAATTTTAGCATTATAAACTCCTTCTTTATAAACATGATCTACCGTTTCGCCGGGATTTACATAAGCCGGAGTTGTGGTTGCATCTCCAAAATATATTTCATAAAGAGTTACCCCTTCACCTTTAGGCAAGAAAGTCACTTTTCCTGTATTATCCTGCGTTACAGTAGTTAATGTAGCAATATTGGTTGGAGCACCAAGAGCATCCAAATCTACCAGATCATTCTCCGTTGAACAGCTAAAAAGTATAGCTGCCACAATAAGACTTGTTATATATATTATCTTTTTCATTGTACTAATTATTATAGTTAGGATTTTGTTGCCAGTTTCCGGCGGCAAATTGAATCTCTTCAATTGGAATAGGAAATAATTCGTTTTTATTAGCCGTAAATCCAGGGATTTCCTGAGCTGCTTTTCCTGTTCGAACCAAATCAAAGAAACGATGTCCCTCTCCTACTAATTCCACTCTTCTTTCTGCCCAGATAAAATCAGTCAATGCTGCTCCCGATGCCGTAATATCATGGTTGTTATCACCAAAAGCACGACGTCGTACTTCATTTAGATATCCTCTGGCTTTAGCATCATTAGTTCCTTCTGTTCTTCTGTTAAAAGCCTCTGCTGCCATTAATAATACATCAGCATAACGAATAGCTCTGTAATTATTAGGATTCGTCAAATTCAAATCTCCTGCTGCCGAAGTACTTCTTTTTCTCGGAATGTATTTTCGATTAAAATAACCGGTATGTTCATAGCCTTCATCATAAGTGGCTCCTGTTTTCAATGCCCAGTCTTCAATATCTAAAATAGCAACGTCTTTGCGTTTGTCTCCCACTTCAAAAGCATTGGCAATTTTAGCAGTAGGAACATTAAAACTAAATCCTGAAGTAAATAAAGTACCTGAATAATTTCTGGGTCCATTAAAACCTACAGCTACGTTTCCTTCACTACATTGCAAACAACCAAATCCGGCTCCTTCAATATCTGTATATTGAATTTCAAAAACAGATTCAGGGCCATTCTCTCCGTCAGCTTCAAAAATAGAATTGTAATCTGCTACCAAAGAATACTTTTGCAAACCGATAAGCGTCTCCAAAGTTGTGGCTGCATCTGAAAATTTATTTTGATACAAATAAGCTTTTCCTAACAAAGCCAAAGCAGCTCCCTTGGTTGCTCTTCCTGTCTGAGAAGCGGTAGCATTTAAATTTGCGGCAGCATAAATTAAATCGGCTTCAATGCTGGCATACACCTCTGCAACCGGAGAACGGGGAATTATTTTTTCATCACCAATTTTGAAACGCGCATCACCTTTCAACGGAATGGCTCCAAACCATTTTACCAATTCAAAATGGTAATAGGCTCTTAAAAAACGGGCTTCGGCAATAATTTGTGATTTGCCTTCAAAATCGGTTTTGTTTTGGAATTCTAAAATATAATTCGCTCTGCTTACTCCGGCAAACATCCAATTCCAAACATCTCTCAAATTGCTGTTTACAGGGGTATGAATCATATCATCGATTTGCTGAAAACCAATAACATCCGTTTGGCTTTCTCCCCCGGCAAGGGTATTATCAGAGGCAATTTCGCCCAAAATTACGTTGACATAAGAAGACTGTAAAGGATCATAAGCTGCGATTAAGGCGTTTTCATAATCGGTTTTTGAATTGAAATAATTTTCAGAATCAATGGAATACACCGGATCTCTATCGACAAATTCATCGCTGCACGAAACAGTAAGCATGGAAAAAAGAGCTACTGTAGCAACTACTATATAAATGTGATTTTTCATCTTAATTGGAATTAAAAATTAATATTTAGCCCTAATAAATAGGTTCTTGGAATTGGGTAAAAACCATAATCGATTCCTCCTCCAATTGGAGCTCCGTTGGATGCTCCGGGATCAAAACCTTTATATTTAGTAAAGGTGTAAAGGTTATTAACTCCGGCATACAAACGTACTTTACTCATAAAAGCTTTTTCGGCTATTTTAGGATTTAAGGTATATCCTAATTGAATATTTTGAATTCTCAAATAAGAAGCATCCTCTACAAAATAATCAGAGAAAACATTGTTTGCAGTAGCTCCCGTAGTGACTCTTGGAACGTTATTACTTGTGCCTTCGCCTGTCCATCGGTCTAAAACATAATTCAAACGATTGGCATCGGATAAGGTTCTTTCGTAATTTCTTACCATATCATTGCCTACAGAAGCAAAGGTGTACAGTGCAAAATCGAGGTTTTTATAATTCAGCTGTAAATTGAATCCCATGGTTGCATTAGGAATTGGATTTCCAATATTGGTTCTGTCATCAGTATTGATAACTCCATCATTATTTACATCTACAAAACGAATGTCTCCCGGAGCCGCATCAGCACCTAAGGCAATTTGGGAAGGATGCGCATCTATTTCAGTTTGGTTTTGGAAAACACCGTTTGTTTTATAACCATAAAAATAACCTATTGGCAAGCCTACCTGCATTCTTGACGGAGCAGGTTGTCCTACACCAAAAGCTCCTCCTTCAATAAATCCGGTTCCATTATTAACTTCTAAAACTTTGTTTTTCAAAAAAGTAACATTGTAACCCACACTCATATTGAAGTTGTCTGAGAATTGATTTTTATAATCAACCGCAAATTCCAGTCCTGAATTACGTACTGTACCGGCATTTACTGTTGGTGCAGAAGAACCCGGTGCATTATTTCCGGTAATTCCCGAAACCGGAATATTTGGAATTAATAAATCTTTGCGGGTATCAATAAAATAGTCCGCAACAATGGAAACTTTATTAGAGAATAATTTCATATCCATACCTACATCAAATTTTCTGGCTTCTTCCCATTTCAAATTAGGATTGGCAATTTGACCTATGGCTCTTCCGTTAGCTAATACACCATCAAAAACATAAGTTGCTTCACCGGTTAACAAACTCACATAACCATTATTTGGAATCTGGTCATTTCCCAGTGTACCGTAACTGGCTCTTAACTTCAGGAAATTGATTTTTTTGTCTTCACCAAAAAAGCCTTCGTCAGAAATTACCCAACCTCCGGTAAAGGAAGGAAAATAACCTACTTTATTTCCCGGACCAAATTTGGTTGAAGCATCACGTCGTAACATAGCGGATAACAAATACTTTCCTTTGTAGTCGTATTGCATTCTTCCAAAATAAGAAAGTCGTCTTTCGTCATAATTGTAAGAGCTATTCGTTTTTGCTTCTAAAATTCCGGTGGTCAATGAAATATCCGCAAATTCCCAGGAATTATTAGGCACATCATATCCAGTAGCAAAAAGACCATTTCCCCATTCTTTGAAAATGGTATTTCCTAATGTGGCTACAAAATTATGATCCTGGATTTTCTTAGTATAAGTAGCAAAAAGGTCAAAAGAATAGTTATTGTCGTTTACGGCTCCCTGATTTACCGAACTTCTGTTGACATCAAATACTTTTCCTCCATAACTGATTTGTTTGGCAAAATCTTTTGATTTACTGTTCGAAGTATTGAATCCCATTGAACTGGACACTACAAAACCATTAAATAATTTGTATTCCAATCCAAAATTTCCGTTAATTTTCTTGAAACTATAATCGTTATACGTATTGGCTATTTGTGCCAACGGATTGATAATTTCATTTCCTAAACCAGCCGTATTAGGTACTAAAGTAAAGTTACCGTCATTATCATAAGGACTTAAAGTGGAAGGCACATTTAAAGCATTGAACAACACCGAACCTAAGCCATTTTCGTTTAAGGATTTACGATTAAAATAAGTATAAATCACATTGGTTTTTAACTTCAAATTATCGGTTACATCCGCATTTAAAGCTACACGGGCGGTATTTCTTAAAAACCCTGATTTTTTTTGACCTACGATACCTTCCTGATCGATGTGAGATCCACTTACTGTATAGGATATTTTATCGCTTCCGCCTGAAATAGACAAATCGTGATTGATAATAGGAACTCCGGTACTCATTACCTCATCCTGCCATTTTGTGCCTTTCCCTAATCCGCTTACATTAGGATATGGCAAGGCTTTTCCTCCATTAGCATAGCTTTCGTTCAACAGCAAAGCGTATTCAGTAGCGTTGAGTAAATTTAGTTTTTTAGATGCTTCCTGAAATCCTGCATAGGTATTATAAGAAACTTTGGATTTGGAATTCTTTTTTCCTGATTTTGTGGTTACTAAAATCACACCGTTAGCTCCAATTGTTCCGTAAATGGCTGCCTGAGCATCTTTCAGCACAGTAATGGATTCAATGTCATTTGGATTCAACAAGCCTAATTCTCCCACATATCCATCAATAATAGTAGTAGGACGGTTTTCCCCATTGGTAGCTATACCACGGATTCTAATATCCAATGCTGCTCCCGGAGAACCTGATTGAGTAGTTACATTAACCCCCGAAACGGTTCCTTGTAAAGCTTGCTCAATTTTAACCGGTTTTAGAACTTCAAGTGTTTTACTATCTACAACAGCTACTGCTCCTGTTACTTCGCGCTTTTTCTGACTTCCGTAACCTATAACAACTACTTCGTCGAGCGCTTTTGCATCCTCCATAAGAGTAACACTCATAGCGGTATTAGATCCCGTTACTTTATATTCAAATGTTTTATAACCTATAAAAGTAAAAACCACAACTGATCCGGAGGGAACTCCTTTTAAAGTAAACTTCCCGTCAAAATCGGTACTGGTACCTCTAGTGTCATTTTTAATTTGAATGTTAACTCCCGGTATAGATAAGCCGGAGTTGTTTTCTTTTACAATTCCTCCAATGTCAAAACTTTGCGAAAAACTCAAAGTAGAAAACATCAGAAAAACAATTAATAGATAATTTGATTTCATATGGTTTGTGTTTTTTATTGTTAATTATAAAATTATAACCTTAAAACGCTGATTCATCAAAAACAACCCCTACAAAAAACATACAATTAAAATAAAAACACTTTTATTTATAAATAATTCAATAAAAATGCGAAAAAATAAAGAAATACCGAAACCTTAATTTTTTATTAAAAAACATAAAAAAACCACAATATTTAGCCAATGTTGTGGTAATGTATAGTTTTTATCCTCTTTGTAAAGGTTGGCTATACAGTCAAAATATACTCAACTAAGCCTTGTTCATGCGATAAATCCATTTTTTTACGCAAACGGTATCTTTTTATCTCAACACTTCGTACCGATATATTCAACAACGGAGCTATTTCTTTTGAAGACAAATTGAGTCGTAAATAAGCACACAACCGCAAATCATTTGCCGTTAAGGAAGGATGTGCTTCTTTCATTTTTTTCAGGAAATCCTTATCTGTTTTATTAAAAGCTTCCTGAAAAATACTCCAGGAATCTTTTCCTGTAATATTCTTATTGATAGTAGAAATAACTGTTTTAATACTTCGGCTATCACTTTCTTCATTACTTTTTAAATCCTTCTGGATAAATGCCAATAATTCATTTTTACTATGTAAGCTCATAGTCGAAGCAGCAAGTTCTTTATTGATTTCATCAACATTCTGAGACAGCTGTTCATTTTTTAAGCGCATCAGTTGCTGTTCATTTTCCAACTCTTTTATTTCTAATAACAGGTTGTTTTCCTCAATAAGCTTTTCTTTTTGACGCTGATAGTATTTATTGTACTCTTTATGAATTAACCGAATACTAAAAAACCCCAGAATAATATAAATAAGGATAGCCAAATTAGTCGCATACCAAGGCTTTAAAATGGTAAAACGATAGGTTACGGTATTTTCTAAATCGGAGTTAGCCAGTTTTGCCTTTACTTTAAAAACATAATCCCCCGATGGTAAATTCTTAAAATTAACCGAAGGTCTTGCATTCCAATCACTCCATTGATCCTGAAAACCTTCTAAAATATATTGGTACTCCACATTAATATATTTATTGTACTCCGCAACAGTATATGAAAAAGTAAGGTTATTTTCATCATGCGGAAAACGACCTTCTTCAAGAATTGGATTGTTATGCACAGGGCCATTAAGCGTATTGGTACTAATATTTGAAATGGAAACTTTATAGTTTTCAAAAGCCAGTTCGTTAATATTCATGGTATAATAACCATCAGTTGTTCCAAAAAAATAAGTAGACGGTGATAACTGAGTAATGTTTTCATACCCCAACATCGAATTAGTCAAAGAAGCCGGAATAGGAATGCTGTTTCTTTTCAACTTATTAATTAACTTACTAGAGGTATAATAGCTGATATAATTTTTAGAAAACAGCCATATTTTATTAGAATGATCTACAATCATTTTCCCCGAAGTGTATTCGTCTTTTTCAAAAACAGAACTCAGAACAGGATCTTTACGAAACTCCTTTGTAGCATTATTTAATTTAAAAACACCCTCCCGATTGGCATAATAAATAGCATTATTAAACTGAACCAAACTGGCATTTTTTCCTTTTTTAGGATTTTTATAGGTAAAATTCGCTCTAAATCCCTGAAGTTTAGCATCAGTTTCCAATCTAAAAACACCTTTGTATTCATGACTCACATAGATTTCAAACCCTTTGGTGATTTCAAAATATTTAGAAGAATAATCAAATCCCTTGATTTTATTTCGAAAAAACCATTCGTTACCTCTTTTCTCTAAAACCGAAACACCATAATAGTTCCCTTGCAACAATAGATTTTTAGCTCCGGGAACTTTAACAAAATTCCAGGTTCCTGATTTGGAAAAAATGTTCTTTGCTTTCTCATTATCAATCACAAAAGTTCCTGTATCATGCCCGCAAAAGAGAGTCCCATTATACACATACAATGACCAAACCTGTCCTTTCGTGCCGCTAATAAACCTGAATTCATCATTACTTTGATAATCCTTATAAAACAAGCCTTGATTGGTACCTACATATAATTTTCCATTGTATAATTGCGATGTATAAACAGTCCCTAAAACACCCGAATCGTCAACATAACTCTGTATCGGCGAATTCAGATTGACGCAGTTAATCCCATTATCCAGACCTATCCAAAGATTTTTTTCTTTATCCTCAAACAAAGACAAAGCCGTATTATTACTCAAACCTTTCTTTTGAGAAATATGGTATTTCTTTTTTCCGTCTTTGGTCATAATAAAAATACCGTTCGAAACCGTTCCAATAACAAAACCGCCATCGGACAATGATTCACAACTGTACACACTTTCATCGGCAAAGTGGGTATCAATCTCGGTTGGGAATTTCTTGACTTCTTTTCCCAAAAGGCTGTAAAAACCGGCTCCCTGTGTTAAAATCAACAGTTCATCTCCTTTTTCAAAAACATTGACAATTCGATTTTTTTTCAAATCAGGATGTGCCGAAACTAACTTACTCTTTCCTCCTTCGATTTCGAATAACCCCTGATTATTGGTCTGATAATAAATCGCATTCTTGGTTTTAAAAGCCTTAATAATATTAGCACTAGGCGCAATAATTTTAAAACTGTTATTTTGTGTGTCGTAAATATAAATTCGGTTTAAAGATTGAAAAATAACCCAGTAATCATAACTTAGTATATTCCAAAATTGTTCATCGTCTAAAATTTTAGCTTTTATGGCGTTACTTAAAGACTTGTATTCTAACAAACCGTCTGATTTTCGTTTCCAAAAACCAAATTCCATATAACTTCCTGTATAAATGCGGTCACCAATTACTTTTACCGAACGAAGAATTGTTTCATTAGGAGAAGGATATAATTTCCAATAAGAACCGTTAAACTCCAATAAGCCTTCATTATTGGCAAAAAACACAAATTGATTTTGATCCTGAGAAATCATCCAGTTTTGATTTCCTGCTCCATAAAAATCAGGAGCATATTTCACAATAGGTGGTAAATCTTGTGAGAAAACTACAATAGAAAAAATAAAAAATAAAAGAGTATTTTTTGTTTTCAAGGCTAAATCTTTTTTTGGTCTATTGTAAATTTAAAACTAAATCCAATTGGTTGTTGCAAAATAAACGCATAATAATTCTACAACTCTAATTTACTCAACTCCATACAAAAGCTCCTTATTTTAACTAAATTTAGGATTTGTTCATCCCTGTTTCCCGACATAAAAATGTTTACTTTTGTACAAATTGCATTTTTTATATGAAAGTTGACTTTTCTAAAATAGATCCAAAGAAAAATATAATAATCAAAGGGGCTCAGGTTCACAATTTAAAAAACCTTGATGTTGTCATTCCCCGCAACAAATTAGTTGTAATTACAGGACTTTCCGGTTCAGGGAAATCCAGTTTAGCATTCGACACTTTGTATGCCGAAGGACAACGTCGTTATGTAGAAAGTTTGTCTTCTTATGCACGACAATTCCTTGGAAGATTAGACAAACCCAAAGTCGAATACATCAAAGGAATTGCTCCTGCCATTGCCATTGAACAAAAAGTAAACACCACCAATGCGCGCTCAACTGTAGGAACTTCTACAGAGATTTACGATTATATCAAATTATTATATGCCCGAATAGGCCGAACTTTCTCTCCGATTTCCGGTCGTGAAGTCAAAAAAAACACGGTCTCGGATGTCATCAATGATGTGAAGAATTTTGAGATTAACAGCAAATGGTTGCTTCTTGCCCCAATCCATCTTGAAGAAGGAAGACAACTCGAAGACAAACTAAAAGTTTTACTTCAACAAGGTTTTTCGAGAATTTTAGTTGATAAAGAAACTATTCGTTTGGATGAAATTGACCAACATTCATTAGATAACAAAGACATTGCTCTAATCATTGACCGAATTGTCGTGAAAGAGGAAGAAGAATTCTTCAACCGTCTTGCCGATGCCGTACAAACGGCTTTTTATGAAGGAAAAGGAATTTGCTATTTACAGGAACTAAATACAGATAAACGATTGGATTACTCCAATAATTTCGAATTGGACGGAATTACATTTTTAGAACCTAATGTACATTTATTCAGTTTCAACAATCCTTACGGAGCCTGCCCAAGTTGTGAAGGCTACGGTAACATCATTGGGATTGATGCCGAATTAGTTATTCCGAACACCAGTTTATCCATTTACGAAAATGCTATTTTTCCATGGCGAGGAGAAAGCATGAGTTGGTATCGGGATCAATTAGTGAACAGTGCCTATAAGTTTGATTTCCCTATTCACAAGCCGTATTTCCAGCTTACCGAAAAACAAAAAGAATTAATCTGGACCGGAAACTCTTATTTTCAGGGCTTGAACGATTTCTTCGCAGAACTGGAAGAGAAAAATTATAAAATTCAAAATCGTGTAATGTTGTCACGTTACAGAGGAAAAACCAAATGCCAGAGCTGTAAAGGAAAACGATTACGTACTGAAGCTTCGTACATTAAAATAAATGGTAAAACAGTTTCGGATTTAGTAGATTTACCTATTCGTCATTTAGTAGACTTCTTTAAAAGTATTGAACTCAACGAATACGAAAAGCAAATTGCCAAAAGATTATTAGTCGAAATCAATAACCGTCTATCTTTTCTAAGCAATGTCGGTTTGGATTACCTAACACTAAATCGAAACTCAGCCACGCTTTCCGGAGGAGAATCACAAAGAATTAATTTAGCAACTTCACTGGGCAGCAGTTTGGTTGGATCAATGTATATTTTGGACGAACCCAGTATTGGTTTACACCCAAAAGACAGTGAACGTCTAATAAAAGTTTTGTTGTCTTTGCGCGATTTAGGCAATACGGTGATTGTAGTAGAACACGACGAAGACATTATGAAAGCTGCCGATATGATTATCGACATTGGGCCTGAGGCGGGGACT
>JACCDQ010743498.1_pt1 | contig 13492 bp, 11 predicted proteins | sample 7446031 | NCBI WGS metagenome assembly JACCDQ01 (sample SAMN15323442, study PRJNA562643) | freshwater metagenome | isolation source: river surface water | place: USA:Blue River Watershed | collected 2017-08-17 | reverse complement strand
TTATCACTGGCAAAGGATAGGGAGGTAAAACCATCCATTTCTAAATGATTAGAGTGATGGGCATGGTCGTGATGGTCATGGCTATGATCATGATGCTCATGGGTGCAAGCCTCGGTGCATTCGTGGTTATGCTCGTGATCATGGTGATGATGAGCGTGATCATGATGGTGCTGATGATCATGGTCGTGATCGTGATGACCTTCAGACTCTGACTCAAAATATTTATCTGACTCAAACAGACCCACACTTAAAATTAGGGGCAACGGCACCTGGGACTTTTCCGTGCGGAGAATACGCGCCCCTTCCTTCATATCTCGAACTCGAACTTCTAAGGCATCCACATCGGCTTCATCCACCAGGTCAATTTTATTTAAAACAATAATATCGCCGTAGGTAATTTGACTTTGGGCCGCCTGGCTATTAAATAAATCTAAACTAAAGTTTTCACAATCAACTAAGGTGACAATGGAATCTAAGCGGGTCATATCCCGTAATTCTGTGCCAAGAAAGGTTAGGGCTACGGGTAAGGGGTCAGCTAATCCTGTCGTTTCTACCACCAGATAATCTACTTTTTCCGGTCGTTCTAAAACCTTATACACCGCTTCAATTAAATCCTCATTAATGGTGCAACAAACACAACCATTGCTGAGTTCTACCATATTGTCATCGGTCGCAATCACTAACTCATTATCAATGCCAATTTCTCCAAATTCGTTCACCAGAACGGCGGTTTTTAATCCCTGTTGATTGGTCAGAATATGATTCAAAAGGGTCGTTTTGCCACTGCCCAAAAAGCCTGTGATAATGGTGACGGGTAGGCCCTGTTTGGCAATGGTCATCCCTGCTTCGGTAGTGGGTTTGTCAAGGGTCTGCATAGATTCTCAAGGGTTGAGGCAATAGGAGGTCATGGTTTTCTATGGTATCACGCCCCTATCGGCGATCGCCGTCCTAGAGTCGAGAACGCAACACTAACTCGTAATCACTGCCAGGCTCTAGTTGATAATCCTGACGTTCCAGAAACCGTCCCAGGGCTTCATAAATCAGCGCACGTCCTAGGGAAGGTCGCACCGCCAAATGTCCCCGCCGAAAATCCCATTGAAACTGCCATTGATAACGGTCGGTTTCCACATCACCCGTCAATAGTCCTGTTGACCAGGATAGTTGGGTAACACGGATATGGGCAACAGTTGTGGGTAAAGGCTGGGACACCGGTCATCCTCCTCGACAGGAATTTCTCTTTATCTTAAGGGGATTGTTTTTTCCCGGAAATAGCTTTCCCTCGGCTTGCCCCAATAAAAAACCGCCCCGAAGGACGGCACAAGCGATTTTTCGTGTGTGAGGAGCGCAAATTATCGAACAAAATCTTGGCACCTCACTGTATTTAGAATTTTAGGCTAATTTTTTCCTGATTTGGTTCCCCCGATGGGGTGAATGTCTAAATTTTTGGTTTTTGGGTCGTTTGAGGGCGATCGCCGCACCGTCACCTAATGTAAATTTTTGTAACGAATTGCGATTCTGTAAAATTTGCTACATTTTCGTGTTATAGTCTAAACATAGAGAGAAAAAAGCCCGTCGTTAGGTTTTAACTCTCCAGCAATCGTTAAATTACTTTGTCTTTTGTCTTCACTCGGAGGGACTTCTATGAATACGCAACATCAAGCTCGCACGTTAATGATTCGTCAACAACTGGCTACCCGCAATCGTCAACAATCCATGTTAGAAAGAGCGGCTAAAGAAGTGGGATTGGACTTAGATCAAAAAAATATTCCTCAATAGCTTTAAGTTGCTTTGGTGCGTCGAAGGAGGTTAAGGATCGGTTCCAGGTGGACTGGCAGTCGTTAGCCTCCTTTGCTTTGGGGTTGAAGGGATGGGGGTTGAGTAATAATTTAGCGACTTTGAAAGATATTTTGTACCATTTTCTTCGGTAGTTGTTGGGCAATGTGGTCTAATTCGGCAATTTCTCCGGTATCTAATAACCAACCCGTTGCTCCAATATTTTCTTGAACCTGTTGCACGGTTTTCGCCCCTGGAATGGGCATGGTTCCCTTGGCGATACACCAATTTAAGGCTACCTGACCCATCGTTTTTTGTCGGGATTGGGCGATCGCCCCTAGGGTAGTTAGTAACGGTTGCATTTTGGGTAATAACTGCCGGCATAATACCCCGCGCAGACCTGGGGGAAAAGGCCCTTGCCCAGAAAATTTGCCGGTTAATAGACCGAGAGCCAGGGGACTATAGGCAATTAATTGAATCCCTAAGTCATCACACACCGCTTTGAGATCCAATTCTGTGACGGGATAGGTCGAGAGTAGGGAATATTGCACCTGTAAACTGGCAATGGGCAAACCGCGATCGCTGAAAAATTGATGGGCTTTGAGCAACCGTTTCGGGCCAAAATTTGATAAACCAATGGCTTTAGCGGTTCCTTGTTCCACGAGACGAGCCAACCCTTCCCATAAAATCGCTTCCTGCCAGGGCGCGTAATTGGCCGTTGACCAGTGGAGTTGCACCAAATCAATGGGTCGTCCTAACCGTTGAGCCGAGGCTTGACCCGCTTGCACCACTAACCCAGGAGTTAATCGCCAGGGATAGGCCGCCAACTTAGTCGCTAAACACAGTGAAGGCGGAGGATTACTGACCTGGGCAAATTGACCTAGAAGGGACTCACTGCGGCCTTGGAGTCGTCCCGTCCCGTAGGAATCCCCTGTATCAAAAAAAGTGACCCCTCGGCTGAGGCAAGTTTGAAAAACCCTTTGCAATTCCCCATCCATTCCCGGTTCATAGCCCCAGAGCAGACGATTTCCCCAGGCCCAGGTACCACAACCGATCTCCGAAAAAATAGGTTTCACCAAACGAGCTATCCTTCAGAATTTTTTAAACTAAACGCAGTCTAACTTGAAACCTATCGTTTTTGGATTTCCCCAATCTATTCCCCTTGGTTAGGGTAGGGCGGGTTCATTTTAGTAAAGGCTAAAGCCTGATATTAAATCCGGTTAAACGGCCATAATTGTGCTCCTTTAACCATAGAATTTTAGGATACTTTGAATGATGGGTAATCAATGATTTGGTATGAACCACAGATAGCCATTGAAGGCCCGATTTCAACCCCGGATAATACCATTTTTTCAATCCCAAAATGGACGGGGTGTAGATTCCGACTCTCCTAATCAATAAATAGGGGATCAATATCAATAGTTAAGTTAACAGAGGGGGGACAGTGCGATCGCAGTAATTCCCAATCGGGTAAGGTGATTTGATGGAGGGGAAATTTTAAGACAATATGCCAGCGATACCGTTCTGCAATCCGCATAATCGTGGCGGGAGCCGGCCCCAAAATTTCCGCCGGGGAACCAATTTGTGTTTGGCATAATTGAGCCAAGGTGATCGCCGTTTTTTCCACAAGCTGGGCATCTAAACTACTCAAACGAAGCAGGATCAGATGACCGTAAGGAGGGTAATTCATCGCCTGTCGTTGGGGTAATTCCCGTTCAATAAATTCCTGATAATGGTGATGTTTAACTGCCTGTAAAACGGGATGCTGGGGACTATAGGATTGAATGAGAATTTGCCCCGGTTCTTCCCCGCGACCGGCCCGGCCCGCCACCTGGGTCAAGGTTTGAAAGGCCCGTTCTGTGGCTCGATAATCAGCAAAATGGAGCAAACTATCCGCCGCGACGACACCGACCAAGACCACCTGGGCCACATCTAACCCTTTTGTTAACATTTGAGTTCCCACTAAAATATCCGCTTCTCCCCGGCGAAACTGGTCTAATAAGCGACGATGTTCTCCCTTTTTTCGGGTTGTGTCGCTATCAAATCGTAGCCAACGTAAATGGGGAAAGTCTTCCGTTAAGGTTTCTGTCACTTTTTGCGTGCCACTGCCAAAAAATTTGAGATAGGGCGATTGGCAACTGGGACAAAAACGCGGTTGATGACAACTATAATTACAATAATGACAGCGCAGAAGGGGAGAACTTTCTTTAGTGTAGTGATAGGAAAGGGAAACATCACAGTGGGGACATTCTAAAACAAAGCCACAGGAACGACAGGAAACGAAGGTGCTATGACCCCGACGACTAATAAATAAAATGGCTTGATTGGGAGGGGTTAATTGGGCTAAAGCGGTTTGTAATTGACGACTAAAAATAGAACGATTACCGGCTTTTAATTCTTCGCGCATATCCACTAAGGTAACGGCGGGTAAAGGGCGCGTATTGACCCGTTCCGGTAGGGTTAGATAATGCACCGGGGGAAAGGCGGGGGCGTGATGAATTTGATGCCAGGTTTCTAGGGAAGGGGTAGCTGATCCTAAAATTAAGGGGCAATTTTCCAATTCGGCTCGCCATTGAGCGACGGTGCGGGCATGGTAGGGCGGATTTAATTGTTGTTGTTTAAAACTGCTGTCGTGTTCTTCATCAAGGATGATCAAACCCAGATTCGTTAAGGGGACAAAAACCGCAGAGCGTGTGCCAATTACAATTTGCCCGGATGCGGCCAGCATTTTGCGCCAGGTATCGTATCTTTCCCCCTCCGATAAGGCACTATGGTAAACTAATACTTTATCCCCAAATCTGGCCCGAAAGCGATCTGTTAATTGGGGAGCCAAACCAATTTCCGGAACGAGAATTAAAACCGATTGACCGGCGTTTAAAATTGGGGCGATCGCCTGGAGATAAACCTCTGTTTTGCCCGACCCAGTGACTCCGTGTAAAAGCGCGATGTGAAAACCGGTTAAGGGCTGTAAAACGGCTAGGGCTTGCTGTTGAGCCGGGGTTAAATGTTGGGGGCGATCGCGGGGCATATCGGGATGGGCTAATAGGCGTAACTGTTCTTTGGCCGCAATGACCACCAATCCTTTGGCCGCCAAGTTTTCGATTACCCCTAAACTACAGGGAACCAGAGCCATTAATTCCGACAACCAACATTCACCGCCCTGGTGTCGCAAGACGGTTAAGACTTCCTGTTGTTTTTCTGTTAAGGGAGGAACGTCCACCGCATAGGATAATGTCACCGCCCGCCGGGATTGCGCCTGAGGACTTTTTGGGTCAACGAAATGGCTTTCTACCCAGCCTCTTTTCTGGAGGTCTTTTAACCCTAATCGGAGGGTCTGACTACCTAATTTTTGTTGTAAATACCGATAGCTATAATCCCCAGTTTTACTGGTCTTTAATAATCGCAAAACCTTTAGCCCCGGTGCGGAACAAAATAACTCTACGCCCTGGGGCATTTCCTCGGTTTTTAAGCGAATCCGACGCTGCGATCGCCCTAGGAGACCGGGGGGTAAAGCGGCTCGAATAACCGTCATTAAAGAAGCACAATAATAATCAGCAACTCGCTGTAAAAGGGGCCCATAGGTTGGACTAAAAAAGCCCCGCGTCACCACATCTTCAATAAATTTAATTTGCTCTAAGGTTAAATCATTGGGAATCACTGAGGTTAATTGAATCGCAATTCCTCCCAACACCTGAGAACCAAAGGGAACACTCAGAATATCGCCCGGCTGTACCGCTTGTTCCGGCCAAAATTGATAGGTGTAGAGACCATTCACTTCGGGACAATCTACTAAAACTAAGACCAAATGAGGGGAGTCAGGGGTCCGAACCATGCTGGAATTTTCTGTCTCCTTTAGGGAATTAGACATAACCAATCCGCAGAGAATGAGCAATTTATTTAAACATTTTCAGGGCCAAGCTACACTAGAAACAGTAATAAACCCCGTCTAACTCGAAACCCATAGTTTTTTGAGCTTCCAAGGCGATCCCCCTAAATCCCCCTTAAAAAGGGGGACTTGTCCTTGGAATGTATCTAAAAAAACTACAGTTCCCAAAGTGGACGTGGTTTAAAAGGTTAATCAACCATTGAAGGGCCATGGCTGAACGTATTCAAAAATTATTATCCCAGTGGGGCATTGCCTCCCGTCGCCACAGTGAGGAATTAATTCTCGCCGGTCGTGTCACCCTCAACGGCAAACCCGTCACCCTAGGAGATAAGGCTGATCCAAGCCGCGATCGCCTGGAGGTGGATGGTAAACGTCTGGAACCCCTGGGCAAACCCAAACTTTTGTATTTGTTACTCAATAAACCCAAGGGAGTCCTCGCCACCTGTGATGATCCCCAGGGACGCAAAACGGTGATGGATCTCTTGACACCGCACCTGCAACAAGGTCAAGGGTTACACCCGGTGGGCCGACTCGATCGCAATTCAACCGGGGCTTTACTCCTCTCCAATGACGGCGAATTAACCCAACGGTTAACCCATCCTCGCTACCATCTCCCGAAAACCTACGATGTGGTGATTGCCGGGCATTTAAGCGATGAACAACTGGAACAATGGCGTACTGGTTTATTACTTGATGATCGTCTCACTTTACCCGCTCAAATTGACCTGCTGGACTATGACCGTCAGCAAATGCAATTACAGGTAGTCTTAACCGAGGGGCGTAATCGCCAAATTCGCCGGATTGTGGAGGAAAATTTTGGCTTAGAGGTGTTAAAACTTCATCGGCGGGCGATCGGGAATATCAAGTTACATTTACCCCAGGAACGGCTAACTTTTGGCCATTATCGCCATCTACAAGCTTCAGAAATTCGCTTTTTAAGACAGCACGTTGGCCTAGAAGTTTCCCCTGCCAAAACCTTAAAAATTAAATCTCCCAAAATGAGGAGAAAGTCCTAAATTTAGATCGTGAAGTTTTTAAATGCGATACTTTTGGAGGCAAGCCTTACACCCCCTAAAACCCTTCTGTCGGGGCGAATTGTGTTCGCCATTGAACGACATAAGATAAACCTCACCCCAATTCCCAGAGAGCTTCTAGGCTTAAACCTGATGGGTGAATTCTTGAGAATCAATTCCCCAGTTGATCCAGGCGATCGCCTGACGCGCTCCTCGAATGTAGGGCGGAACACGCAGAGCATGAATTTTTTGGGTACTGGGACAAATCATTTTTAATAAAAGGATCGTCTCATCATTAATCGGAGTTTTCAGCTTTAAGAGTTCATAACCTTGCCAATAATCTAGGGTTTTTACCGCTAATTCTTGACAAATACGACCATAGCCGAGACCTTGAATTAAAGCACTACGAACTTCAACATTATCTTCCGTTAATAACCAGTCAGTTTGCCAAAGAGCGGACGGAATTTGATATTTTTCGGGTAAAGCAACGCCATGGTAATAATAAAAAGCGGTTCCATCGGCAAAGGCGATCGCCGGTTGACCATCCGCGTGTAAAAATCCCCGGTTATCAAATAGATAATTAGCCCGTTGACAAACAATACAATAATTTTCAAAGGGTAATAACCAACCACAATGGTTTAAAATATTTTCCCACAATTGCCAACGTTTTTCATCAACCGAAAAGTTCCATAAATCCCGATAAAAAGCCTGATTAAACACCGAAAAAATAGGCGAATTCCAAATCCATTGTTCTGGGCAAAGAAATTGAACCGGCTCTAATCGCTGGGGATTGAAGGAAAAATGCCAAAGAAATTGCCATAGAGATTCCGAGAGGGTTTCCTTAAGTAGATTTTTCAGCGTGGTTTCTAGGGGAGAAACCGAGGGGATTTGCGTCGCCATATTCCAGGGAGAAATCATCCATCGCTGTACTTGAGACCAATCAATTTGGGAGAAAAGTTGACGATGGGTATCGGTTATCTGAGCGAGAATCTGATCCGTAAAAAAGTCAAAAAAGTTTTCCTTGATCGCCGCTAATAAATGATGACCGATCGCCCCGGTGGAAGAAGTCAAGGGGACACATTGCCAAGGGGGATCACCAATACTCGATAAAACTAACAGGGCCACTTCCTGTTGTTCCCGCTCCGATAATGAAGCCAGTTTATCGGCGGCGAGTTGTTTATTAAGGATTTTTTTCCAGTTAATAAAGCGACTCGAATGAACATTAATCTCCAACGTTATCTGTTGTTTTTGCTGGAGTAACGTCATCGCGGCTTGCGGACTGGCCACCCACTCAATAACCGGAGGCGCATACCCCAAAAATTGATAAAGTTTTTCAATAACCTGTTCCGTTCGACGAGGTTCTAAAACCGGGTGAAAGGCGATCGCCTCCCATTGATTAATCAACGATTGGAGACGGCGATAAAAGGAACGATTAAGGGTTGGTAACGCGCTCGAAAATCCCATAAATTGTCTCCCTAATCCTTGACTAATTGTTCCCAACCGGCAAAAGAATCATATTCCCGTTGCCGACGCACAGCCCAGAGTCCCTGGGGAATAGATACGGCTTGATGTTCCGGATGGGTCAAAACGACCTGAGCCGATAATACCCGCAGATAATGAGTGCCCTGACGTTGATAAAGGTCTGCCTTACCTTGACTAATACGATGTTGATGACCGGTACTTTGACCCGTTGCCAGGACTAAATCCGGACACTTTTGAAAAGTTGGATCTCGCCAAAACGGTAGGGTAATTTCATGGTCAAACCAATGGGCGATCCGCTCAGTGAGGGGCATAATCAGCAGATCCCCTTGGCGAATGCCTTGAATTTTGGGGGGAGGAACCTGGCAAGATAGAAGCAACTGACGAGCCGCTATCAAATTCACACTATCAATTACTTGAAAAGACCGGGATCGGACTTGAGTATAACCCCGATCTAAAAGGCATTTCCGGAAGTCAATCGGATAAATTGTCGGAGGAGTTTCCCTAACCTGAACGACAGGAATCACCGAGGCGAAAGAGGGAATTGGGGGGAGATCCCCGCTAACTTGATCCGCAGGAATGTCTAAAAATTTCTCCTCCTCACTCACTATCGCCAGAGACTCGTTCCTTAACTGCCGATAGAGGTCTAATAAATCGGGATCAAAAAAATCAGTCTCTCTCTCGGTTTCTTCCCTGCTTTCCCAGGGATCAGAACTGTCCGATGCCAGGGGCAAGGCTTCGAGACCGGTCTCGCTCGTTTCCCCTAGGGTTTCCCAGGGATCAGACAATGGCCAGACAGTCATCCCACTCTTCCCCGTGCGGTAAATCTTGGTTTTACCTTACCCAAATCTTTCCATCGGGTAATCAAATCGTTACCAGTGCGTTATGTTAAATGGTTTTTGTCTCTCTGTTGTGGCAATTTTGGTTTTTCTTTACCGCTTTTTTAATGGGGTTAATCCTGATTATTGTCTTTAGTGTACTGTTAGGGCAGATTTTAATCTTAAGACGAATTCTTAAACCCTCTTAATTAGACAGGGGTAAAGCATTAAGTAAGGTTTGATGATCTTTCCAGTTGGGTAAAAAGAAATCCATTAAAGCCACAAAGTTTTGATTATGGCTGGCTTCGAGTAGGTGGGTCATTTCATGGACAACGACATATTCTAAACAAGGTTTGGGTTTTTTAACGAGTTCTAAATTTAAGCGAATATTGCGGTCAGTAATGTTACAACTGCCCCATTTGGTTTTCATTTGCTGGACAAAAAATTGATTGACTTTGACTCCCATTACCGGTTCCCATTTTTTAATCAGGGGAGGAATCGCCTGCTTGAGTTGTTGCCGATACCATTGGGTCATTATAGCTTCTTTTTGTTCGAGACTAGTATCGGGTCGGACTTGTAGGATTAGGGTTTGATGATTGCGGGAAACCTGGGGAGCTTGAGAGGTTTCAACGATTTTCAGGAGATAGCGATCGCCCCAGAGATAATGACTTTCTTGGTTGACATAATCACGGGGAGATTGACGGGGTTGGGATTGGATTTTTTGGCGTTGTTGTTTAATCCAGGGGAGTTTAGTAATGGCAAAGGCGCGAATGGTTTCTAGTCGGAGATGAAACGGGGCAGAAATGAATACCTCGCCATCGGGGGGCTGGACTTTGAGATACATATTTTTAATATTTTTACGCTCAACGGCGATCGCCAGGGGGCCAAGGGTCAGGGTTTCTTTCATAGGAAAAGGGGCTTAGTATTCAGACTGATTTTTAATGATCACAAAAATTCGTTCCACGTCATGGTTATTAAATATTATTGTCTTTCATGAACCTGCGGAATGTAGGCTTCAGCGATCGCCAATTTGACGCAGTGTTTAACTGTATTAGTTTTCTGCATTATCCCCATCCCCAACAGGTTTTTCAGGAAGTCGCGCGGGTGTTAGCTCCCCAGGGTTATTTCTATTTGGCGGATTTTAGTCCCCTGATGGGCCAATCCCGTGTTGCCTTTTCGCCGGGTGGCATTCGTTTCTATACCCCTGACCCACGGGAAGCGTTTGCCAAACAAGCCGGATTACGCACCGTTGCCCATCAGTATCTCCTTACTTCAGTGGTGGGCAGTATTTTCCAAAAACCGTCATTGTACCCCTAGGTATTTATGGGTTTGTAGGCTGAATCGCCATTGGGGATGCCGCAAAATATAGTGAATAATCCAGGTCGGACTGTCGGAACAGTTCCATTCCGGTTGCAAATAACGTAGGGTTGCGGGGGGAACTTTTTGGGATTGACTTTCTGCCCAAATAAAATCCGAGGGATCGGCAATAATCACTTTTAATTCCTGGGCTTTTTCGTAGAGACTGGGATGGGGAGCTTTAAAGGGTTTAGGGGAAAGGGTAATCCAGTCAAATACACCGCTTAGGGGATAGGCCCCAGAGGTTTCTAAATGCAGTCTAAAACCCTGCGCTTTTAAGGATTGGGTTAGGGCGGTCAGGTCGTGTTGCAGGGGTTCGCCGCCGGTAATTACCACGATCGCCGGGTTCGCTTGACTGACTAATTGGGTTAAATCAGCGACTGCTTGTTGGGGAAAACGCCGGGCATTCCAGGTTTCTTTTTGATCACACCAGGGACAATGAACGTCACACCCGGCTAATCGAATAAAAAAAGCATTGGTTCCGGACCAGGCTCCTTCTCCCTGCAGAGAATGGAAAGTCTCGGCGATCGGATACGTGGTTTGAATCAAAGTTTCCATTTCAACGCACAATTAACCAATGTTCACTACGATTATAATCCCCTGTCAAAGTGACTTGATCACCCGTTTTTAGCTGTTGCCATTGGGCATCGATTTCCGGGCGTTCCGTGATTAATTGCCAGGGAGTCTCGGTCATGCCGTCGGGATAGAAAAGATAATCCTGTTCTCCCTGTTTAACGAAAGTTCCGTGATACTGCTGGGAGGTTTGGGGTTGATAATCCATCGGTGCACAGGGACAGTAACCATTGGTCGGGTAATCTTCGGGGTGGTCAAGGTAATATCTCTGCCAGGTCAGCCAGTCGGGATGGTCAGGGGGCAAGTTATACAGGGGAATCACCGCCGCCGGGGCGATCGCCTCAGTTAATAGGGCCTCTTGCAGATCACGAACGGGTAACGCCTGGGGATCACAATTTTTTTCTAAACATAAAGCCGCCGCCAGACCCGCCACTTGACCCAGGTTCATCACTAGGGGCTGTAAACGGGTACTGCCATTGGCCAGATGGGAGACGGAAATATTTTTTTCGCAGACCAACAAACCCCGATACTCCGCAGGCACTAAGGCCTGATAGGGTAACGCAAAGGGAGTTCCCGTCCAACGCCCGCCCCATTTCAGGGATTTAGGCGATAGGGGATATTCTACCCCCGGATAATGGTGATCCAAAGGATAATTGCCAATGGCGATCGCCGTGATCTGACCGTTAAGTTGGGGTAAAGGGGCAACAGTTCCCCCACTCATGGGTAAGATCATTGGCTCAGTAATGGTGACTTGACCGCGTAAACGCCGACTTTCTCGAAAATAGGGATAAAGGGCAAATCCCTCGGCTCGTACGGGAACTGAGGGAAAAGCTCCCTGGGCTAAACCTAAATTTCGACCCGTTTCTCGTTGTAAAAACGTGGCAAAGTGATAACTATGGTCATAGGCTTCCTGATAAAAAGCTTGCTTTGCTTGGGGAGAACCGATTAACCTGCCTAAATCGTGACCGTAATCATTGCCGGCGATCGGCCAGTTAATCATGAATTGATTGCCCGGCAACCGCCCATAATTTAAAAAGCGTTCTACTCCATAATTTTTCCAGGTATCCCCAAAGGGAGTCGGATCATAATGGGCTAAGGGTTCCAGTTGAGGAGCCGCGTCTTGACCGTAATCCTGCATCACAAACACCCAGGTCGGGGATTGCACCGGGTAGCGATCCGTTAAATCATTGGCGGCGATCGGAGCCGACGGTTCATTAAATTCCCCTTGCCATTCCCAGCCCCAGCGATGGGGAACGTCAGCCAAAGCTAACAGATCGCCTAACTCTGTACCATCCAAAGTTAAACGCGCCTCAATCTGGTACTCCTGAAACCGTACCCCCGTAATCCGTTGCTGAGACTGAAACACTTCTAGGGGCGTTTGCCCAGTAATCCAGGTTAAATGAGGGAGAGCCTCAGCCCACTCCGCCAAAATGGTAGCCCCCAAGCTAGGAGTAAAGGTAAACAAACTCACCCAACCATGACTTAACCCCTCGGTTTGCCGTTGCCGTAAAGCGCGTAAAAAAGCCCCCCACAGTCCCGTTTGCCAGGCCGCCAATTCATTCCCATCCGGAGCCGCCACCCCTGCCGCCGTGAACATTCCCCCTAGCCAGGGCATTTCTCCCACCAAGACCGTAGAAATTCCTCGACGAGCCGCTTGAATGGCCGCCGCCGTTCCGCCAATCCCCGCACCGACTACTAATAAATCAGTCCTAATGTGAGACACCATAGCGATTCCTTCAGACGGTTTTTACCGCTTTCCATTCAAACGTAACAACACTTCGATAAACTAGAGCTTAATCATACCAAATCCTGTGGCGATCGCAAGTTAATAATCAAGCCGACATTCCGCAGGTTACAGCAGCAAAAAAATAGTTTTTTAAGACTGTAATTCGTGCAGAAAATAGAAACTGTTTTGAGATAATCTTCTGCCTTATGGACTATTAAGTCATTTTTTGTGTTGCTTTTCGCACTACTCTGACTTCGTTAAGGATTTTCTCTTGTTTTCAGCAACTTTGCCAGTCCATTTATAGACAGAGTTCTTGGTTATTGAAAACCTCTGTTAGCCATACTTAAGTTCTCTTTATTTTTGGCAGTGAAACAAAAAAATTATCTTTTCCTTCATTTTACCTGCGGAATGTGAGATCAAGGTAAATTTTTGAAGTAAAAGCCTTATGCTGTCAAGATTTTCGGCAAACAGTAAAAAGGAGTCTGTGAGAAGCCGATAGCATATCCTATCTTGAGCTTATCGTTCTCTCAGTTGTTTAAGAACCTCAATGCTTTGCTACAATAACCTTTAGTAATTGGTAATTAATAATTCTGAAATAGCCCCTCTAAAACAGGTTTTATTGTTAAATATAATCGTTGAAATTACGCCTAGTCATTGATTTGATTACATATAGCGATCCTAAATGAATCGTGAAAAAGCATCGTACTTTTTCAGATCAGGGAGGTTAAACAACTTTAAATGAACAAACATTTGAAATAGATACTTAACAATTTTAAAGTTCTTGCCAAAACGATAGCATCTTCTAAGCAATGTTTTGAGTTGTAGCCAAATTGCCTCTACTGGATTCTCTTCTGGTGCATAGGGAGCA
>JACCDQ011961195.1_pt1 | contig 13494 bp, 15 predicted proteins | sample 7446031 | NCBI WGS metagenome assembly JACCDQ01 (sample SAMN15323442, study PRJNA562643) | freshwater metagenome | isolation source: river surface water | place: USA:Blue River Watershed | collected 2017-08-17 | reverse complement strand
GCCACCACCGAAAACCCTTCCTTCTCGGTGATAGCGCCACTTCTCAGTCGATCTCTACTGTGCGTCTTGGAGCCGCTAGCGGAATCCGACATCGCAGCTCTGATTGTCCGAGCCACGGCAAGCTCAGATGGCCTTGCAGGGGCCTTCAAACTCGGCGAACACGTGCCCGAGGACATTGCCAGACTCGCTGGAGGCGACGCTCGCCGAGCGCTCACCGTCCTCGAGGCCGCCGCCAGGCACGCATCTTCGGACCAGCGAAATGAAATTAGTGCTGCAGATCTCGACGCCGCTGTTGATAGGGCGCTAGCCCGTTACGACAGGGACGGAGATCAGCACTACGACATCATCAGTGCTTTCATCAAGTCAGTACGTGGCTCCGATGCCGATGCTGCAATCCACTGGTTGGCCAGGATGGTCGAAGGGGGAGAGGACCCGAGATTCATTGCCCGTCGCCTCATTATCCTGGCTGCTGAGGATATCGGCTTGGCCGATCCGCAGGCACTGCCACTCGCCGTTGCCACTGCGGAGGCGGTGGCACAGATTGGAATGCCCGAGGGGCGAATTCCCCTTGCCGAGGCCACAATCTATTTGGCACTTGCACCAAAGTCCAACAGCGCCTATACGGCAATCAATCAAGCTCTCGAGGATGTAAGAAACGGTCTACTCTCGGATGTTCCCAAAGCGCTTCGTTCGAGCAACTATGGGCTCGCAAAGACTATTGGAAACGGAACTGGATACCTGTACCCGCATGACGATAGTCGGGCTGTGGTTCCACAGAAGTACCTATCCAGCAAACTATTGAAGGCTCGCTACGTACAACTGCGATCTCTCGGATTCGAGGCGCAACTGGCAGAGCGATGGGCCAAACTCCGGCAGATAATTCGGGGCGAGTAGCGTAAATCGCTTTTCGTAACGCCGAATGCCCAGTAAACTAACAAGGTTGCCGACTGGTAGGTTTCGCTCGCGGCTGTGCGAATCTACGACGGTGCGACCACTGCAGTAGCCAAGTGGTCCGTGGCGATTAGCTCAGGATTTCCTCTGAACCTGCAGCTTTTTGTGAACAAACCGCTATTCCCGAAAGGAAACCGTGTCTAAAACCACACGAACTCGTAGCAAGACTCGTCAGTCTCGCGCGCTGGGCATTGCCCTTACCCCAAAAGCAGCCAAGTATCTTGAAAAGCGTCCATACGCTCCAGGTCAGCACGGCCGCACCCGCAAGAAGGCCGACAGCGACTTTGCCGTTCGTCTTCGCGAAAAGCAGCGCCTTCGCGCCCAGTATGGAATCCGCGAAGCTCAGCTCCGCAAGACCTTCCAGGAAGCCAAGCGCGCCGAGGGTCTTACCGGTGAGAACCTGGTCGAATTGTTGGAGATGCGCCTCGACGCTCTAGTGCTTCGCTCTGGAATTGCACGCACCATCGCCCAGGCACGTCAGATGGTGGTACACCGCCACATCCTGGTTAACGGCGAGCGCATCGACCGTCCGTCTTACCGCGTCAAGCCAGGCCAGCAGATCCACGTTCACGCCAAGTCTGAGGGAACCGAACCTTTCCAGGTGGCTGCTGCCGGCGGCCACGTAGATGTTCTGCCACCTGTCCCGGGGTATCTCGATGTACAGCTGGACAAGCTCCAGGCCACCTTGCTTCGACGCCCGAAGCGCGCCGAGGTACCAATCACCTGTGAAGTTCAGCTCGTGGTTGAGTACTACGCAGCCCGCTAGTAGTTTCTAACTAACAGCAACAGAGGAGTTCAGATGAGTGGCGGAGATATTGCTGCGGTTATAGCTGCGAGCGGTTTTGTGCTGCTTGTGCTTTTTACTGCGATTCCCCTGATCAAGTTAGGCGGTGTTTTGGATGAAACCCGAAGCACAATGCGCCAATTTGCTCAGGAGACTGCTCCGCTACTCTCTGAACTAACCGAGACTGTCCAGGAAACCAATAAGCAACTCGCGAAGGTTGATGTCATCACGACCAATGCGGCAGAGGTTTCCAACAACGTAAGCGCATTGGTTGCTCTGTTCACTTCAACGGTTGGCTCACCTCTGGTAAAAATCGCAGGATTCTCGAGCGGTCTCCGCTCGCTCCTGCTAGGTAAAAAGTAGGCGAAACGCAATGAAGAAGTTTTTTTGGTTCGTAGTGGGCATCACCGTTGGCGCCATGGCAATCAAACAGGTCAAGGAAAACCCGAAGGCCAAGGAGTTAGCCGACGATGTCTCTGACCGCGCCAAGGCTTTTGCCAATTCGGTGACCGAAGGGTTCCGCGACCGCGAGGCAGAGATTTCGGCAGCCTCAAAGCCGGCAGCCAAGACCGCCGCGAAGTCAACCAAGAAATAGGTTAAGCAATTGCAAACCGCCGAAATCCGCCGGCGTTGGCTCGATTATTTCGAGCGCAAAGGCCACACCGTAGTTCCCTCAGCCAGTCTTATTTCCGAGGACCCATCGCTACTTTTCACCGTTGCGGGTATGGTTCCGTTCATTCCCTACATGACGGGGCTTGTTCCAGCTCCTTTTAGCCGAGCCACCAGCGTGCAAAAGTGCATTCGCACATTGGATATCGATGAGGTTGGTAAGACCACCCGTCACGGAACTTTTTTCCAGATGAATGGAAATTTCTCGTTTGGTGACTACTTCAAGCGTGAGGCAATTGAGTTTGCCTGGGAGTTTCTGACCGGTTCACGAGAATCTGGCTGTCTCGGAATTGATCCGCAACTGCTCTGGGTAACGGTTTTCGAGAACGACGATGAAGCTATCGCGATGTGGCGCGAGGTTGCTGACATTCCGCTGGAACGCATTCAGCGCAGGGGAATGAAAGACAACTACTGGTCCACTGGTCAGCCCGGACCTGCCGGACCGTGCTCTGAGATCTACTACGACCGCGGACCCGATTACGGACGCGAGGGTGGTCCTGAGGCCGATGAAGATCGCTACATCGAAATCTGGAACCTCGTTTTCATGCAATACGAACGCGGTGCCGGCCTTGGCAAGGACAATTTCGAGATACTTGGCGAACTTCCTAAGAAGAACATCGACACGGGCATGGGCCTTGAGCGAGTTGCTTTTTTGCTGCAGGGCGTGGAAAACCTTTACGAAATCGATCAGGTTAGACCAGTCCTCGATCTCGCCGCAAAACTTAGCGGGAAGACCTACGGTGACAGCGTCTCAGATGACGTGAGACTGCGGGTAATCGCCGATCACGTTCGTTCGGCCCTGATGCTCATCGGTGATGGTGTCACACCTAGCAACGATGGGCGCGGATACGTGCTTCGCAGGTTGATTAGGCGATCCGTGCGAGCCATGAGGCTTCTCGGTGTCGAAGCACCAGTTCTAGGCAAACTCTTTGAGACTTCGATGCAAGCCATGAAGGCGGCCTATCCAGAGTTGGAAGTTGAGTACGAGCGGATTGCGAGAGTGGTCTTAGCCGAGGAAGAGGCTTTCCTCCGCACTCTGACTGCGGGAACCGTTTTCTTGGATGAAGCGATTGCGTCGACGAAGCGCGAGAAGGCTTCCGAGTTGCCTGGCGACACCGCCTTTTTGCTTCATGACACCTATGGGTTCCCCATCGACCTAACGCTTGAAATCGCTCAGGAGCAGGGGCTTACCGTCGATCGCGATGCGTTCAAGGCACTCATGGCAGAGCAAAAAGAACGAGCAAAGGCAGACGCGCGGGAAAAGAAACTCGGCGGAACCGACCTATCCGTTTACAGCGATTTGCGCGCAAAGGGAGTAACAAAGTTCACCGGTTATGAGGAGCTTGAAACCGAGGCAATGGTTCTCGGTATCGTCTCTGATGGTGCGCTCACCAACAAAGTACAAGCTGGAACGATCGCAGAGGTTGTGCTGGACGAGACCAGTTTCTACGCCGAGTCCGGAGGCCAGGACAGCGATGCGGGGCTGATCATCGCAGACGGAACTGTTCTCGAGGTTCTGGATGTTCAGAAGCCGGTCAAGGGCCTTGTTAGCCACAGAGTGCTGGTTCGCGAGGGCGAGTTGCAGGTCGGTCAGCGTGTTTCCACTCAGGTTGACAGCCAGTGGCGGCTCGGAGCGTGTCAGGCCCACAGCGCAACGCATGTGGTTCATGCAGCCCTTAGGCAGGTGCTCGGTCCGACTGCTTTGCAAAGTGGTTCTTACAACAAACCGGGATACCTGCGACTAGATTTCGCTTGGAACGCCGCGCTCTCTACAGAATCCAAATCAGAAATCGAAGAGGTAACCAACCTGGCTATCCGGCAGGATTTGGCTGTCAGCGCTCAGTTTATGCCGCTAAAGCAGGCACGCGAATGGGGCGCGGTGGCGCTCTTTGGCGAGACCTATGACGAGGAAGTTCGTGTCGTACAGGTTGGCGGCCCTTGGTCAAGAGAGCTCTGCGGTGGTACGCACGTGGCCAGATCAAGTCAAATCGGTTTGGTTTCTATTTCTAACGAATCTTCGGTTGGTAGCGGATCAAGGCGCTTGGAAGCCCTAGTTGGCATTGAGGCTTTTAGGCAGTTTGCCACCGAACGTGCCCTGGTGTCACGAATCGGAGAGCTATTGAAGTCCCCGAGCGAAGCTCTCGAGGAACGCCTCACCGGTATCCTTGCCGAACTGCGTGAGTCGCAGCGTAAACTCGCCGCCCTGCAGTCAGCTGAGTTGGCAAATCAGATACCGAGTCTGATCAGTGCGGCCGAGAACATCAACGGCACTAAGGTCATCTCTGCAATTGTGGGGTCGCTTTCGTCGGTGGACGATTTGCGCACTCTGGCGGTTCAGACTCGCGATCGGGTCGCGGACGCAGCGGCAGTTGTAGCTCTAATCGGTGAAGTGGCTGGAAAGCCAATGATTGTGGTTACCGTTACAAAGTCTGCCCAGAGCTCTGGAGTCAAGGCCGGCGCCTTGGTTAGAGTCGCCAGCGCGGTACTCGGCGGTGGCGGTGGCGGCAAGGACGACATAGCGCAGGGCGGCGGACAGGACTCCGCAATGGTTTCGGACGCTTTGTTGGCACTGAAAGGTGCGATTTAGGCCTTGCGGTCGGGTAGAAGACTAGGCATCGATGTGGGGAAAGTGCGCGTCGGTTTGGCCATCTCTGATCAATCGGGTTTGATTGCGACGCCCCTAAGCACGCTCAATCGCAGTGCTGACATTCGGTCGACAATCGAAGCGCTGCTTGTGGAAGTTTCCGACTACACACTGGTGGAGGCCTACATCGGCCTGCCGCTGAATCTTGCCGGTAAAGCAACTCCTAGCACCGAGGATGCTTTGCTTTTCGCGGAAAGCCTCGAGGCCGTTGCTACTTTCCCAATTCGTCTCATAGACGAACGCTTGACCACAGTGACGGCCTCTAGAAACTTGCGAGATGCTGGCCGAAACGCCAAAACCTCGAGGAGTGTCATAGACCAGGAGGCAGCGACTCTAATCTTGGAGCAAGCTCTCTTGATGGAGCGGGTCAGTGGCAGGCAGCCAGGAAAGTCGATAGCGGAGGTCAGAGATGAAGCGTAGCTGGCTGGTTGGAATCGCCGCCGCGATTGTTCTTTTAGGCATCGCCGCCGCCATCGCTTTCGCAAATAGAGCTGCGATCAGATCTTTCTACGACACTATTTCAGGTCAGGATTACACAGGCGATGGCATCTGCTGTGTGACTGTTGTCATCGACAAGGGTGATGCGGGCGACGCGATTGCCAACAAGTTGCAGGTTGCTGGAGCGATCAAGAGTGCGAGTGTTTTCTACCGGCTGGTTCTCGCCGAAAATCCAGTTTTCTACCCCGGAACTTATTCAGTGAATAAGTCCGCTAGTTCTGGTTTCGTTCTGGAGCAGTTGCTAAGCGAAGAAAATCTAATCGTGACTCGGGTCACGATTAAAGAGGGGCTTCGACTGGGCCAAACCCTCAAGGTGCTGTCCGAGAGCACCGGCCTCCCGATTTCAGAGTTCGAAGCCGCAGCCCGTGATCTTGATGCGCTGGGCATTCCTTCCGTGGCTGTGAATGCGGATGGTTACCTGTTCCCAGCTACTTACGAATTTGATCCGAATGAGTCCGCCAGCCAAATTTTGCAAACGATGGTTCGGCGCACCTTTCAGGAGCTGGATAACTTCGATGTCCCAATCGCGGACCGGCATCGAGTTCTGACCTTTGCCAGCATTGTGCAAAAGGAGGCTCGACTTACAGAGGACTTCTTCAAGGTTGCTCGGGTATTTCAGAACCGTTTAGACATCGGGATGATGTTACAGAGCGATGCAACGGTTTCTTACGGTTCGGGAGGAACTACCGTCACTACGACAGACGAAGAGCGTGCTGCCAAAAATGGCTACAACACCTATGTGCGTTCCGGTCTTCCGATAGGTCCCATTGCTGGCGCTGGCGCTCTGGCAATCGATGCTGTTCTTCATCCCGCGGACGGCGACTGGTTGTTCTTCTGCGCAGTTAATCTGAAGACCGGGGAAACAGTTTTTAGCGTTACCGGAGCCGAGCATGCGCGAGCGGTAGAGCAGTGGCAAGCATGGATGCGCGCGAATCCGGGGTGGAATGGTGATTAGAAAGTTAGCAGTACTCGGTAGCCCTATTTCCCACTCCAAATCACCCGCCATTCACTCGGCCGCCTACCGAGTTCTCGGGTTGGATTGGGCTTACGACCGCTTTGAGATTCGAAAGGGCGGTCTAAGTGCTTTCCTCGATGGCTTAGACGATGCGTGGCTCGGACTTAGTTTGACCATGCCATTGAAGGAAGAAGCGGCACGCTTGGCGTCGTCGTTGGATCGTGCGGCTGAGGTGACCGGAGCAGTGAACACCCTGCTTAGGTTGCCGAATGGTTGGGCCGGGTTCAACACCGATGTTTTCGGAATAGTTCAATCCCTCTACTTAGCTGGTGTGGCTGCACCCGGTCGAGTCTTGATAGTCGGTTCTGGCGCTACGGCGACTAGCGCTACCGCCGCGGTTAGACAAATTTCACCCACTGCAACGGTTGAATACTTTGCCCGAAACGAGCGGACTCGTGAGTCCAGCATCGAATTCGCTAAGTCGCTTGGGCTAAGGGCTAAGGCCACCACAAACCTGCAGCGTTCGGCCAATCGCGCCGACCTAGTGATCTCTACTCTTCCCGCCCATGCCATGGACGAACCAGCCTCCGCGTTGGCGAAGGCCAGGGGTTTCAAGCCAAGCGGGGTACTGTTCGACGTGGCTTACCAGCCATGGCCATCGCAGCTGGCTGGAACGTGGCAGTCCTCGGGTTGCACGGTGGTAAGTGGGCTCGAGATGCTGCTATGGCAAGCAGTCGCTCAAATCCGAATTTTCACTTCGGGGGATGCCTCAGCACAGTTGCCCAACGAGGCTGCCGTAGTCGAGGCCATGCGCTATTCGCTCTAGGCCACTGCAGCCTATGGCAGAATTGGTGCATGTTACGTTGGCTCACAGCAGGAGAATCCCACGGACCAGAACTGATTGCAGTTCTAGAAGGTCTGCCGGCTGGGGTTCCTGTCACCACTAAGGAAATCCAAGACTCGCTTGCTCGTCGCCGACTTGGCTATGGTCGTGGTGCTCGAATGAAATTCGAGCAGGACGAGGTGAAGCTTTCAGGCGGAGTGAGGCACGGACTTTCCCAAGGCGGTCCTGTCGCGATAGTCATCGGAAATACTGAGTGGCCTAAATGGGTAGACGTCATGTCGGCCGATCCTGTTCCTGAGGAGGCGCTCTCTGGAGCCAGAGCTGCTCTTCTGACTAGACCTCGTCCAGGGCACGCGGACTTCACCGGCATGCAGAAATACGGTTTTGACGAAGCGCGTCCCGTTCTCGAAAGGGCTAGTGCACGCGAAACTGCAGCGCGAGTTGCACTTGGCCGAGTCGCTTCAAACTTCCTGGGGGAACTCGGTGTTCGACTAGTTACTCACACTGTTGGCATCGGGCCAATTCAAGCCGGTCGAGATCTTCCGCTCCCAACCCCCGAAGATGTGGATCGCTTAGACGAAGATCCAATGCGATGCTTCGATCCAGCGGTTTCAGCCGCAATGGTTGCGGAAGTGGACGAATGTCACGCGGCTGGAGACACAGTCGGTGGGGTAGTTGAAACTCTTGTCTATGGACTTCCGCCAGGGCTTGGCTCATACGTTCACTGGGACCGCAGGCTCGATGGTCAATTAGCCGCCGCTCTAATGGGCATTCAGGCCATCAAGGGCGTCGAAGTTGGCGATGGCTTTGAGACTGCACGGCGACGCGGTTCAGCTGCACACGATGAAATAGAGCGCGACAGCGCAGCTATCGTCCGTCGAGTGAGCAACAGGGCCGGTGGCATCGAGGGCGGCATGTCTAATGGTGAGATTTTGCGAATTCGAGCTGCTATGAAGCCAATCGCGACTGTGCCCAAAGCCCTTAACACCATCGATGTCGCAACGGGTGAAGCAGCCAAGGCCCACCATCAGCGCTCTGATGTTTGTGCGGTCCCAGCAGCGGGTGTTGTTGCCGAGGCCATGGTTGCGCTTGTGATCGCTAATGCCGTTTTGGAGAAGTTCGGCGGAGATAGCTTGGCCGAGACCAAACGCAATCTATCCGGGTACCTGGCAAACATCCCGGCCGTATTGAACTCTTTCGATTCCTAATGTTGCTCGAGTACCCGCTGGTTTTAGTTGGCCCGATGGGTGTTGGGAAAACGACAGTGGGGAAAAAACTAGCTCGGGCCTTGGGCGTACCTTTTCGAGATACAGATGCGATTGTGACTGCCAGCCACGGCCCTATTCCGGCCATCTTTGACAAGTTAGGCGAAGAAACCTTTCGGGCTTTCGAGGAGGACGCGCTGCGCGAGGCGCTGTCTTCTCCCGCTGTTGTCGCGACCGGGGGAGGTGCGGTTCTCAGGAAGGCGAACCAACAGCTACTCGAAAACGCCACTGTTGTTTATCTCTCAACAGATGGGAAGCACATACCGTCCAGGTTGCGGGCTGGTAATCGACCTCTTGTCAAAAACGGCTATGAAGACTGGAAGCGCATCTACTCGGAGCGCAAAACTACGTACGAGAGCGTAGCGGACCACACGATCGACACATCGGGGATGAGCCTCGCACTTACTGTGGCGGCAATCAGAGAGAAACTTAACCTATGAGCGACCTCACTCGTATAACTGTTACCGGCCCTGAAGCGTATGACGTACTAGTCGGTCGTGCTCTGCTTACCGAAGTGGGAAATAGTCTGCCTAAGACGGTCGCTAAGGTGCTGGTGATCCACCCGAGTGCACTTTCAGTCAGCGCCAACGTTCTCCGGGACGAACTGCAGGGACGTGGTCTTGAGGTACTTCTGGCTGAAGTTCCAGACAGCGAGGAGGCTAAACGAGTTGAGGTTGCTGCCTTCTGCTGGGAAGTAATGGGTAAGTCCGATTTCACCCGAACCGACGCTGTGATTGGCTTCGGCGGTGGAGCAACTACCGACTTAGCTGGTTTCGTCGCCGCTACATGGCTTCGCGGAGTGCCACTAATTCAGGTGCCGACAACACTCTTGGGCATGGTCGATGCGGCCATCGGTGGAAAGACCGGAATCAACACCGCGGAGGGTAAGAATCTTGTGGGAGCCTTTTACGCTCCAACCGCGGTTGTTTGCGATCTCGACACACTGCTCACGTTGCCCAGGAACGAACTTCTTGCGAGCTTCGGAGAGGTGGTCAAGTACGGATTCATTGCTGACGAGCAAATTCTGCACTTCTTGGAAGAGGACGTAGCGGCTGCTACCGATCCCGCGGGTCCGGTTCTGCGAGACATAATCGAGAGATCGATTCGGATCAAGGCCCGTGTGGTGAGTGAGGATTTTAAAGAGTCGGGTCTTCGCGAGATACTCAACTACGGTCACACGCTTGGTCACGCTATTGAACACACCGAGCGTTACCAGTGGCGTCACGGGGCCGCGATATCGGTGGGCATGATGTTCGTTGCGGAACTGGCTCATCTGGCCGGAAAACTGGATGAGGCGACCGTGCAACGTCATCGGCGTATTCTTGACTCGCTCGGTTTACCCACCACCTACAAGGTGGACCGCTGGCAGCAGTTGCTCGCCACGATGCAGCGCGATAAGAAGTCCAGGGCGGGACAACTTCGCTTCGTGGTGCTTGACCGCATCGGCAAGCCAAGCATTCTCACTGCTCCTGCCCCCGAGTTGCTCTTCGCGAGTTTTCAGGCCGTCTGCGAGTAACCTTTAGGCATGACGGCTGTACTTGTATTAAACGGACCCAACCTTTCGCGACTGGGATCGCGTGAGCCCGACATTTACGGGTCGACTGACTATGCGGGCTTGGTTGCGGCCCTGATGGCCACGTCAGTCAGCCTCGGGGTCGACGTTGAGGTGAGACAAACCGACAGCGAGGCCGAGCTCATTGGCTGGTTGCATGAAGCCGTCGACTCAGGCAAAGATGTGGTTTTGAACCCCGCGGCATTTACCCACTACAGCTACGCGGTCCGAGATGCTGCGGTTCAAGTCACCAAGGCGGGGCTTCGGCTTATCGAGGTTCATCTGAGCAACCCACACACACGCGAGGAATTTAGGCACAAGAGCGTTATTTCGGCTGTAGCTACCGGAGTGATTGCAGGTTTCGGAGTTGACTCGTACCTGCTCGCGCTTCGCCAGCTTGCTTCAAAACAGTAAACTTGGCGGTTGGGTCGCTGCCCTGAGCGGGCGCAGCTGCATAAATAACTTGATTCAGAAATAGGTGAGACACCACTATGGCAACTTCGAACGATCTCAAGAACGGAATGGTTCTAAACATCGATGGTCAACTCTGGACCGTCGTGGAGTTCCAGCATGTCAAGCCTGGAAAAGGTCCTGCGTTCGTTCGCACCAAGTTGAAGAACGTTTTGAGCGGCAAAGTCGTAGACAAAACCTTCAACGCCGGAGTCAAGGTGGAAACCGCAAATGTGGACAAGCGAGAAATGCAGTTCCTCTACAACGATGGTTCCGCTTTTGTCTTTATGGATCTAGACAACTACGACCAGATCAGCCTCAGTGCTGAGGTTGTTGGCGAGGCTTCCGACTTCATGCTCGAGAACCAGAACGCGATTGTGGCCCTCCACGAGGGTGAAGCACTCTATGTCGAACTGCCGGCATCGGTGATTCTAGAAATCACTTACACGGAACCAGGTCTGCAGGGCGACCGCTCAACTGGCGGAACCAAGCCCGCGACGCTGGAAACCGGACGCCAGATTCAGGTCCCACTTTTCGTCGAGCAGGGAACCAAGGTCAAGGTCGATACCCGCACCGGTGACTACCTGGGTCGTCTCTAGCCTTGAGCGCGCGCACCAAGGCCCGTAAACGTGCGGTTGATGCCGTATTTGCCGCGGACCTTAGGAAAGTTGCCCCGCAAGAGCTGCTTGCCACGACGGAGAGTATGGTGGCTGATCGCCAGAATCAAGACGAGATCTTCGATTACGCCAGGCAAATAGTTGAAGGAATCGTCGCTGAGCACGCAACCATCGATGATTTGATCGAAACTTATTCGCAGGATTGGGCGCTCGACCGCATGCCTGCCTTGGATCGTGCGATCATCCGCGTTGCACTTTGGGAAATCCTTTACAACCCGGACGTTCCCGATGGCGTAGCGATTAATGAGGCTGTCGAATTGGCTAAGGCGTACTCAACTGACGAGTCCGGTGGGTTCATAAACGGTCTCTTGAGCCGAATTGCAAACACACGAGAGGCTTTGTAGCAACCTGCGGTTTTCGGACTGTTAGAATCGGACAAATAATCCTTTAAGAGTCGTCCTGTGAGGCGAAGAAGGAGTAGCGCATGAGCGCACGCACGGTTATGACCAGTGGTGACGTAGATCGAGCTATTACTCGCATCGCCCACGAGATCGTGGAATCCAACCACGGTGTCCAAAACATGGTTCTCGTCGGCATCCCAACACGCGGCTACCACCTCGCCAAGCGCATTGGCCAAGTTATTCAAAAACACTATGGCGATTTCGACATTGACAACTGCGTGGGTCGACTCGACATCACCATGTACCGAGATGATCTAGCGTCAAATCCAGTTCGGGCGGTTACTGAAACCCAGCTTCCAAAACTTGGCGTCGATGGCCGAGTTGTTGTGGTGGTGGACGATGTTCTATTTAGCGGACGCACCGCCAGGGCTTCCCTCGACGCACTCTCTGACTTTGGCAGACCGGCGGTGGTTCGACTTGCGGTACTAGTGGATCGCGGACACCGGGAGCTGCCCATCAGGGCTGACTTTGTGGGTAAGAATCTACCCACCTCGAGAGAAGAGCGAATCGGCCTTCAGCTCGAAGAAGTCGACGGCGAAACTAGCGTGGTGATCGCATGAGAAACCACCTCTTGAGCGCTGCCCAACTCACGAGTGCTCAGACAATTGCCATTCTGGACACCTCAGCAGAGATGGCTAAGGTCAATGAACGCGAAATCAAAAAGCTGCCTACGCTTCGGGGCAAAACCGTTGTCAACCTTTTCTTCGAGGATTCGACCCGTACGCGAATCTCGTTCGAACTTGCTGCCAAAAGGTTATCCGCAGACGTCATAAGTTTCTCGGCCAAGGGATCTAGCGTGTCCAAAGGTGAAAGTTTGAAAGACACTACCCAGACCCTCGAGGCAATGGGCGCCGATGCGGTTGTAATCCGGCACTGGGCTTCGGGAGCAGCGCAGACGCTCGCGAATAGCGGCTGGATTGACTGCGGAATTGTCAATGCTGGTGATGGTACGCATGAACACCCAACGCAGGCCCTGCTGGACGCTTACACCTTGCGCACTCGAATTCACGGCGCGGGCGCACTGGGCAGAGACCTCGCGGGCGTAAAAGTGCTTATCGTCGGCGACATTCTTCATTCGCGAGTAGCTCGGTCAAATCTGATTTTGCTTCGAACTTTAGGAGCAGAGGTGCATGTAGTTGCGCCACCAACACTGATGCCCATGCACGCCGTTGAGTGGGCGGCGCAGGTTCACTTCAACTTTGATGACGCAATTCGTGATGTGCAACCGGATGCTGTAATGATGCTGCGAGTTCAGGGGGAGCGGATGAACGCGTCGTATTTCCCAAGCGAGCGTGAGTACTCGAAGATTTGGGGACTCACGTCTGAACGGTTTGCATCTCTGCCAGAAAAGTGCCTGGTAATGCACCCGGGACCAATGAACCGAGGTCTTGAGATCTCCTCGGTGGCAGCTGATTCGCCGCAGTCCACTGTCTTGGAACAGGTTGCAAATGGCGTTTCTGTGAGAATGGCCGTCTTGTTCACAGTGCTTTCCAACGATCTGAACCTGAAGCCCATGGAGGACGCAGAATGAGCGATTTGCTGATCAAGGACGCAACGGATTGCCTCGGAGTGGTGAAGGACATTCGCATCTCCGGATCGCACATCTCCGAGATAGGTCCGAGACTGAGCGCAAGGTCGGACGAAACCGTCATCGACGCCCGAGGTTTGATTGCGTTACCGGGTTTGGTAGACCTTCACACCCACCTGCGTGAACCTGGTTACGAACAGAGCGAAACCATCCTCAGCGGCTCCCGTTCCGCGGCCGCCGGTGGTTTCACTGCGGTTCACGCCATGGCCAATACCT
>JACCDQ010118799.1_pt1 | contig 13496 bp, 14 predicted proteins | sample 7446031 | NCBI WGS metagenome assembly JACCDQ01 (sample SAMN15323442, study PRJNA562643) | freshwater metagenome | isolation source: river surface water | place: USA:Blue River Watershed | collected 2017-08-17 | reverse complement strand
GAACAGAGAAGTTAAGCCTGCTTGCGCTGATGGTACTGCGGTTTTGATCGTGGGAGAGTAAGTCGATGCCGATTTTAAAAGCCTCACAGTAATGTGGGGCTTTTTTTTTGAACGTTTTTTCTAGGTACAATCATAATATTCACGCATAAAAAAAGAGTAGAACTTAAGGGCGCTACTCTTTTTGCATTTATATAAGTTGTTGGTCTACCTTAAATATGGGAATACTTGAGGCTTTCTAGATTTATTGACCTTTACCAATGGCAAAGACGGTCGGTATTTTAGACAGGTCATAGGCTTTTTCGCGCCAGTCCAGCACCGTCATGGTTCGGATAGATTGTGTTGGCAAAGTGAGGTTCGACGCAATACAAAGTTCCGTTAAATCGCCTACTTCATTGAGTAAATCTTCTAATACGTTCATATTTCTGAATGGTGTGTCCATGAAGAGGTGGGTAGTACCGTTTCTTTTGGTGTCCATTTCGAAATCTCGGAGTTTTTTGATGCGTTCTTTACGCTCTTTTGGTAAATATCCGTGGAATGTGAAGTGTTGCCCATTGAATCCGCTGCCGATAAGGGCAAGTAGAATAGAGGAGGGCCCCACGAGTGGCTTGACTTGTATGGATTGCGTATGTGCTAAATGCACAAGTGCTGCTCCTGGATCTGCAATACCTGGGCAACCGGCCTCTGAAATGATACCTATATCAACTCCTTTGATGAGGAACATCAGTAAATCCATGAGCTCAGATTCTTTGGTATTTTTATTGAGAATTCTGAAGGTGCAGTCGTCTATAGGAAAATTGCGATCCATTTTGCGCAATAGGCGTCGTGCGCTTTTGATCTCTTCTACAGCAAATACGCGTAGTTGAGTTGCTTGTTGAATCACTTCTTGTGGAATGATATCGGCTGTACTTTCTCCACCTAATGTATTAGGAATGAGAAGTATAGCTCCTTTTTGCTTAATGCTCATGAAATAGTTTTTGGATGAGGGCGTCTGTAGCTTGATCTACTAATTGATAGACAGCTTCGAAGTCTTCGGATGTGCCGTAATAGGGGTCTGGGACCTCTAGTTGTTGGTGTGGATATAAATAATCAAGAAAAAATTCGACCTTTTTTTCATCATCTTGTGTTTGCGCAAGCTTCAGTACGTTGCGCTTGTTGGATTGATCCATGACCAAGATGTGGTCAAAGTTTTGAAAGTCTTTGGACGTAAATTGTCTGGCTCGAAGAAAGTCAAGGGCGGTACCATGCTTTGCCGCAGTGCGGATCATGCGCGCGTCAGGTGCCTTGCCGATATGGTAATTGGCTGTGCCTGCAGAATCTACAATAGCATCTAGATTTTGCTCTTTGATTTTGCGCAAAAGTAAACCGTCTGCAAGTGGTGAGCGGCAGATGTTGCCGAGGCAAACCAGGAGTATGCGCTTGGCCAATAGCTACTTATTGAATGGTCAGTTTCTTTTCGAGTTCTTCGAGGTAATGACGGAATTGTTTGTCAGTTTCTGAAAGATTGACAACCGTACGACACGCGTGAAGAACTGTAGCGTGGTCTTTGCCTCCGCAGTGTGCTCCAATACTGGCCAAAGAAGATTTGGTCATTTTTTTGGAGAAATACATTGAAATTTGACGTGCCTGAACCACTTCGCGTTTGCGCGTTTTGGATTTGAGCATTTCGATTGGCAAATCAAAGTAATCGCAGACCACTTTTTGAATGTATTCGATAGAGACTTCACGGGCAGTGCTGCGGACAAATTTGTCTACCATTTGTTTGGCAAGCTCGAGTGTGATGGCTTTTTTGTTCAGGGACGCTTGTGCAAGAAGGGTGTTGAGTGCGCCTTCAATTTCACGAACGTTGGTGTTGATAGAATAGGCCAAGTACTCCACGACTTCACGTGGGAGTTCGATGCCGCTACCGTACATTTTCTTTTCGAGAATAGCGATGCGTGTTTCGAGGTCTGGCGTACCGAGGTCGGCAGAAAGGCCCCATTTGAAACGGGAAAGTAAACGTTGCTCCATTCCTTGCATCTCGACAGGTGCTTTGTCTGAGGTGAGGACGATTTGCTTACCATTTTGGTGCAGGTGATTGAAAATACTGAAGAATACATCTTGGGTACGTTCTTTGCCTGCGAAAAATTGGACGTCGTCAATGATCAAGACGTCGATCATTTGATAGAAGTGAACGAAGTCGTTGGTGGTTTGATTTTTAATGGCGTCTATGAATTGGTGTGCAAATTTTTCTGATTGCACATACAAGACGGTTTTGTTCGGGAAGCGCTCTTTGATGGAAATTCCAATGGCGTGGGCTAAGTGGGTTTTGCCCAAACCTACTCCTCCGTAAAGAAGCAAAGGATTGAAGGCGGTGCCGCCCGGTTTGTTAGAAACTGCAAAACCGGAAGCTCTTGCCAAGCGGTTGCATTCTCCTTCAATAAAGTTTTCAAAAGTAAAGTTGGGAATCAGATTGGATTCGATATTTACTTTCTTGAGACCAGGAATGACAAACGGATTGCGAATTTGCTTTTCGTCGACATTGATAGGCATGTTGACGGGTGCATTTTTTAAATTGCTTGAATTGTTGGTCGGGAGTTTGACGGTGTAAGGGCTGCGTGATTGGGTGTTGTTTTCCATCACGATGCTGTATTCGAGCGTGCCTTCTTGCCCAAGTTCTTTTTTGATGACCTTGCGCAAAAGCGTAATGTAGTGCTGCTCGAGCCACTCATAGAAAAAATGCGAAGGCACTTGGATCGTAAGCACCGGACCCTCTAATTTGACAGGTACGATTGGCTCAAACCAAGTTTTAAAAGCCTGCAATGATATGTTATCTTTGATAACTTTTAGGCAAGACTCCCATGCACTTTCGTGGCTAGTATTCATAGTTATATAGGTTGTTCTCGTTGTTTGTAAATAATCGTGAGGCCACGAAATTTGGTTGAAATAATGAGAGAACAAATATTCTCATAAAAAAGTTAAAAAAAAAGCGCCAAGGGTATTGCTTATTAAAAAAAAAAGACTTGTCTATAAAATAAATTTAATGTTCCCTTCATTCAGTAACGCTTGTTAAATTTACGATAGCTTAATGAAAACCACAAATAAAAAAGTTAATTAAACTACACATGTATAATACGGAGAATTTGACTCATTTGGAGTTTTCAACAAATATTCGGGTCCGTTATGCCGAAACAGATCAAATGGGCTATTGTTATTATGGTAATTATGCGAGTTATTTTGAAGTCGCTCGAGTAGAGGCACTGCGCCAGCGCGGGATTTCTTACAAAGAACTCGAACAAAACGGAATTTTACTTCCCGTCAAGAAACTAGAAATCACCTACCACCAGCCGGCTAAATACGACGATTTATTAGAGATCCGCACCCAAATTGTACAACTAGAAGGCGTGCGCATTGCGTTTTCATATTATACCTATAATGAAGTGGGGGATTTACTCAACGAGGCCTACACCTTATTGGTGTTTGTGAGTGCTGATACACAAAAACCCATGGCTATTCCAACAGCAATTTTAGAACAGTTAAGCGAAAAGATATGAGCGCATTTGAATTTCAACTTTTTGACCCCAAACTTGACCAACTTTCTTTTCAGACCAGAAAAGGAGAAACACGTGTTGGCGAACACCTCAGTCAGCAGCCTTTGGCGACGGCCAAGTATGTCTTGCTTGGCGTGAGTGAAAACGCAGGCCCTCAGGCAAATTTAGGAAGGCAGGGCAGTGAAAACGCATTCAAAGCTTTTACCAAGGTCTTTTTCAACTCCCAACATTACGAGGGCTCGTCTACGGATCAAATGGCATATTTAGGGCTTATACAGCAAATAAAGCAAGCTGCAGATCAAACCGAGGCAAGCGCTTTTGTCGAGCAACTCGATGCACTGTTGTTGGCTACGCTCAATAAATATATTGGTCCAGGTCAGATTCCGATTGTGGTAGGTGGCGGGCATAACAACGCGCTTGCACTCATGCGTTGGGCTGCACAAAGGGGTCAATTGAGCGTGGTGAACATCGATGCCCATGCAGACTTGCGCCCCACCGACCAGCGCCACAGCGGCAATTCCTTTTCTTTTGCTTTACAAGAAGCGCTTTTGGTGCAGTATGGCATATTTGGCTTGCATGAAGCTTTTAATAATTCATTTATACGTTCTCAATTGTCCTTGCCGCAGGTTACGCATCGATTTTTTGAGGATTACCTGCAAGGGCCGCAGCAACTTCATGACGATGTTTTGAGTTTTGTTCAGCAACAGCATCATGCAGTGGGTATAGAAATTGATATGGATGCGATTGCCTTGATGCCGAGTTCAGCTTTCAGTCCCTCAGGCTGGCAACTCGATCAAATGCGCGCACTCTTGTTGAAATTAGGTCAAGTTAGTCCTCAAATAGCTTATTTGAACCTTACTGAAGCCGCTCCTAATGACGAGAAAGAAGCATTAATTGTAGGGAAGGCACTGACCTATCTGGTGCGTGATTTCATAAAAAAAGGCTCCGAAGAGCCTCTTAGCATTAACCTGTAGCAAAGTTAATTTGGATGGGTCTTGTTACGTTAGACTTGTGAAAAGGTTACACTCAATTAACATTTGACTCTTGAAAAAGATATTGCAGCGCTGCAACTAACGTAGGCTCAGCGTCTATTTTTGTCTTGAATGGATGCACAGTCTACTATACAAGCTTTGGTTCGCCTAATTGATGATCCTGATGAGATGGTTTTTCAGCAGGTCCGCGACGAACTCATGAAGTTTGGCTCGCAAGTTTTGCCCGTTTTGGAGCAATCGTGGGAGCAAGATTATTATGGCTTGTTGTTTCAAGACCGTGTAGAAAACCTCATTCACGATATCCAATTTGAGGGTGTAAAAAGTCAGCTCAGCACTTGGCTGCAGTCGCCAGACAAAGACTTACTCGAAGGAGCCATTATTATTGCAAAGTATCAGTTTCCAGGTTTGGACGAAGCGCTTTTACACGAGCGCATTCAGGCCATCCGCCGCGACATCTGGCTGGAGCTCAACGATCACCAAACGGCATTCGAACAAGTCAAAATCTTCAATCGTATTTTTTTCGGGATGCACCGTTTTAGAGGGGATAGTCAAAATTATCATACGCCGGCTCATTCTTATCTAAATACGGTATTGGAAAGCCGCAAAGGCAATCCCTTGAGTCTCTGTATCATTTATAGCATCATTGCGCAATCGCTTGATTTACCTATTTATGGGGTCAATTTGCCCAATCATTTTGTGCTGGCCTATATGGATAGCAAGCATTCTTCTTTTGGACTACAGCAAGAAGACGACTACGGTGTTTTGTTCTATATCAATGCGTTCGCAAAGGGCAGTATTTTTGATGCCAATGAAATCAAAGAATTCATCAAAGGGATTCATTTGCAACCAGACCGCAGTCATTTTGAGCCCTGTTCCAATTCCGCAATTCTCAAAAGAATGCTCTCGAACTTGATCTATGCGTTTCAGCAAGTTGGTTCTGCCCAAAAAGTTACAGAATTACAAGCTTTAAGGAACCTGATCCCTTAAATCATTTGCGCTTTTCTTCGTATTTTTGACTAAAACAAATTCATGTCAAGCCCTTATCAAGTAGCCGAGCGTTTCATGCGCTACGTCCAAATAGACACCACCTCAGACCCTAACTCCAGTACCTTTCCTTCTACTGCCAAGCAGCGCGACCTCGCTTTGGTACTTTTTGAAGAATTGAAAGCGCTGGGTCTTCAAGACGTAGAAATTGACGAATGGTCTTATGTTTTTGCGACCATTCCATCCAATGTTTCACAGCCTTTGCCTACTATTTGTTTTTGCTCACACATGGACACCGCTCCAGACTGCAGCGGTACCAACGTCAAGCCTATTTTACATACAAATTATACCGGTGCTCCAATTGTTTTGCCCGACGACCCAAGTCAGGTTTTGCGCACCGAAGACCACCCTTATTTACTCCAAAAAATTGGCGATGACCTCATTACAGCCAGCGGACAAACTTTGCTAGGCGCCGACGACAAAGCGGGCGTAGCCATCATCATGGAGCTTGCGGCCTATCTTATGGCGCACCCAGAAGTGCCACACGGCCCGATTCGCATTCTGTTTACACCAGACGAAGAAGTAGGCAGGGGAGTTGAGCAGCTCGACATGCAAAAGCTCAACGCCCACTTTGGTTATACACTAGACGGCGGTCCGCTCGGCGACATCGAAGACGAAACCTTTTCTGCCGACGCCGCTACACTTATTTTTCATGGCGTCAGTGCGCACCCTGGCTATGCCAAGGGTAAAATGGTCAACGCCATCAAATTGGCCTCGGCATTTGTAGACGCCCTTCCCAAAACAAATTGGTCTCCCGAGACCACCTCTCATCGCGATGGCTTTGTGCACCCCACAGCCATCGAAGGCGGCTTAGAAAAAGCAAGCGTTCAGCTCATCCTGCGCGACCACGACACTACCCTCATGGAAAGCTATCCACAAAAACTAGAGGAGTTGGCAGCACAAGTGTTGGCAGCACATCCCGGTGCGCGTTACGAAATCAAGGTTCAGGAACAGTACCGCAACATGAAAGAAATCCTAAAAGATGTTCCGTTTGTCGCCGATTACGCCGAAGAGGCGATGCGCAAGGCCGGCCTACAACCCATGCGCGCGATTATCCGCGGCGGCACTGACGGCTCTAGGCTCTCTTTTATGGGCTTACCTTGTCCGAATATCTTTACCGGCGAAATGGCCATTCATTCCAAGCTCGAATACGTCAGCGTACAAGACATGGAAAAAGCGATAGACACCCTTGTTGAACTCGTTCAAATCTGGAAAAATCATCCATGGACGCAAGCTTAATCATCAAGGACATACAGGCCAAGAAGTTTGCTCCGCTGTATTTTTTACACGGAGAAGAAACCTACTACATCGACTTGATTTCCGATGCCCTGCAAAGAAATGTCTTAGAAGAACACGAGCGCGATTTCAACCAGACCATACTTTACGGAAAAGACGCCGATTCTTTGGCGCTGCAGAGTGAGCTCAAATCCTATCCCATGATGGCTGAGCGCCGTTTGGTGATCCTCAAAGAAGCCCAAGACTTCAAGCAAATAGATGCCCTCGAAGCTTATGCAGAGGCGCCAAGCCTCACCACAATTCTTGTGGTCTGCTACAAATACAAAACTTTTGATGCCCGCAAAAAGCTCCTCAAGCACTTTGCTAAAAACGGCCTCATTTTCAAGTCGGACAAAATCCGCGACTACCAACTCCCAGACTGGATTGCCAAATACGTCAGGGGTTTAGGGATGCAAATCAACGGCAAAGCCACCATGCTTTTAGCCGAGTTTTTAGGTGCAGACCTCGGCCGGATCGCCAACGAAATTGAAAAATTGCGCATTGTGCTCGGCGCCAATACCGCCATCACCGAGCAGCACATCGAGCAGCACATCGGCATTTCCAAAGACTACAACATTTTTGAATTGGTCAATGCCATTGCCCAAAAACAAGCCGACAAAGCCTTCAAAATTGTCCAGTATTTTGAATACAATCCAAAAGCGGGTGAGTTGGTCGTCATTGTGCCGGCCCTTTTCAAATTGTTCTCGCAACTCATGCGGGTGCACTTCACCCCCAACAAAAGCAGAGAAGCCATTGCGAGTAGTGTGGGTGTGCATCCGTTTGTAGCAGGTGAATTACTGGCCAATCGCCAAAACTACGACCCCAAAAAAATTGCAGCCATTATTGCGCTGCTTCACGAATACGACCTTAAAGCTAAAGGTGTTGGAAACAGCCAGATGAATAGCGCTGAATTGCTCAAAGAAATGGTTTTTCAAATCCTCTACGCATGAGTGTATTTTATGCGCCAAGTCTGCAAAAGGAGCAAGCCCACTACCAACTTAGTGAGGAAGAATCCAAGCATTGCATCCGAGTTTTGCGCATGCAAACGGGTGCTGCTATCCAATTAGTTAATGGTCGTGGATTAGAAGCCCATGCGCTGCTCCAAGATGCGCATCCCAAGCGCTGTATGCTGCAAATAACAGCCGTTGTGCAACACGACCCCACGCCAGCAGTGCATATAGCCATGGCCCCCACCAAAAACATGGATCGCATTGAGTGGTTTTTGGAAAAAGCGACTGAGCTTGGCCTCACCAAACTTAGTTTATTGAACTGCGAACACAACGAACGCAAGCTAGTCAATACCGAGCGCTTAGAAAAAATTGCGGTCGCGGCCATGAAGCAATCCAAAAGATTTTATTTGCCTGTCATTGAACCCATGCAGCGTTTCTCAGATTTTATTGAAGCGCAGCCCACTGGCTATTTTGGCCATTGTGCGGACGGTCCAAAAATTAAAATGAGCCATCTTGTTGCCGGGAAGCCTTTTTTAATTGGCCCTGAAGGAGATTTTTCGGAGCAAGAAATCGCGTTGGCTATTCAATCGGGTTATGAAGCCGTAGAAATGAGTACATTTAGATTGCGCACAGAAACAGCAGCTTTGTTGGCCACCACCGCACTACTTGGGTAGCAATAAGATCTTATTGTTTGCTGTAATGGTAGACCTCAAATGCGGCCTCGTGCTTGTCGTCGATGCCTTGTGCAAATAGCAGCGTTTTTTGGTACAGCTCAGTGTCAAATTCAGGAAAAAAGGTGTCGGCACCGTAGACTTTCTCGATGTGCGTGAGGTAGAGGTCTTGTACCTTACCGCTTTCAAGTGCTAGCGCGTAAATTTGCGCACCACCAATAATAAAAGCTTTCTGGCCATCTTCTAATTGCAATTGTTCTAGGCATGCTGATAAAGAGTCAAAAACCAAGCAACCGGGTGCTTCAAAACCTGGTTGTCTGCTCAAAATGACATTCTTGCGGCCAGGCAGCGGCCTGTATTTTTCGGGGATAGAATCGTAGTTTTTGCGCCCCATGATCACGACATGTCCTTTGGTGGTGTCTTTGAAGAACTGCATGTCTGAAGGCAGGTTCCACATCAGGTCGTTGTTTTTGCCGATGCCATTTGCTGCATCGAGTGCTGCAATCATGGAGAGGGAGCTAATCATATCGCTACTGCGGCTTTAATGTGTGGGTGCGGATCGTAATTGAGCAACTCAAAATCTTCGTACTTGAAGTCAAAAAGGTTGCTTACGTCAGGATTGATGCGCATCGTGGGCAAAGGTCTGAATTCGCGGCTGAGTTGTAATTTTGCTTGTTCGATGTGGTTGCTGTACAAATGCGCATCGCCAAGCGTGTGGACGAAATCTCCGGGCTGCAGGCCACAAACTTGCGCCATCATCATGGTGAGCAAGGCGTAAGAGGCAATATTGAAAGGCACGCCCAAAAAGGTATCGGCACTGCGCTGATACAGCTGACAGCTCAATTTACCATCGGCTACATAGAATTGAAAAAAGGCATGACACGGCGGCAATTTCATTTGTGGAATTTCGCCGACATTCCAGGCCGAAACAATGATGCGTCGGGAGTCTGGGTTGTGCTTGATTTGCTCAATGACTTGTTGGATCTGATCGATGTGCTCACCGCTCGCGGTAGGCCAACTGCGCCATTGCGAACCGTAAACCGGACCTAATTCGCCGTTTTCATCGGCCCATTCGTCCCAGATGCTCACGCCGTTTTCTTTGAGGTAGGCAATATTCGTTTCTCCTTTCAAAAACCACAATAATTCGTGGATAATGGAGCGCAAGTGTAATTTTTTGGTCGTGACGCACGGAAATCCTTCGGAGAGGTCAAAACGCATTTGGTAACCAAACACAGAAATGGTGCCCGTTCCGGTGCGGTCTTCTTTTTGAACGCCATGTTCGAGGATGTGCGAAAGGAGGTCGTGGTATTGTTTCATGGACAAAAACTTGCTTGACTACGAAAATAGTAATTATTTTAGCCCTATGAAGTGTTCTAAAGGCCTCGTGCTATTGCTTTTTTCCATAAGTTTTACACAGCTCAACGCACAAGCCTTGAAGCGCAAATACCGCGGTGTTTACGAAGGACAGATACCTGCCTATGAAGTGCGCATGGGTCAAGACGTTTTTACAGTGAAGCCAACAACTTTGCGCATTTTCCTAGATCGTGACAGCCTATTTTTAGAAATAGGAACATACCGCTATGCGTCAGGTTATGCGACAGAAAATAAAGAAAAGCAATTCATCCTTAGCGCCCAGCGAGAACAATCGGGAATCCCAGAGCAATTGATTTTAGATCCGAAGTCAAAAACGATGATCCGAAAAGGGCTCTACCCACAACCCGATGCCACTTTAACGCGTTCTGGAAAATTACCGCGCAGGTAGCCACAAACTGAAAGTTGTTCCTTTATCGGTGGTGCTTTTGGCGTCAATTTTGCCGTTATGTGCCTCTACAATCAGCTTGACATAATACAAGCCCAAGCCAAAACCCTTTACGTCGTGGACATTTCCGGTAGGCACCCGATAGAATTTATCGAAAATCAGGCGTAGGTTTTCTTTTTTGATACCGATGCCGTTGTCTTGGATCTCGATCCTGAATCCATCTTTTTCTGTCTTGACCACCACTTGGATCTGCGGTGTTACTTTGCAATATTTGACCGCGTTGTCTACGAGATTGAAGAGTACGTTGGTGAGGTGAACTGGGTCTGCGATGAGCGTGGCCGTTTCAGTTTCTTTGACGATCGTGAATTGTCCGCCGCCAGTGGCCTGATTGAAGTCGAAGTTTTCTTTGACGTCGTCGAGGATGTTGTATAGCGAGACCGTTTCTTTGTTCAGGCTTACTTTGTCTTTGTCGAGTTTGGCAATATTGAGCACGCGCTCTACTTGCTGCTCGAGTCTTTTGTTTTCTTTGTAAATGATGCTGGCATACTTGCGCATGCGGTCTGCATCTGCGTTGTCTTCGAGGCGCAAGAGCAGTTCGCTAGAAAGGCTGATGGTAGAAATAGGCGTCTTGAGCTCGTGGGTCATGTTGTTGATGAAGTCGTTCTTGACCTCAGACAAGCGTTTTTGACGGATGATGATTCCCATACTAAAGGCAAAAAACACCACTACAAATACCACTACAATGAGCAAATAAACCAAAGGCGAGAAACTAGAAGCCGCTTCAATTTTGTCGAGCTTGAGGTTCGGGAAATAAACCGTGAAATAATGGCCGTCTTTGGTCAGGTTGAGGCTTTCTGGCGTAATGCCGTTGGTTTTTTGCGCTTGTTTGGCGTAAATAGAGTCGCTGTCGAAGGTATACAGGCCTGAGAGTGCAATGGAGTCCGTGAAGCAATCGTAAATGCCAAATAAGAAATCTTGCTGGATGTCTTGTAGATAGAACTCTTTTTTGAGGAGGGTCTCTAGGTAAAACGGCTGTATTTCATCGCTGACATCGACGGTGTAGTGCTGATAACTCACTTGCTTGATGGCACCATATACCGCGCTTGGGTCTTCGTTCTGATTAATGGAAGTGAGCACGTTGCGCAGCGCTGCTCTGGCCTGTTGCGCAAACTCACGCAAGTTCAGGCTGTCTTCGCGCTGCTGAATATTGATGTACTCTTGTTGCAACTGACGGGTATTGTGGATCCAGACAAACTGAACTGAAAGAATGCTCAGAATGGAAATAATGCCCAGAATGGCAACCGCATTAACCGCCTTGTTTTTCATCAATTAAAAGCCATTCACTCCGTTGACGGTTGTGTATTTCAAGACGTTTTTCTTTTCTGGGTGAATGCGCGCAAAAGCAGATTGCACCGCGAGGGTACCTTCGTGGAAGCCACACAAGATCAGTTTGAGTTTGTTCTCGTAGGTATTGACATCTCCAATGGCATAAATGCCCGGGATGTTCGTAGAGTAGTCGAGTGTATTGACTTTGATGGCGCTTTTTTCGATTTCCAAGCCCCAATCGCCGATCGGTCCTAAGCTTGGCTTGAGGCCAAACAATGGAATGAAGTGATCGGCTGCAATGCTGCGTTCGCCGTCTTTTTGATGCGTTACAATAACGTGTTCGAGGTGGTCTGCACCTTGAAGGCCGGTTACTTCTGCTTCTGTCACTAGATCGATTTCGCCGCTTTCTGCCATGTCAATGACGCGCTGAACAGAATCGAGGTGACCGCGGAATGAACTGCTTCGGTGTACTAAAACAACACGCTTGGCAATTTTTCTTTCGGCGAGGTAAATAGACCAGTCTAGTGCGGAGTCGCCGCCGCCGGCAATGACACATACTTTATCTTGATAGATTTCAGGGTTGCGAATGATGTATTCAACGCCTTTGTCTTCGAAGTCAGTGATGTTGGAAATAGGTGGTTTGCGGGGTTCAAAAACGCCGAGTCCGCCGGCAATCATGACAATTGGTGCGCGGTGTGCGGTACCTCTGACAGTAGTGACGATAAATTGCCCTTCTTCATCTTTGTCGATGGTCATGGCAGCCTCACCAAGTGTAAAACCTGGCTTAAATGGCGCCGCTTGGGCCATGAGGTTGTCGATGAGTTCGCCCGCCAAAACGGACGGAAAGCCCGGGATGTCGTAAATCGGTTTTTTAGGATAGATTTCTGAACACTGCCCACCAGGTTGCGGTAAGGAATCGATCAAGTGGCAGCGCAATTTGAGTAAGCCGGCTTCAAAAACTGTAAATAAGCCAACAGGGCCTGCACCAATAATGATAATATCTGTCTGGATCATGTGGGTAAACGATTAATAGGGAGGAAATACGGGTTTGTTTTGTAAAATGTCTTCGATGCGCTGCATGACCTCTGGTGTAAGAAGTTCTTGTGCGCTCAAGGCTTGCATGTTTTCTTCTAATTGGTGGAGCTTACTTGCCCCAAGAATAACCGTAGAAACATTTGGATTTTTCAGGCACCATGCCAAGCTCATGACTGGCAAGCTCAGACCGAGTTCTTTGGAGAGTTCGGTGAGTTCCAATACGGCTTGAATGCGCTCAATAGTGAGATTTTTTTCTTTGAGCCACTCTAAACCTTCCATGCCGAGGCGCGTTCCGTTGGGGAATTCAAAGTTATATTTACCACTTAAAACACCGCTGGCTAATGGAGACCAAATAGTGGTGCCAAGGCCAATGGTCTTGTAGATTTGAGAAAACTCAAGTTCTACTTTTTCGCGGGTGAACATATTGTATTCGGGCTGCTCTACTACAGGGCCGATCAAATGGTTTTGTTTGGCAAAGAGGTGCGCCTCCATGATTTCTTGTGCAGACCACTCAGAAGTTCCCCAATACAAGATTTTGCCTTGCATGATGAGTTGGTGCATGGTCCAGACGGTTTCTTCGATAGGTGTTTTTTTGTCTGGGCGGTGGCAGTAGTATAGATCGAGGTAGTCTAGCTGAAAGCGTTTGAGGGCTTGTTCGCAGGCTTCTACCAAGTGCTTGCGGCTGAGGCCTTTTTGTGTGGGCCACTCACCACCTGTTCCAAAAAATGCTTTGCTACTGACAATATAAGAGTCTCTGGACCAATGTTTTTTCTTGAGGATAGCGCCCATGACTTCCTCGCTCTTGCCGCGGGCATAAATTTCTGCGTTGTCAAAGAAGTTGATGCCTTGTGCGTAGGCGTAGTCCATGAGGGCTTCGGCGGTGTCATCGCTGATTTGTTTGCCAAAAGTAAGCCATG
>JACCDQ010898947.1_pt1 | contig 13498 bp, 13 predicted proteins | sample 7446031 | NCBI WGS metagenome assembly JACCDQ01 (sample SAMN15323442, study PRJNA562643) | freshwater metagenome | isolation source: river surface water | place: USA:Blue River Watershed | collected 2017-08-17 | reverse complement strand
TACTTTCTGTATTAGTAACTGAACCTGTTTCTACGTTATACGTACCTTCTGTAACTACGATATAGCTAATTGTACTACCATGTGTTTTTAGTAATCTTTGAGTCTCTATAATAAAAGGATTCATAATAATCCTTTAGACAGTAAAGAAGCTACTTGTACTTACTTCAGAATCAGCAGCAGGAACTACAACGATGTTGTTGTCTAGGTTGTCAATGTTAGCTTGCATATCAGAGATACTAACACCACCAGCGTAACCGCTTGCGTTTTGCAGGATTCGGTTGGTATCAGGGTTACGAATAAACATCTGTAGTGCAAGTCTATAGGCTTCAGCAGCCTTTGATGACCTGACGCTAAGTACATCCACCGTGCTATCACCACGGATACTTAATTGCAGTAAAATAACCTTCGCAGCTTCTAGGGCTGCTTTATCTACGCTTTGATTATTTCGATCTAGGAAATAAGTTATTTCGTCATCGGATAGGAAATAAAGGCCGGGGCCTGCTGTATCTTGAACTAAAAGGCGCACAGCCTGTATACTTGTTAATGCCATGTTTTTCCTTTAGTTTTATAAATTAAATCATATCATAAAAGGGACTCTTTTGGAATCCCTTTGAGGTACAATCTAGTTAAAGATTAGTTACGAACGCCTTTGATAACCAGCTTTGGACGACGCAGGACGTTGATCATGTCGCTAGAAGCGTCAATATCAATACGTTCACCTTTAGGATCGCGGTAAGCGAACATATAGGTACGTTCTGCCAAAGTATTTACTAGGTCAAGCTTGGTAGCAGGGCCAAAGTAGGTCACGAAGGTGTCAGAAGTACCAACAGGAACGAATACAGCTTCGTTAGCAGGAATCAAACGATTACCACCAATGCTCTGACGTACTTCAATCAAACGCACACCAGCGTAGGTGAATTCACGATACAAGCCAGTACCAGCGCCAGCGCGATTACGCTGAATCATCTGACCTTCAGTTGCGCTGAAGTATTGGTAAGCAGCTTGAATCTTGCTGTGAGCAATGAAAGAAGCGAAGAACTCAGGCGAGCAGTAACCGATAACGCCAGTGATAACATCACCAGTGTTAGCAGAATCTTGCATTGCAGCGATAACAGCTTCAACCTTAGCAACAACATCAGTACCAGCGGTATCCAAAGAGAAGTTTACGGAAGTTTGAGTTACGCCGAAATCGGTGAAGAAGTTACCAGCAATAGTACCGTTAGGCGCATAGATGTTACCAGTGGTCAAGGTGCTGAAACGAGCAGCTTCTAGGGTCTGGTCAAAGGACTTACGGATACGTTCCATTTTACGCATCATAACAGCAGCTTCGGTTTCAGCAGCATCGCTGTTACCATAAGCGCGTTTACCTTGCAAGTCACCGGGCAGAACCGCATCGGTTACTGCAAAGTGCGCCAAGGGGTAAGAACGAATCTTACGACCGTCATCGTTGTTGGCTTGAGGCTTGGCACCGCGATAGGTGTCAGCTACTAGACCGATACTCTGAGAAATTTCTTCAAAGGTAACGGTGTGGGTAGATAGCATTTCTTCAGAGAAAAGACCTGCATCATTTAGGAGGGTAGGGGCTAGGGGGATTAGGGCTAGTTCTGAGGTGTAGTCAACTACTTCAAAAGCATTACCGTAGCTTCGTGTGATAGGCATAATTTATCCTTTAATTATTGTTGTTACTAATTAGACAGAAGCAGCAACGCCAACTTGGTCTAGCACTTGGATACCAGCAGCTTCAAAGGCAGCATAGATAGCAGCTTTCTCAGCGTCGAGGTTATGGGAAGCATCTAGTACCAAAGCACCTTTGTTAATGGCGGCCGGGCCTTTAACCAAAACAACTAGCTTGGTATCAGTAGTAGCTGCAATAGCTTTATCTTCTAGTACAATAGCAGCAGCGGTTTGTGAACCATCTACAGCGGTTTGTACGCAGATTTTGTATTTACCATCAGCGGTTACTTTGCCAAGCACAGTACCCACAGCGTAGGTCTTAGCAGCGGCTTCGTTTACAGTAACTACCGAACGGCAGTAACCAAGTTCAGCCCAATGTTCAGCCTTTAGAAGATTGCTGATTCTTTTTGTATCAGTTGCAATTACGGACATTTGTATTTCCTTTAATTATTAAATTACTTAGCTTGCTTAGAGTATTTAGACTTCAACAGACGCTCTACAGCAGATTCTTCTTTTTTAACTTCAGCTTCACCAGAGGCACCCTTCTCAACGAACAGGTCACTCTTTTCAGCAACAGCAGTCAGTTCTTGCAGGGCTTTAACTACAGCTTGGAAATCCGCATCAGCAGCATCTTTAACTGCTTTGAATAGAACTTCAGCTTTAGCTTCGTCTTTTACAGCAGCTAGAACTTCGCCCTTACGAGCCTTTTCAATAGCAGCCTTTTCTTTGGCTTGGAATTCAGCGACTTGAGCTAGTGCTTTTTCAAGCATCTCGGATTGTTGTTTCATTGATTTCTCAAGTTCAACGAACTGAGCCTTTGCAATTACTTCAACCTCCTGCTCAATCACTTGAGTTTCAACGGTCATAGTTTTTTCCTTATTACTATGTTTTACAACAGAGGTAGTTTCTACCTCAACCTTTTTCTCAACGCTAGCGATTTGTTGAGGCTCGTCCACCACTGCCTTAGCAATAGTTTTAGATTCTTTATTTACAGCTTTCTGATTCTTTTCAATCTTCTTGAAAGCCTTTTCTAGCACTTGTTGTGATTTCAACATTGCTAGGTATTCATTTTCATCGAGTTTAGATAGAACTTCTGGGATGCTATCAGCTTCATGCAATGCTTTGAAAACTTCAATAGCATCAACTTTGGACTGAATATAATCTTCATAAGTTTGAATCTCATCTTCCTCAGCCATATCTTCTTCGGCTGTATCAAAGCCTAAAGCCCGAGCCAATACCTCAGCTTCTTCATACCAAAGACCATAGAATTTAACTAGGAAATCTTCAATGTCCATAGTTACTCGTACTTTAGCTGCTTTTTCAACAAAGTCGTCGGAGAAGTTCGTGGCTTTTAAGACTAACGCGTAGTCGTGACCATTAGCGGGGCCACCTTGATCTTTTGAAACTAGAGCAACGTGCGCTCCAGTTTGTTCAAAGGAAATGTTTGACAACTTCCTTTTTGCTGTTTTTTGTGCAGTCATTCATCTTCCTTTTCTAGTGTTTCTACTTGTGCCATTGCACCGATACTCACACCGTTAATTTCACCGGACTTAATCAATTCCCAAAGACCGTCGTCCAAGCACTGAACAGTACAAAGCCAAGTACCTTTCTTTACGAACTTATCACCAAGTACGAAATCAGTAGGTGCAATATAACTTTCAGCAAATTCAAATGAGTCGGTCTGAACTAAATGAAACAGATTAGCCTTTTGACAGAACTTATTAAAGTTATGACAAGCCTTGCGTACTTCATCCTCTGTTGTCGTGTCGCCATGTAAATCAACCTCATCAGGCGACATTACAACAAACGTAGCCTGTTGCAATTCTTCATTAACAGCCTTAGTAACAGGCAACTTCAGATTCATTAGCTCATCTTCTTTTTGAAGTTCAGCTTGCGTAATTTCTTTCTTATAACTCTTTAAGATACCTTCTTCTCTTAGTACCAATCGTGACCAAGCTAAAGCACTTGAACCACCAGCAGCTAAAAAAGCAGCAGTATCTGAGTCTACGTTATTACCTTCTAACCTTTTGTTAGGTTGGTATTTTGATTCTGCTTTTGTTAAGAACGTATATAGTTGCTTTACTTCCTCAAGACTTAATTCACCTTTGGAAATACTTTCTGCAAAAGGTTTTACTTTGTCTTTAGTTGCTTGACTAGCTAATGATTTAGCTTTCTCAAACAATGCAACCCCGCGTAGAGAATTATTCTTAACAGCTTGTGTTGGTTTGAATTTGTCAACCATCCAAGACTCCTTAATTCTTTGGGTTAATTTGTATTAAATTAACGACCTTCTAATATAATAACACAAGCACAAAAATAAGTCAAGTCTTTTATATTAAGAAGGTAGTTATAATAACTGAAATCTATTAAGCAGAGAGAGCTATTGCCGTTTTAACTGCTTGTAGAATCTTGTCTAATTGAAGTTGTTGAGCAGGAGTTAATCCTGCTGCTGAACTTTCTACTGCATAAGCAAGGTTAGAAACCGTAGCAATTACTCCACCACCGGGTAGAATGATGTAAGGGCTAATTGAATCGTCGTGATATAAAGTACCATTGATGTTAATTGCATGATCTACTACAATCTGCCATCCATTGATTAGGAAATAAATATCACCAGCGTATTTTCCAGAACCTACAGAGTCACCACCGATAGTACGAAAAGCTGGTTCATATTTTGAATTATCATACAAGGATAACCAAAGTTTCCATTCGGAATAAAAATCCGTCTTAACATCTAAATTAGTTACACTGGGAGCGACATATATTCTTTTAGTCACTCCATCAAATGTAACTTTCTGATTCAAGGCCCACTGTTCACCGAAAGCAGACCATATTAGCATTACCAGAGTTCCTTATAACCAAGGTTCAAAGTAGCTGTAGTTGCACTTGCTGTCAACTTAGTTACTGTAAAAGCCCATACTTCAGGAGTACCATCTGCATTGGTTAGGATACCTTCATCATTCTTTTCAAAGTATTGATCCAAGTCAAATGCTTTAGCTCCTGCACCGAAATAAATAGTCTTGAAGCGTTGAGCAGCGGAGGTATCAATAGTAGCAGTAGTGTTAATATCGACAGCAGACGCTAAAGACGACCATGTGCCACCTGTGGCAGCTACATCTTGCCAAAGAGTTACTGCAACAGGTTGGTCGCAATAAACATTAAGAGTTTCAGGATAACAGATTGTCCAGTTATGCTCACCGTTAATCTGAGGTTTAGTTCTTAAAGCAAAGGCTAAGGTATTTGTAGTTACGCTTGCAATAGTATTCTCTGCATCAGCGAAGCGCCAGAAAGCGTAATCCTCAAATGTACCTTCAGCATATACACCGATACAAACGCTGCGTAGTTGTGAAGTGCTTCCTGTAGTTCCTGTATTTACGTTTTCTAGTCTAGCAGGTAATGTACCAGAACGCATGTAAGGTAAGGAATTCTGATTTGCGTTTTCAAACTGATGACAAGTAATACGAGAGCCATCATCAGCAAATACACCAAAGCGTACACGACCAGCACCTAGCCATTGATAGTCAATCCAATAGACGTTAATCTTAGTCAAGTCTATGTTAAAACCTGAAAGACCTGTACCGTCTAGTTTGTCATGGTTAAAATTAGCTCTAGGGACTTTTGTTTCAACAACAGAACCAGATGTACTATTACGGACTACTACGTTAAAGGTAGTTCCTTGTAACTCAAAGAATAAACCGTCATTATCATCAAAGGCTCCCCATCTGCGGGTGTTACCTGACTTACCTGTATCTCCAGTAGCCACGGTCATCTTATAGATGTTGCTAGTACCGGGATTGTAATAGTGATAGCGATTGGTTGTGATCTTGCATGAGCTATTCAATGCACCATCTACAGTTAGAACTTGACTTGATTCTGTAGGGTTGTAATCTAAAGAAGCAGTGCCTACTGTTTGTGTCGAGAATAAAGAGGAATAAGTATCGAGTGAACTTTCGTAAACCCCTAAAGCACGTTCTTGTGCTACTTTGAGATTACCAAAACCTGAGAGAATTGGTTGACCTTCTGCAAACCTCACAGCAGCAGCACCACGAGCATCAACCGATAGCAAATACTCAGGGTTTGTATTATCAGCAATATGCATCACCTGCGTTTCGACGCTAGTTGCATTTACTGTTTGTGTCTTGGTGTAAACTTTCTTACCAGCACCGTCTGGAGGGACTTGCACATAAGCCATTTAAGCTCCTTTCTTATTATAAGGAAAAGGGGAAATAAGTCCCCCTTTTCAAATCAATCTTACAAATTAGCGTAGTTACGCTCAAGAGCTGACACCAAACTTACAGTATTAGCAGTTGAACGAGCAATAGTACCTGTAGTCTTAACGTACTGACCAGTTTGCAAACCAATACCTACTACGGTAATTGCAGCATCTGTACCAGCGGTACGGCCACCTTGCACGTTACCATCGTAGTTGAAAGTCTTTACTACAGAACTTGCACCACTTACTAGACCTGCAATATCTGCGCCTGAGTTATCATCAACAATCAAAGCACCAGTTTCACCGAAGTCATTACCTGCACCGGGTAGGGTGCTGAAGTAAACCCAATACTTAGCAGAGGCATCATTCTTCAAGTTATCACCAAAGTTGATAGTCAAGGAAGCAACATAAGGATAAGTACGAGGGGTTCCAGTATTGTCGTAGAAGGCAATTCTGTTGGTATCGTTAGCTGAGAAGCCTTCAATCATTACACCAGTACCGCCGCCATTGGGGTTAGTACGTCCATTGATTGCACCAGCTTTCAAATCAGAACCAACAAATGTCAATAGCTGGTCAGCAGTCTTACCAATAACTGATTGGTCAGTAGCATCCATGTCGGTGTTCTGACGTTGCAGGTATTGCACCTTGGTATAAATCTGTTCAGCAGTAGCTACAATAGGAGTAGCACGTTGCAAGGTAAAAGATTGGTTAGATACAGTAGATGGGAACGTACCAGTAATAGTAACTACAGTGGCAGTAGGAGTACCGGAAATGTTGTAAACACCTGCGTTTGCACCTTCGTGAATAGTCAAAGTACCACCAACGTAATCAGCACCAGTAATAGTGCCTTCAGCAGTAGTTAGGGTACTACCAGAAGCCGTTGTGCTACCATCCACACCTGAATGAGTACCTACATCAATAACAATACCGAAGTTACGATCAGTAGTGCTATCTACATCCTTAGTGTAGGGTTGGTCGAAGTAACGAACCTTGATTGCAGTAAAAGGTAGGTTTGCAGCTACGTTTACGTCAGTATCTTTGATGTTCAAGTCAGCAGATGTACTGATTGGGAAACGATAAGCAATGGATGCCATCGTGGTAACACCAATGTCAGCCAAGCTAGAACGACCGTAAATCTGGTTGTATTCACGAGCAAAGAGGTTGAACACGGTGCGGTAGTCATAACCATCGACAGTGCTACCATCCCCATTAGGGTCGGAATAAATTTGAACTGCTTGGTTTACCTGACCAGTTAGAAGTACGTTCGTGCTTGCTCCACCTACGACTTGTTGGTAATACAACTGGTCGTTTGTTTCAATAGAACCCAGACCAATAATACCCGCCCACAATTCAGTAGTAGCACCGGAGGTATTCTTGACAGCCCATCCAGCATCACGGATAAGACCACGAGAGGTAGCATCGGCTAGGTTCCAACCGCCTGAGAATTCAAATGATTCGTCCGTAATAGGAACCATTGGGAAATCAAAAGCAGCTAAGTTTTTAGTATTAGGGTCGTTACGCCATTCTTCTTTCAAGAAGGAGTAAAGAGCCTTTAGAGTAACACCGTTTTCGTTCTGAACACCTGTGTTATCCAAATTTCCAGTCAAATTTAGTTTGATGGTCTTGGCTGCGGTGTTAATAAACACTTCAGTTGTACCATTATCTGTTGCGCCATCATTCAGGCTATCAGGGTCTGTAATTTTCATATTTTACCTTAATTAAGAGTTTTGATATTGTCTATCCAGAACCTGTGAAACAGGCACTGAGGTATCAGATGTTGTACTGAAGTTTTTAATCCTTGTGTTCTGATAACCAAGGGCAAGAATCGTAATGTCAATAGCAGTACCAGAACTTACACTAAATACATGCGAACCGCTTGTGATATTTTCATTACCTGTACCAGATACTTCTGTAGTTGTACCAGCTAGGAACACCCTAACTTCACTTGGGTTTTTCAAATCAGTAAGAGTAATTTGTACGTTAGCGTTCACTGTAGTGCTTGCACCTGCACCGTTTCTTACAGTCATTTGAGCAGAACCAGAACCACCTGATGTTACGTTAATGGTAACTAAACCACCGGAGTTATTATAAATAGCTGCGCTGTTTGAACCAGCAGCCCCATAACCAGAGAATACGTTACCGGAGAATGTATAAGTGCCGGGTGTTGTAATTTCAATAGCATGTCCTGTACTTGCAGAGCCTACAAAAGTACAACCAGAGAAAATACTAGGAGTAGTCACTTGTGTCATTGCTACGCCTGCACTAATACCTGTTGTGTTAAATTCACAAGATGTGAAAGAACTACTTGAATTGGCTTGTAATGAGTTTGAAGTTGCAGATACTAAACTGATGTTACCGTTAGTCACAGAACAACCATTGGCTATTAGACTTAGGCAATTACTAAATGACATTGAATCAAATGTAGTTACATTTCGCAAAGTTACGTTAGCATTCACAACTGTAAGTCCTGCGAAACTCCAAGTAGCTGCGTTAGTTGCTGCTGAGTTGATTTCCCAGTAATAAGGTGTTAATGAAGTAATAACTGAGTTAGTGTGTTTAATTGTGTCACCGGATTTTCCAGCATAACTAATACCTACTTTATTATCACTTACATGGAATCCAATTTCTTTTGAAGCTACGTTATATCTTCTAGGGAATTGCAACGCACCTGCATCAATTTGGAAGTTAACTGCATCCCCACCTCCAATCTGAATAGGAGCAAATGAAATAACACCTGCACCACCTGCTTTTTGAATTACAGGCAATCTAAATGACTTACCTACTTCTGCTAGACCAGTAGAATCAACAGGAGCAGTAGAAGTTCCACCTGCAACAATAATCTTGAACACCTGATATACTTCAGATAGAATTGCACTACTGGCGAAGTAAGGTGAGTTCTGAAGAACTTGCATGTGCGATACAGCAGTGGTTGTAACAGCACTGCCCGGAGTACCATAAGCAGTTGCCGTATAGCCGGGTTCAATAGCCCAGACAGAACGAACTTCCAAGTTAGGAGATGAATCTTTAGCAGCCACCTGATAAGCACACCAGTTACCGGCAGCAGAACCAATTCTGATTACCACACCGCCATCTTTTACAGTTCCTATGCCGAAAGTACCCATCTTAGGTGTTGCGCCAATGTGCGAACCCATAATCAAACCAGTAGACCAGTTTCTGTTTCCAGTAAGTGTAATCTGGTAGCCGTTTAACGCAGTACGTGCGACAGTAGCTGCTGCAATACCAATACCGGACGAGAAAGGGTTAATACCTAAGTCAGCCTGTGCTGTACCCGCTGTACCTGTGACAGTCTTACCGTTAATAGCAGCCGTAGATGTGAGAGTAGTTGTAAAAGCAATGTTGTTTAACGTGGAATAATGGTGAGCAGGCGTTACAACAGTAGCACTTGTCTGAACATCATCAATATAGGCTGGAATCACACCACCTGATATATTTCGTACAGCAACAGTCAATCTTGCAGCAACACCAGCCAGAGAACACGTCCAACTAGCAGCTGGAGTTGCACCCGCAGTGCGTTGTACGTACCATGCAGCAGCGTTTGTAGTGGCTGTAGCAGCCGTTGTGCTACCGTTGTCCATTGAAACCAAATGATGCACACCGGGATCGGATAAAGCGGAGTTTGCGATGCCGTCAACACCTATGAAATAAAGCACCAAACAATCAGCAGTTGTTGTAGTAACTGATACACTAGTGTGCTGAGAAGTGGATGTCGCTGTACCTAAATGAGAACTAACATCAATAGGTGTCGTTTGGTCAACATCTCGAATACAAACGATGATTAACGAATGGTCATCGGTTGTTGTATATGTAAAAGTTTCCGCAGCCGAAGCAGCAATCTTATATGTCCAAGAGCTTGTGTTCGCTGCACCTGCTGTACTGTTGTTACTCATCGCAGTCCAACCTGAACTTGAGGTTGTCATGGAACCGGAGTTCATAACTGCATAAGCAATCAACAAGTCCCCTGTTTCATGAGCAGGTACGTTTGCTACAGCGTTAGTTACAGCGGCACCATAAGATAGGGCATTATCTACTACATAAGCCATTTAACCTCCTAGTATCTCAGCAGGGCGTTCAGGTTGTATCAACCCTGCCTGTGCCAATAAATAAATACCTTGAACAGTATCAACGTCAGCTAAATCAATATGTTCAGCAAGCATGAACAACTGCCAATAATAATCCAGATACGGGTTTTGCAAAGCAGCAGTTTTAATTGTCACATACTCAACAGGAGTAAGACGTTTTAAGAATTCCTTCTTTGTAAGAATCCTCTTGGGGAGTAAAGTAAATTCACCATTCTCCCAAGTATACTGCGCTTCTAGTTCTAACTTGGTAAGACCTTCAACTTGGGAAGTTGCTTCATTATCACCGGGAGATAAATCAAAATCACTGACTTCTAGTAATTCTAAGGTAGCTACATTGTATTTATAATAAGCCATATTTACCTCAAATAACTGAATAAAGAATAGAAGTCAAATTGCTACCAACGTCATAACTAAAGACTTTACGATATGTAGTGCTTCCTTTTACGTAATCAAGTTGAGTCAGATTACCTGAAACATAAGTAAACAACTTGTAATTACCTGAAGCGTAATCAATACGAATCAATTCATCATTCAGGTAAGTGTAAATAGGATTTGTTTCCTCTGCCGAAATAAATTCATCTTTGAAGGCTATGTTATTACCATCCAAGTATAGCCTGCTGTTTACAGCTTGTACTTTACTAAAACCTGCATCAACTGAATTATCAATTACCGTCTGATTTGGGAGAGCTAGATTATCTAAGTTTTTAATTGTCATGCTATTACTCCAATGATTGTTACAGCTAAATCAGTAACTGCAACCTTTGAAGTAAGTGTCAAAGAGTTAGTGTCCACGGATTGCACATCTACATTTACTACTTTATTATTTAGCATTGCGTTTAATGTAAACGCATCTCTATCAATTGTACCAAGCGAATGAGTAATTGTCAACGGAGTGTTTGCAACTAAATTAACTTTCTGAAAGTAACTAGCTGTAGTAACACCAGAAGCTGCTGCTGGATTTACGTTCTTCCAATAACCAAGAGCTGAGTCATATTTTAGAATATGCCCGTTTTGTAGGTCAGTTATCTTTACGTTATGCAGTTCTTCTAATTCGTATCCATTTTGCACATGCACATAGATACTACCGTTATTGGCATTACTTCTCACGCACCAGCCAACCAACACCATATGATTAGGCGCTGTAGGTTTAATATGCGTCAGACCACCAGCGGTTGTAGGAGATAAGTAAAGCGCAGCACCTTCAGGAAAGGCAGATGTATTTACATTACGTACCAGACCAGAAGTAGTGGCAAACCCTACTGTATTCTTTGCAATAAGTTCAGTAACAACAGCAAAGGTTGTACTTGATGTAATCTCGGAGTTAGCTTGCGCTAAAGCCCCTGTTAATCTCTGCCCTTGAGAACCAGTAATTCGCAATACTTGCAAATCAGTAAAATCATTTGCTGTATTGTTATAAATATGAACGTGCTGTTCTTGACCAATCTGAAGGGTTACATTGCCACCCTTTAATCCAAGATCAAGTGTTCCATCTGTAGCGTTCCAAGCAAGTTGACCTTCAGTAACAACGTGCCCTGCTTGTTCATTAAAATCAATAAAATCTACAGGATTTGTAAGACCAGCAGTAACAACTACGTGCTGCTCTATGTATTCTTTAATAGCGGATTCATCTGTGGTTATCCTAGAACCATCAGAGAACTTCAGGACTAGCTGACCTTTCTTATTAAACTCAGCATCTACAATATCCCTAGAACCTTCTAAATCGCCTTCAGAGGCGTTTTCAGAGGCTTTGGCTACGTGGGTATTACCTTGGTTAAAATAATCGCTTGTAGAGCCTTCTAGGGGCCTTCCTTGAGCTTTCTTAGCATCTAGGATAGCCTGAATATGCGAAGGTAGCTTCTGAGCTTCTTTCTTGACTTCCTTTGGTTTGTTTTTCTTTTCTTCTAGGTTAACCGCAGCAAGTCCTGCAAAGGTTGCTTCTTCTTCTGTCTGCCCTTTGTCCAATGCTGCATTGGCTACTTTTGCAAATATAGAGCGCAAATGCAGGGATTTGTTCTTTACCGAATTAGGTACACTGCTTGCACTCCAAGGCATTTGCACTCCTTATTATTTTTAGACAAAAAGAAAACCTGCCCAATTAAGGGCAGGGTTATTAGTTAGTAATAATTATAGCATAGCTTGCTTCTAATTGCAAGTCTTCTTAGGTTAAGCGTATAATCTGTCTCTCAACTCTATAGCAAGTTGCAAAGCGTATTCTATTGTGTACTTATTCAAAGCAAAGTAGGTAAACTTTTTATAAGAACCAACAGGATGTTTTACTTCGATTGCCGATGTTTTGTTGTAAGTCTTCTTGTACCGTATATGTCGCTCTTTAAAGTACCCACATGCATCATGGGAGGGGTCTACATTTGTAACTATCTCTCCAATATGCCTCGCGGTGTAAGAATCGTCCAGCCTTTCCAATCTCCAAGCTATAGCTTTTTGTTTGGCTTGCTCAAAGCCATATTTTAATTTAGAAAAAGAACAACCAATTTGAACACCGTTGATAATTACAGATGATTCCCATGAGTTTGGTCTTTCTCTAAGCCCCTGCACCCCACTTTTGCTGTTTGATGGGGTCTTTCTATTTTTTGCATTTTCTCTAAAATCAACAACACGCAGATTACTCACAAGATTATTGTGTGGATTTCCGTCTATGTGGTCAACAATTTTGTTAGCAGGTATTGCCCCGTTAAAGATAGTCCAAACCACACGAGATACGATGTAAGTCTCTCTATTTACTTTTACAGAGGCTCTTTTTGCGGAACCATCGGGTCGAAATGATAAATCACCCGCAACTCGACTTGTACCCTTCCTGAAAAGGAATGTAGGGCTTTTTTCCGAGTATTCAAGAGCTTCAAAAACTTCTTGAGGTATTTCTTTAAAAGATAAGACAGGCTTTCTTGTGTTTATTATATTGGGTGTTTTTTCTATTAGCTGTGACTCTAATAACCTAGCTGAATCAATGTCTAAGCCTCTCTTGTAGATTTCTGAGGTGAACCCGAATTGCTCAACGATCTTTACCCAGCTACGACTTCGGTTATTTTTGGCGACATCTCTCCTGCCTTCAATTCCACTACCAATATAGAAAATTTCACCATTGTCTTTTCTTCTGTGTAAATAAACACAGTAATTATTAGTCTTCATAATTTCTCCAGTTTAGAGCAGTTACTAATAAGATCAAGCAAGGGAGGTAACTAATCTCCCCTTTCAAGAAGGTCAATTACTCCTTCTCTAGCTTGTCTCTAAATTATAACACATTAACCAACATTATCCATATTATTATCGTTGTCATTACCAGAACCGGAAGTTTTTCTAGTCCCTTCAAACGGTGTGCTCATACCTTCACCAGCGTTGCTAGTAAAATTAGGCATTAGTTCCTTCTGAGGATCAAGATCAACAGGTAGTGCATCGACACCAATAGAAGCACGGATTGCATTAAGAACATCACGATCAACTTCAAGCATGGAAGTGCTTGCATAACGTTGAACAGCTTTAGAAAAACCTTCAAGAT
>JACCDQ011529827.1_pt1 | contig 13502 bp, 15 predicted proteins | sample 7446031 | NCBI WGS metagenome assembly JACCDQ01 (sample SAMN15323442, study PRJNA562643) | freshwater metagenome | isolation source: river surface water | place: USA:Blue River Watershed | collected 2017-08-17 | reverse complement strand
GGGGCTTTTTTCATGGGGCGGGCTTTACTGCAGCGGCCCACGCACCATCAAGTTCAGGCCGCTGCTGCCCAGTTTGACGGGGCTGACGCTCACGCCCAAGTCGCCCGGCTGGGCCATGGCTTGGCCGCTTTTGGAGATGCGCACACGCACCGTCACCTCAGACATGCTGGAGAGCTTGGCGCTCGGGTTCATGGACGTGCTGTCGTCGAGCACAAAGTCAAACGGCAACTTGGCGACGGTGGTGCGCACGATGGCCACCGGCATGCGCGAGCCACTCACGGGGGTGGCGTACACAAAGACGGTGTCAGTCGGTGCGGCTTTGTCGGCCAGCTCTTTGATCAAGCTCACACGACCACTGATGCGCGCTTGCGCATTGGCGGAGGCTGCATTGCTCGCCTCGGCGGCATGGGGCGGGCTTGAGGGCAAGCCCATCTTGTCGCGTGCTTCGGCAATGGCGCGGTCGAGTTCGGGCGCATCAGGTGAATCGGCAGGCACCACCTCGCGTGCGCGCTCCCAGAAACGCAGCGCCGAACGGAAGTTTTCTTCCGAATACGAAGCACTGCCCGCCAAGAACAACGCATTCAAGTGGTGGGGGTCTGCGGCCAACACGCGTTGAATGATGGCCCAAGGCTCACCCGCAAAATTGCCACCGCTTTTTTGAGCCAACACCTCGGCACGTTCAATCGCCAAGTTGTCGTCTTGGCTGAGGTTGAGTGCTTTGCGCAAAGCCTCTTCAGCTTCGGCAAACTGTCCACGCGCACGTTGCACGCGTCCCAACATGACCCAGCCTTCCACGTTGTTTGGCTCATCTTGCAAACGACGGGTCAAGGCCGTGGCCATTTCGGTCAGCTTTTCGGGCGTGACCTCGGCGGCGTTGTCCACGCCTTGCTTCAGGGCCATCGGGTCCAAGGCTGCTGGCTGACCCAACACGGCGTACATCAGCATCGCAGTCACAGGCACCAAGAAAATCAAACTCGACATCAGCACCCAGGGCTTGCGCCACACCACCGCCGTGGCGGGGCGCGTCTGCGCTGCGGCAACATCAACCGCCAACGCATCGGGGCCCACATCTTCCAGTAGACGACGGGTCAACTCGTCACGTGCGATCTGCAACTCTTCGTCGTTCAAATTGCCCAACTGGTATTCGCGGTCCAACTCAGACAATTGCTCTCGGTAGACCGCGGCGTTGGCTTGCGCCGGTGCGGCGGCTGCGTCTTGCAAATGGGCCGCCAGTTCAGCGCCTTGCTGCGAGCCACGCCACAGCGTCACGGCGACCACCACCAACACGATGACCACCAAGCCCATCGCCGACAAAATAAAAGCAAGTGCGGGGTTCACATCAACCTTTCAGCCATTGCTGGGCACGGGCGCGTTCTTCGTCACTCAAGGCCGCAGGCTGCGCGAGCTGGCGACGTTGACGCAAATACACACCCAGAAAAACAGCTGCCACCAGCAGCAATAAAAACGGGCCAAACCACAGCACCCAAGTCAAAGGTTTGACCTCGGGGCGATAGAGCACAAAGTCGCCATAGCGGGCCACCAGAAAATCTTTGATCTCTTGATCGCTCTTGCCTTGACGAATCAAGTCGCGCACTTCGCGACGCAAGTCATCGGCCAACTCGGCATGCGATGAGGCCAACGATTCGTTTTGACACACCAAGCAACGCAACTCTTGCGAGATGTCAACCAACCGCGCTTCGAGCTTGGGGTCGTCGGCCAGCGGCGCTGCTTCGCGTGGCTGCAGCGCTTGCGTGGCCTGCACGGGTGCTGGCGCGACCGGCTGTGCGTGCACCAACATTGACGCGCCGAAGACCAGCCACGATGCGCTCACGGCCATCAAGCCACGGACAAAAAGATGCTTCATGATTTGTTCAACTCGTCGATCAGCGGCAAGATTTTGTCGGCCAGCAATTCAGGGGTGACAACGCCGACGCGCTTGTAGCGAATCACGCCTTGTTTGTCGATGATGTAGGTCTCTGGCACGCCATACACGCCGTAGTGAATGCCCACGCGACCGTCCAAGTCCATGACCGAGGTCACATAGGGGTTGCCATGGCGTTTGAGCCACACCAGACTGCGCTCACGCGCCACTTGCAGCTTGACGTCGAGGCTGGCCTTGGCCGCTTCATCTTGGGGTTGAATTTCTTTGTAGCTCAGCCCCACGATGGGCACGTTGTGCTTTTGCGCAAACGCCACCAACACCGGATGCTCTTCGCGACATGCCACGCACCAAGTGGCCCAGACGTTGAACATCCACACCTTGCCTTGCATGTTGGCGGGCGAGAACTTCTCGTCCCCTTCCAAGGTGGGCAAGCTGAATTCAGGCGCTGGTTTGTTCAACAAGGGCGATGGAATTTCACGCGGATCGCGCTTTAACCCGACGGCCAAAAACACCACCAAGCCGATGAACAGAATGAGAGGGATAAAAACTTTTTTCATGCATCCACCCGCTGTGCAGACTTGCGATAACGACGGTCCAGTGCGGCCAACACGCCGCCCAGCACCATCAACAAAATGCCACCCCACAGCCACGGCACAAAGGGCTTGTAATACACGCGCATGCTCCACTCGGTACGTGCATCGTTGAGTGGTTCACCCAAGGACACATACAAGTCACGCATGAAGCCTGAGTCAATGCCCGCTTCGGTCATGGGCATCGCAGACGAAAAGTAACGGCGCTTCTCAGGTTGCAACACCTCGATCAACTGCCCCTCGCGCAGCACTTGCACATCGGCACGCACCGCTTTGTAGTTGGGGCCGAGCACTTCATCGAAGGAAGCCAAGCGGAAGGTGTAGGGCGCAATGGTGACCACATCGTTCACCTGCATGCGCACATCGCGCTCGACCTCGTAAGACTTGACACCCGTCACACCCATCACCAGCACCGCCATGCCCAAGTGCGCAATGTGCTGCCCCCAAAACGAAGCCCCAATGCGACCGGGTTTGCGCACACGCACCACCACTTGCTGCAAGGTTCCCAAGGCCACCCAAGCACTCAAGAAAATGCCAAAGGCTGCGCCCACAGACCAGCCCCCCAAGGCAAACGGCGCAGCGATGGCCAGTACCAACGCCCCCATCGCGGCCCAACGCAACTGCATCGCAATCTCGCGCACATTGGCCTCACGCCAACGCGCCACCGAACCCGGCACCATCAAAAACACCGTGGGCACCAACAGCGGCGCAAACACCGCGTTGAAGTAAGGCGGCCCCACCGACAGCTTGCCCAAGTTCAGCGCATCAATGATGAGCGGATAAATCGTGCCCAGCAACACCGCCGCCGTAGCCACCACCAACAACACGCTGTTGGCCAACAAGAACGACTCACGCGACACCAGGCCCATGCGACCTCCCAAGGTCACACGGGGCGCACGCCATGCAAACAAGGTGAGCGATGCGCCCACCACCACAGCCAAAAAGATCAACACAAACACACCGCGCTTGGGGTCTGACGCAAACGCGTGGACTGAAGTCAACACGCCCGAACGCACCAAGAAAGTTCCCAACAACGACAGCGAGAACGCACCAATCGCCAACAGCACCGTCCACGCTTTGAAGCTGCCACGTTTCTCGGTGACCATCAGCGAGTGAATCAAGGCTGTGGCAACCAACCAAGGCATCAGCGATGCGTTTTCTACCGGGTCCCAAAACCACCAGCCGCCCCAGCCCAATTCGTAATACGCCCACCACGACCCCAAGCCAATGCCAAAGGTCAGGAAGGTCCAAGCAATCACCGTCCATGGACGCGACCAACGCGCCCATGCCGCGTCTAAACGACCGCTGAGCAATGCCGCCACCGCAAATGCAAACGCCACCGACATGCCCACATAGCCCATGTAGAGCATGGGCGGGTGAATCACCAAACCGGGGTCTTGCAACAAGGGGTTCAAGTCGCGCCCATCCAACGCCGCAGGCAACACGCGTTCAAACGGATTCGAGGTGGTCAAGATGAACAACAAGAAGCCGACCGAAATCAGCCCCAACACACCAATCACACGCGCCACCATGTCCAGCGGCAAGCTGCGCGAAAACATCGCCACAGCCACCGTCCACACCGACAGCAACAACACCCACAGCAAGAGCGAGCCTTCGTGGCCGCCCCACACCGCCGCAAATTGGTAGGGCTTGGGCAACAGCGAGTTGGAATGCTGCGCCACGTAGCTCACCGAAAAGTCGTTGCTCAAAAACGAAGTTGCCAAAGCACCAAAGGCAAGCGCCACCAACGCAAACTGCAAGGCCGCCGTGGGACGCGCCAGCAACTGCAAGGTCACCTGGTTTTGGGGGTCACGCACCCAAGTTCCCGTCAAGGGCAACACGCCCTGAATCAACGCCACCAAGGCAGCCAAGATGAGTGCGAAATGACCGAGTTCTGGAATCATGGGTTGCCCTTGACAGAAGCCGGTGCTTGCAGCGACTGGGCGGCTTTGGCCGCAGCGGCTTGGTCCATCGCGTGTTTGGCTTCGGGAGGCATGTAGTTTTCGTCGTGCTTGGCCAACACCTCGCTGGCCACAAACACACCGTCGTCACCCAACTTGCCTTGCGAGACCACACCCTTGCCCTCTTTGAACAAATCGGGCAGCAAGCCCACATACGTCACGGGCATTTCGTTGACGGTGTCGGTGATGACGAAACGCACATGGCTGCCATCGCGCACCACGCTGCCCTCTTTCACCATGCCGCCTGCGCGGAAGGTGCGGCCCTTGGGCGCTTCACCTTGGCTCACCTGCGTGGGCGTGAAGAAAAACACCAAGTTGCTTTGAAAAGCATTCAGCACAAAAGCAGCAGCCGCACACAACACCACGATGCCCGCGGCAATCAGGGCAAATCGTTTGGTTCTAGGTTTCATCACATCAATTCCTCGGGTGGCAATTGCGCCACCGTTTGTTCTGCACGCAGTTGGTTTAACACGTGGCGACGCGCCAGTCGTGCTTGCCACACTTCAATGGCCAGCAGCGCAGCGGTCATGCCCATGCTGCCCCACACATACACGCCGTAGCCACCCATGGCCCAAAACTGTGACCAGCTTTCCCACCTCATGGCTTCACCTCGTCGAGTTCGTGCACCCAGCTCGCATGGCTCTCACGCTGCAAGATCAGCGTGCGCACCCGGTAGCACACCAGCGCCAGCGTGTACATCCAAAACGCCAAGGCCATCAGCAACATGCTCCACAGCATGATCTCGGCCATGCTCGGCGCTTTGGTCAACGAGACCGATGCCCCTTGGTGCAAGGTGTTCCACCACTTCACCGAGAAATAAATGATGGGCACGTTGATCGCGCCCACGATGGCAATCAAGGCACCCGCGCGGTCGCTGCGGCGCGTGTCGTCAATGGCCGACGTCAAGGCGATGTAGCCCAGGTACAAAAAGAAAAGAATCAGCTCAGACGTCAGGCGTGCATCCCACACCCACCAAGCGCCCCACATGGGCTTGCCCCACAGCGCGCCGGTCCACAAGGACAAGAAGGCAAACAAAGCGCCCGTGGGCGCCAAGGCCTGGGTCATCATGCCCGACAGACGGGTGTTGAAGGTCAACCCCAGCACGCTCCAAAAAGCCATGGCCAAGTAAATGACCATCGACATCCAAGAAGCCGGCACATGCACAAAGATGATGCGATAACCCTCGCCTTGCTGAAAATCAGTCGGTGCGACAGCAAAGCCCAGCCACAGACCCGCCACCGCCAACAAGCTGGCCAGCACCGCGAACCACGGCCACACGCGGCCAGCCAAACCGTAGAAGGTTTGCGGCGCCGCGTAATGAAACCAGTTGATGTTCTTCATAACCCTGTCATTCCAGCGCAATGCGCAAAGCAGCCGAACAGGCCCACGGGCTGAAAAACACCGCAGGCAACAACATGGCCATCAGAATAGAAAAATGTGCCTGTGCACCCAACCCGCTGGCTTGGGCTTCCACAGCGCCAGCGCCAAACACCAGCACCGGCACAAACAAAGGCAGCACCAACAACGACAACAACACCCCACCACCGCGCACACCCAAGGTCAACGCGGCACCAATGCCGCCCACCAAAGACAAGATTGGCGTGCCCATCAACAGGGCCAGCGTGAGGGTGAGCAAGGCATCGGCCGAGAGGTCAAACTGCAGTCCTAAAACCGGGGCCAATAATACCAACGGCACCCCGGCAACCAGCCAGTGCGCCAGCATTTTCGCCCCAACGAGTAAGGGCATTGAGGCAGGCGACAAGGCCATTTGCTCCAAGGTCCCATCGCGGTAGTCGGCCTCAAACAAACGCTGCAAGGCCAGCATGCTCGACAACAAGGCCCCGACCCACAACACACCTGGCGCCACCAAGCGCAAGGTGTTGAGCTCGGGCCCAATGCCCAATGGGAACAAAGCCGCCACCACCACAAAGAAAAACACGGCCGTCAACACCTCGCTCTTGCGACGCATGGCCAACAACAAATCGCGCCGCAACACGGCCATGAAAGCTTGCGTGTTCATGCCACACCTTTCAAGCGGTAGTGCTGCACATCCACCGCCACACCGGCGGGGGTGACCAAGGTCACGGGCTGGTGGCTGGTGAACAGCACCATGCCGCCTTGCGCCACATGTTCGGCCAACAAACCGCGCAAGCCATCGACCGCCTTGGTGTCCAACGCCACAAACGGTTCGTCCAACACCCACAGCAGCGCTTGGCTGGCCAGCAAACGCGCCAACGCCGTGCGACGCTTTTGGCCTTGCGACATCACGCGCAGCGGCAAGTGCTCGCGTCCTCGCAAACCCATGCGTGCCAGCGCGTGCATGGCCTGTGCCGACGTCAAGGACCGGCCCGCCACAGCGGCATCGGACAACAAATTCTCCAGCGCGGTGAGCTCTTCTTTGAGCGACAAGCCATGGCCCAAATAAAACAAGGCCGCACGAAACGCAGCCGCCTCGTCTTGAATGCGCTGGCCTTGCCAACGCACCTCGCCCGCATCGGCTGGCGACAAGCCACACACGATGCGCAGCAAACTGGTTTTGCCCACACCGTTGTCGCCTTCTAAATGCAAGGCTTGGCCGGGTTGGATGTCAAAACTCACATCGGCAAACAACGGCTTGTTGCCTCGGCTGCACGACAAATTGGAAACGGTGAACATGCGTGCTCGAACCTTTAAATGAAGGTGCCCGCATAGGTCACCACCTGGCCACCTGTGCTCATCTTGAAACGCGCAATGCCTGCGCTGCGGATGGTGTTGACCCCGCCTAAGTCGAGCATGCGCACACCACGCTCGCGGAGTTCTTCGATGCCCTTCCACAAAATCAAATTGTGGGCATGCAAGTCGCGCCCGGCATCGCTGGTCCAACCCACTTGGTAAGTGGCGGCTTGGCCATGTATCAAAAACATCATGCCGGCCACGCGGTCGCGGCCCACATCGGCTCGCACCGTCAAAATCGTTTGCGCGGGTTGTTGGCGCGAAGGCACATACAAATCAAAAAAGTGCAGCGGCAAACCATGCAAACCCCGCTGCTCGCGTTGCTGCATTTCAGCCTCCAGCAGCCAACGGTATTGGCCGGCATTGGTGCCCACGCGGTGAATGGTGAGCGCCGAGTTTTCAGCGCCGCCCAAACGATGGCGCCAGCGCTTGTCGAGTTGGGCGCGCAGCACCTCCATCGGCGGTGTGATGTCGAGCATCACCGTGCTGTGCCCCGTCATCACACGCCGCCAGCGCGACAAACCCAACTCGGGGCCTTGTGGCTCTTGCGGCGTCACGGCCACCAAGCGCAAATTCGGCAACGGCATGCTGCGCTTCAAGGCTTGGTAGACACGTTTTTTGTCGGCCCCCGACACAGGTTGCAACCACACCGGCCCCAGCGAACACAAGGCCATGCTGGCAAACTTGCCCCCAAAGCGCCGCACCACAAACTGCGCCAACGCCACCGGCGCGCCGTCTTGCGTCACATGTGCGCGCAACACCGTCACGCCCATGGCTTTCATGCAAGCGCCATAGGCCCAGTCTTGCTGCAGTGGCGCAGCAGCACGCGCATGGTGAGCGTCCCATTCGGCTTGCGCGAGCGTGTCCCAGGTAACTTTCATCGGCCTAAAATCCTTGCACCATGTTGAACAAACTCCGCTTGCGCAGAAAAGAACACACCGTGATGGGCCACCGTCTCGAAGAACCACGCATGACGCTGATGGTCGTGCTGTGGGCGCTGGTGTACGTGGGCCTGCCCTTGATCGTGTTGGGCAGCTTGGTCGACTTGGTCGTACAAGCCACCACCGGCCAATGCGTCGGGTTTTGGTGCTGGTTGTAACAACTGCGTCATTGCGGCGGCGTGCATGGGCCTGTGATGTTCATGCGAATCGTGCGGCCTCGGTAATCCATGTCGTGAAACGCAAACAGCGTCACTGTGTCGCGCTCAATCCGAATCTCTGACTCTTGCCCCGTCGCCTTGTGTTTGCGCGTGGCGCCCATTTGTTTTTCGGTGGTGAGGTTCTTGCCCACAAACTCTTCTGTGGTCAGGCTGCTGGCTTGCGTTTGGTAGAGCTTGGAGCCATTGATCTTGAGGAAGATGTTCTTGCCCATGGACTGAATCTCCACCACCACCTTCTCGGCCTTGACTTTGCGGTCATCCAAATCAGGAATCACGCCCTCCACCTCGCACGGCATTTTGAACGTTTGCGCCCATGCCGAGCCCGCGCCAATGCACAGGATCAACACACATGTACGAAATAGGTTGTAAGCAGTCATTCCAAGCCTCCTGCGTGATTATCGGCGAAGGGATGTAGGCAAACGTAGGGTTCGGGCCGAGCAGTCGCTAGCATCGGGGCCTCTTGTTTATGCAGACCTCTTTACAACGTTCATTGCTGAAGTTTTGGCTAGCCCTCCTCTGTGTGTGTGCAAGCTGGGTGGCGCTGCCTGCACACGCCAGCGCCAAAGACTACATATCCGCAAGCGCCTACTGGGAAGACCGCAGCGGACAAGCCACCTTTGAACAAGCGCAACAACACACCTTCACGCCATACCAAGGCATCTTGAATCGGGGCTACACCAACTCTGCGCACTGGGTGCGTTTGCACATCGATGGTGCAGAAACTCCAGTGGCGGGAGACAAACTGGTGCTGCGCATACGCCCGGTGTTTTTAGACAGCATCACCCTGTTTGACCCCACAGACCCCAACCCCAAACGCCCTCGGGTCACAGGCGATCTCACACCTTGGAGCGAAGCCGAATGGCAATCGAGTGACTTCGGCTTTGTCATCCCTGCGCAAGCGCAACCGCGCGACATCTGGATCAGACTGCAAAGCACCAGCACCCACTTCATGGTGATAGACGCCTTGAGCTTGGCTGAAGCCAAACGTTTGGACCATATTCAGGAGTTGGTCTACACCAGCAGCATTGGCGTTTTATTTTTCTTTTGGGCTTGGATGCTGATTGCTTGGCTGAACGACCGAGACAAGCTCAATGGTGTCTTTGTCATCAAACAAAGCATGATGATTGTGTACACCCTGGCCTACTTTGGGTACCACCGCATCGTGCTCAGTGAATGGTTAACTCCCGAGACGCTCGACCGTTTTTTCAATTACGCCAACATCGCAGCGGCTGGCACGGCCATTTGGTTTGAACGCTATTTAATTTGCGAATACACCTTGCCCATGTGGGTGCGGCACTCGATTCGCTCCGTGGTCTGGCTCATCGTCATTCCCTTGGTGCTCATGATGGCTGGGCAGACACAACTCGCCATGCAAATCAACCTTATTTTGTTGGGCATCTTCATCACCCTGCCTTTGGTACTGGCAGTTCTTTTTATCCACGATGAACCATCGCCTCACGCCTACCGCTTTCCCAAAATGGTGGTGATTGGCTACTACGGCATCTTGACCTCGTTTGTCCTGTTCAGCGTGTTACCTGTCTTGGGTCTCACACAAGGTTCGAGCTGGGCCATTCACAGTTTGGTCATTCACGGTTTTTTATCGGGTGGCTTGATGACGGTGTTGCTTCAATTCCGCGCCAAACGCCTCGAACAACAGCGCCGCGAAGTGTCGAACCAGCTCTATCTGTCGCAACAACAAGTGGCCATGGAGCGCGAACGACGGGAAGAACAAACCCACTTCTTGCACATGCTCATGCATGAGCTTAAAAACCCATTGGCCGTGATCGACATGGCTTTGCACACACCACTCGAGCACCACCAATCCATCACCTACGCCAGCCGCGCTGTGATGGACATGAAAGCCATCATCGAGCGCTGCGTTGATGCGGACCAACTCGAAGAAGGCAACTTAGAAACTCAGTATCAAGTGGTAGACATCCACCGTCTCATCAAAGATTGGGCCGCCACACAGCACCCACAAGAAAAGCGTCTGCAACTGTGCTTAGACAAGGTTTTCAACGTAGAGACCGATCAACAGTACTTGCGCATCATCTTGGGCAACTTGATCGACAACGCCATTCGCTACAGCGATCCCCATTCGCCCATCCACATCAGCGTCGATCCAGCCCAAGGTCTCGATGGCGAGCCCGGGGTGGAAATTTGCGTGACCAATCACCCCGGCTTGGCGGGATGGCCCGATGCCGATCAGGTGTTTCACAAGTATTACCGCAGCCCCGGTGCCTTGAGCCAATCGGGCACGGGCTTGGGTCTGTTCTTGGTCTCGAGTTTGGCCAAACGCATCGGCGCTTTGGTGCGCTATGCCCCCGATGAAAAACGTGTGAGGTTTGTGCTGTGGCTGCCCGCTTGAACATTGTGGTGGTCGAAGACCACGACGACCTGCGCGAGCTCACCTGCTTGGCGCTGTCGCATCGCGGCCATCACGTGGTGGGCTTGTCGTGCGCCGAAGAGCTGGAAGACCAAGCCGGTGGCGGCCCCGTTGACGTGTTTGTGATTGACCTCAACCTGCCCGGCGAAGACGGCATCAGCCTCACCCGACGCTTGCGTCATGTGTATCCGCTGGTGGGCATTGTGATGCTCACCGCACGCTCGCAAAACAAAGACAAAGTGCTGGGCTACGACAGCGGCGCCGATTTGTACATGACCAAGCCCGTCAACTTTGAAGAGCTGTGTGCGGCCATTCAAAGCTTTGCGCGTAGGCGCCAAGTGCTGTCGGTGCCCAGCGACACACGTGACACCACCAGCCCTCAAACGCTGCGCCTGAACAAACTGTTGCTCAGCGGGCCCGAGGGCGATGTGCGACTGTCGTCCGCAGAGGCCGACATGCTCACCGCCTTTGCCCGTGCGCCCGGTGGACGTTTAGAGACCTGGCAACTGGCGCAAATTTTGGACCTCGACATGAGCAACCTGAACAAGGCCAGCCTGGAAGTGCGCATTGTTCGACTGCGCAAAAAACTGCAAGACGCAGGCACCACTGGCGTGGAGATTGAGTCCATTCGCAACGTGGGCTACCAAATGTGTGTGCCTTTGCAAATTATTTGAATACCTTTGCACTCAAAACGTAGGTAAATGTAGGCTGTCGCACAGACAGTTTTCAAGAATACAAGCTGGACAAATTCTGGCTTGGCTTCATGCGTTACCTCACACAAACAGTTCTTACACCCTCGGTTCATCTGCTGTGCGCCACCGGTTTGCTGTGCGCGAATGCATGGGCGCAAAACATTCCTGATGCAGGGGCTTTGCTACGTCAAACCGAGCAAGGCCTCAAGCTGCAAACGCCACCCGCAGCCGTTCAACGCCGTGAACCTCCACCGCCAGCCATGGCCAAACTCGGTGCGGCCACGGTCACCGTGCAAAGCTTTGTGTTTGCAGGCAACACCTTGGTCGGCAGCGCCACCTTGACTAGCGCATTAAGCCCTTATCTCAACCGCGCATTGAATTTTGACGAGTTGCAAGCCGCTGCAGCAGCGGTTGCACAAACCTATCGCGATGCGGGCTGGTTGGTCACCGCCTACTTACCCAAGCAAGAAATTCAAAACGGCATCGTGACTATTCAGATCATCGAAGCGGTGTTTGGCAAAGTCAGCGTGCAAGAGCCACTACCCCAACGCGTGGCCGCACAGCGCCTGATTCAAATATTTGAAACACAACAATCCAAAGGCCAATCGCTGCAAGCACAACGTGTAGACCGCGCCTTGCTGCTGCTGGACGACTTGCCCGGCGTGATCGTGAGTGGCAATTTGCAAGCTGGCGAATCACACAGCGAAACCGACATGGTCTTGAATGTCATTGACGAGCCCTTGCTCAAAGGCGACGTCAGCTCCGACAACAACGGCTCTTTGTCGACAGGTATCACCCGCGCCAGCCTGAACGCCAACTTGAACAGCCCATTCAAATTTGGCGATCAGCTCTCCGTCAACGCCATCCGCACACGCGGCAGCGAATACACACGTGTTGCCTACAGCGTCCCTTTGGGCAGCGATGGCTGGCGTGCCCAGGTGCGTGGCTCGGGTTTGAACTATCACCTCATTGGTGATTTGGCTGCCACCGGAAGTCACGGCCATGCCAACACCACGGGCGCGGAACTGAGCTACCCGCTGCTGCGCAGCCAAACCAGCAACCTCAACGCCATCTTGGGCTTTGACATCAAAGACTACGACAACTACAACACATCGGGTGTCACTTCGCGCTACACCACACGCGCGTCTAGCGCAGCGCTGTCGGGCAACCACATGGATGCCATGGGTGGCACCAACCAATACGGCCTCACATGGGTAGGCGGCAAACTTGAATCCAGCGTGGGCTCGCAAGTCGAAGGCCACTACCAACGCGCGACGCTCAACCTCAGCCGTCAACACCCTTTGAGCAGCGACACCCATGTGTGGCTGGCCTACGCCCAACAAGTAGCCAATAAAAATTTGGACACATCCGAAAAGCTCTACCTTGAGGGCGTCAGTGGTGTACGCGCCTATGCAGGCGGTGCCACCCGTTTAGGCGGCACGCAAGGTCAAACCTTCACGGCAGAACTGCGCCACAACTTAGACATCAACTGGCGCTTGAATGGCTTTTATGACTACGGCAAAGCACGCGTCAATCGCAACAACTTTCAAGCCGATGGCGTGACGGTGTTGAGCAACATCAACGACTACCAAATCAAAGGCTATGGCTTCTCGCTCGGATGGCAAAGCGTCAAAGGCATTGACCTCAAAGCCACCGTGGCCAAGCGCATTGGCCTCAACCCCAACGCCACCGCACAAGGTACGGACCAAGACGGCACCTACAAAAACCCACGTTATTGGCTCAGTGCCACAGTTGCCTTCTAAGCACTGCGCATGAAAGAGCACGCGAGTTTCAACCGTTGCTATCGACTGCTGTGGTCTGGCACCACAGAGCAATGGAAACCCGTGCCCGAAACCGCCCGAACCGCTAAAAAAGGCGGACGTGGCAGCACGGCCAACACGCTGACGCTGGCAGGCGTATTGCCAGGCGTGGCCATGAGCTTATTTGTCATGTCCAACCTGGCGGCCCAACCGCCACCGCAGCCACCGGCACCCGCTGTCACGCAGCTGCCCAGCGGCGGCACCGTGGTCGGTGGCCAAGCCACCATCAGCCAAAGCGCCATCGCCACCGCTGCCAACATGGTGGTCAACCAGACCAGCCAACGCGCCATCATTGACTGG
>JACCDQ010881066.1_pt1 | contig 13502 bp, 8 predicted proteins | sample 7446031 | NCBI WGS metagenome assembly JACCDQ01 (sample SAMN15323442, study PRJNA562643) | freshwater metagenome | isolation source: river surface water | place: USA:Blue River Watershed | collected 2017-08-17 | reverse complement strand
TAGTAACTAATTCGCCTCTGTACGTGTATGCTTTATCCGCTACATATAATTCTGTATTTTCAACAAAATAATCAATCCAATGACTATAATCCGATGTAAACAACATATCAGAGTCTAAACAAACCGTGTAATCAAACGGAGTAAGTTTGTCCATCCATGATCTTCCGTCCCAGAATGTTTCTTGATTCCATTCAATAACATAGTCAAATACCCATTTAGATTCAAAGTTATCAATGGCTGATTTGTCGTCTATTACTAATGCAACCTTATCATAACCTTCTTTTTGCGTATTCTTAATACTAAGAGCTAACGCATACGCTAGTTTAGCATAATCAATCTCTTTATGAGCAGAGACAAAAATTAAATATCCAAAATTCACACCAACTCCAGTAATCTATCTGCATGTCGCATTAAACTTTGTTTATTCATTACATGAATATCTAATCCTCTCAACGAGGCCGCTACAAATTTTCCATCGCACATAGGACTAACTAAGAATACTAAATTACCCTCAGAAGTTATATCTGTTAATATATCTCTATCCAATGCTGTAAATACTGGTGGTAAACTCATTTGTGTAGTTGTTTCAAATCCATCTAAAATATGTTTTGCTAAACTAAACGATATGTCATTGCGATATTGCTTATCATTAAATCTAAACAAGTCTGCATAAAAAGAATAATTTTCTTTAATTAGATTAACTAGACTAAAAAATCTTTCAGCATAATTGCTTTTTGTAAACATTACCGTAGTTGCCCAATACAAATGAACTCCAGTATCTGAAGTATATTTGTCATGGTACCCGAGCCTTCCCTGATCGTAAATGTCTTTGATTCCGCTTGAAATTAAAACTTCAGTATCAACATCCCAGAACGAATTAAGTCTATCAGACAAGATTAAATAATCTGTATCAAACAATAGTGTTTTATCGTAAGGAGTTAAGTCGTATGCGTTATATCTATTTGCATTTACAAACGGCACTTGTTTAGAATTTACTCCGTCGTGGAGTTTTCTCATGTTATCAGTGTTTGGTCTGTCGACTAGAATTATCTTGTCAAACACTTTTTCTATCTTATCGTACGATCCCGACTGCTTTGCCCAGCTAATGGTTGACTCATCTGAAACTAACGAAACTGGAATCTTAAGATTATGTTTTGCTAGTGTTGCTGCAACCGTAGCCATATAAACATAATCAATATCTCGATTGTTGTGAGCAAAAATTAAACCACCTTTGGTCATAGACCTACCAACTTTTCTACGCTACGACTCTTTTTTAATTTTTCGTATTCTGCATAATACTCTAACGTTGAGGTGTAATACCTGTCGATAATTTCATCTCGAAACGTTTCCATATCAACGATCATTATAGGATTTTCGTTTGCATCAATTAAGGGAACGTTTTCAACTCTTCCTTGATCGATAAACATTTGAACAAAAGAAATAAGGCTTCTATCTATTTTAAAGATGCCACCATTACACGCATACGTAAGTTGTGCGTCAATTTTTTCTTTTAGGATTCGTTTTTGGATTGCCAGAGATTGGCGGTAATTTGAAAATTCTAGAGCCTTTTTTAATTGCTCGTCCATTGCCTTCTCCTAGTTAACATAGCAGTTTATTTATTGTGCTTGTTAACTGGGAGAAAAATTATTCTGTAATAGTTCCCAAAATAATTGTAGGTGTAGTTACGGTAAAGTTTCCTGTTCCGCTTGGCTGTAAAATACCGGAAGCTTCTAACGTAGACATTGTAACTTTAAACGTTCCGTCAACTCCGTCTGGGCCACCGCTTGAACCAGTATGGTTATCGTTCCATTCAACTAAGAACTCAATATTGTATGCTGATCCACTAGTATTATCTGTGACCCCCGGAGTTCTAGCTAAAATTCTGTAAGTGTTAGTTGAATACGGATTTGTTGCAGTTGCTGAGTACCAAGTTTGATAACCGTTGTTTAGTCTGTAAAAATTACCGCCATTCAATGTGCCGGTATCCACGATTGGTTTATTTCCACCAAATGCTTGTGTTCCAGATCCCAACAATAGTGATGTCCAAGAATTATTTTGTTCTAAGTATGACGGTGTTCCGGCACCACCAGTTCTAGTTGATGTAAATCTAATTTCGCCACCACTATTAAAGAATGCTCTTGCTTCGTTTGCGTTAGACCAGTAAACGTTAATTTGGCAATAAATTCTAGAATCCCATCTTGCACGACCAGATGATGCATTTGGCCATGCTGTTTCTGTTGTCCAGTTTTGTAAAGTCACAGGGTGCTGTGTTCTTGTAATAAACTGACCTGCACCAATATCAAATTTTTGTGTATCAACTACATCTGCCCATAAACTATATTGCTTGTACGGTTCTGTTATTGTACTTGCTTTAACTAAGTTTCCGTTTACTGGGTCAACCAACACCGTAGGTGTTGTTGCTGTTTGGTGATAATAAGTGTTGATGATATCATACTTTAACTTTGTCCAGTCAGCCACTGACACTTTGCTTGAAGTAGATACTTGGCTACTTAATACCGTTTGGCCGTATCCGGAATTTCCCGAACCAGTTCCTAACACATTAGCGACTTTAGATTGAATATTATTGTAATCAGCTACTTGAATTAACTTTGGATACCAAATACTTGTAGCTGTTCCAGATCCTTGTTTTGCTGTACCTAATGCAGATCCTGGAACTAAGTTTACAATTGGCATTACTACACCTGTTCCTGATCCAACAGATGCCGCTGTAAAGGACATACCTGTTTGATACACTTCGTCAGTTGTTCCTGCCATTGCATTCCAGTCAGTGTCGCCTAACTCAATAATGCAATAGTATTGTCCAACATCGAGTGTTCCTGAACTCATTGTAATAAATCCAGTTCCCGAAGCTGTAAACGTGGTACCTTCGTTATTATTCCCTGCACCAAATTTTGTAAATTTTGTATTGCCGGGATTAACGATAGTATAGGACTTTCCAATTACAAATTGCCCTGTTGTTACTAATCCTGTTCCTGTAGATATAAAGGTAACACCAGCTGTATTAGCAGAAGCTCCTAAGGCTGTAAAATCAGTAGTTCCTGCAGAAATAATAGTATATTGAACACCTGTTACAAAATTGCCTGCAGAATCTGCATAGGTTGTAAGAGGATATTGGTATAAGTCACCAATTTTAAAAGTTGTAAATGCAATTCCGTTATTTAGAGATATTGTAACAACGTCTTCGCCTTCTGTAATTCCAACATCAGTTGCTATTGTAATCGTTGTATATCCGTAACCCGATAAACCGCCGTCTGTACTAGAAATAGTAAAAGACCCGGTTAACGAGGCTGGTGAAAAATCATTGGCTGCAATGCCTGTTCCAGACATTGTAAAAGGCAACACCGTGCCATTTGGAATATTCTTTGTATAAATGTAAGCAATTACAGAGTTGCCTTCAGCAACTCCCGGTTGTCCTAATACTATACGTGCTTCTGCATCGTCGTAGAGTATTTGAATAATCCCAGATCCACCGTTTCCGCCGTTTCCTGCTCCTACGGTAAGATGAGGAGAATATCTAGGAAATGGTTGATAGCAAGTTAATGTTCCATATGATGTTAATTCGCCGCCACGAGCGCCACCGCCACCGCCACCGCCTGTATTATTAGCTCCAGAAATTCCAGTTTGGCCCTCTGATGCACCGCGGCCCCCGCCACCTGCGCCGCCATTGCCCGGGTAAAACGGTCTTGCTGTTCCAGCAGTAAATGTACCATATCCGCCACCACCACCGCCACCGTAGAAAGATCCGTTCCAAAGAAATCCTGCTGCGCCGTTTCCTAAAGATCCACCACCGCCACCGGCAGGGCTCGCGCCGCCTGCGCCAGAATCTCCATTTCCAGATCCGCCACTATAATTAGTTACAGATCCGTATATGTTTGATGAGGAGGAACCGCCACTACCGCCACTGCTGCCGCCTCCAGTGCCACCAGCAGCACTTAATGTTCCAAACGTTGTAGTTCCGCCTGTTCCCCCGTTTGCTGATCCGCCGCCACCAATTGAATAGGAAACTGCCGCTCCTGGAGTAACTAGGTAGCTATTCGATATTGTTACTCGACCACCGCCACCACCGCCACCACCTGTGCTGCCACCAGCGCCACCGCCGCCAACAAGAAATACTCGTAAAATGTACGCTGTAGTAGGAACCGTCCAAGACGTTCCAGAAGTTAATGTAACCGTTTGTAGTGCCATAGTGTGTTATTTACTATTAAGGGTCTAAAGTTATGGCCGAGAATGAATATGTTGGACTTAGTATTGTAAATGCGCCACTAGGTGCTAAAAGTCCGGTAGCTTTAAATTCTTCTACGGTAATGCTTAATGTTCCGTCAACTTCGTCGCCCGGATTATGACTCGATTCTCCGCCTGGATAATCTGGGTTTAATGTATCTGGATCAACATATGCATCGTCCCATGTAATCTTAAACGTTAAAATTGTTGCTCCGCCTAATGTATTATCTGCTACATCACATTTAACTTCAACTAAAAAGTTATTTGCTCCGTAAGGAGTGCTTGCTCCACCCTGGTAAAATGTTTCAAATTCGTCAGTTAGGTTGTAAAAAGTTTTTAATGCAACTCCAGAACCTTCAAATGCAATAGTACCTGTAGATGCCAGTATTGTTGTCCACGCATTGTTTTGTGGAGATGTTGAACCGCCCGATCTCGACGAGTATAAACGAATTTTTCCGCTGCTGTTAAAAAAGTATCTTGCATCTGCTGCTGAGGCAAATGTAACGGTTAGTTCACATTGTGCAGACGATGACCATGTTCCTGTAACGGTTTCTGTATCTTTAGTTGCAACAACAGATCTTCCAGATCCAATATTAAATCTAGCATCAATTGCTTGATTCATAATATTCATGTAATTATAATTCGGATGTTCTAACCCAACTCTAATTACATCGCCCGAAGAAACTGATGCCATTCCTGGAGCAGTTCCATCTTGATGCATCTTAATGCTCATAATATCAGAAGCTAGCTCTTGCCATGCTCCTGCAGAAATGTCTTCTCCTACAGAAACAGCTGAGCTAATTAACGGCTGACCGTATCCTTGGCTTCCTACTCCTGTAGTTCCTAGGATTTTTTCTACCCAAGATCGGATTTCATTATAATCCGTTGATTTAATTTCTGGATTTGCCATATTATAAAATCACTGCTTCAATTAGTTTAACACCAGTATCGTCACTTGACTCTAATGCTATAGCAAATACATCGTTAGCATGTGGAACTGCCGCTGTTGCTGTGCCGTTGTTACCTGCAATTAGTCGATCACCCTTCTTAACAGATCCTGATACCTTAACAGGCACACGACCTTTCAATGCAACATATACTCCGCCTTCTAAGTCTTTGTTCATCATGAACGCAGGACTACTACTAATGGCTCCAATTGCACGTTGACCCCAATTACTTGCTGTAATTTCTTTTTCCCCACCAATTACAACTACGGTTCCAACTTCGTATTCTGCATCTGGTAGATATTTTTCTGCTAAGTCGGCATATCTTGCTGCTGTTGCAGTTCCGTGGAATATATTAGCCCATAAATCTGCTGCTGCATCACGAGCAGCAATAGTATAAGCAGTCTTAGTTGTTCTTGCTGATCTATACCATGTAGTTTCGTCGCTTCCATTCCATGTTGCATCTGTTGCAGCATCGTCAATTTTTAAGGTCATCGACTTTGTAGAAGGGCCAACGAATCTGTTAGCATAAATGTAACCGTCTGTATTTCTTAAAGGTACTTCGGTTGTTCCAGAAGTAACGGTAATAGACGGTGCATAGTCTAATAATGTTTGAGCATTTGACGCTGTACCGTTTAAGTCACCTTGGAACGCACCAATAAAGTTACCTTGGTGTTCAATTCCTGCTGCTCCGATAACTTTTGTAGTTGCATTAACTAGTACGGTAGCATCAGTTGCTGTAACATTACCCTTAAATGCACCTGTAAATATCTTTGTTGTTCCGTCATATGCTGTTGTAGCATCGGCTGCATTAATATTTGATACTAATGTTCCGGCATATATTGTTGCCCATAAAGAACTGCTAGATCCTAAATTGTAAATTAAGTCAGATCCTGGAATGATTGCTGTTGGTGTTACAATAGCAACATCTTTCTTAACAGCACCATTACTAATTCTTAATGTAATATTAGTGTTTACTTTGTTTTCAATAACAACGTCTTGTCCGTTTTCAACCCAGACACGTAAATCTGCATCGTCGCCTACATAGAAACCTGCATCTGTAAATTTAATTGCAGAGGTAAAAGGATTTTCAACACCAACTCGTACAAATTGGTCAACATCATATCCGCCTAATTGATCTGCGTTTGATGCTGTACCCCAGAATCTGTATTCTGATGTTGTTTCTCCGCTAGACGGAGTGTTAATTAATGTAAGACCTCTGTGGATGATTGGGAAGTTTGCTTGTAATCCTGTAGAGCTTGCTGGAACAAAGTCTTCAAGTGCGTTGAAAATGGCTACTACTTCACCGCCTGCAATAACTTTAAGAATGGCATGTGAATCAGCAACTGGAGTTTTTGTATCTTTAATAGTGTCTGACGAAATTGCACTAGATCCTAGCTCAGGACTAGCTGAAGGTCCAACTAAAACATATTGTGTACCTGACCAAGCATATAATTGTTTTGCGGCACTATCCCACCAAAACTCGCCTGTTTGTAAACCTGACGGTTGAGAAACGCTAACTTCTGCGCCGCCAGCAAGTTTCCACTTGCTTAGGTCTTTGTCATAGAATTTTAAACGTTTGTTTCCGCTATCGTACCAGATTTGGCCGTTAACTGCCTTAGGTGGTGGTGTTGTATTAGAGAAATTTTCCATTAAATGTAGGAAATTTTCGTTCTGAACCTCACCGTAACCTGCATAATTCTTACCCACAAATCGTAAATCTGTAGATGAATCAATTGTTCCGTCAGCGACCGTTGTTTGTAGTACGCCATTAAATTTGTTTACTTGATATGCCATTTTGTATAAACTCCGCCAGTTCTAATATTTATCGGTTATGCTACTCGGCCAGCAGCATCTTCACGTTGTCTTTCTAATGCTAGGTATTGTTCTTCAGTTAAACTGGTAGTAATGCCTAATGCTTTTTGTCGTATGTGTCTAAACACCTTCCAATCAGTGCTGTTTAGAAACTCTCGCTCTTGCCCGTTGGCTAATTCTTGGTCTTTTTGTGCTAGAATATCAGAGGAAACCGCAACTATTGCTCTCGTTGAAACGTTAAAATAGTGTGTTTGATCTATTAACTTTTGATAATCTGCATCACTAATTTGTACCACAGAAACGGTATTAGGTACATTAGGAGCATAATTCAATATACTCGTTACTTCATTATCTTCTATACATACGTAGTGCATTATTAACTCCATACGGCTAGCCAGTTAGCTGCCGGTGTTGATCTTTGTTCAGTATTTTGTACATAAACCCTAATTCTATCGCCTAGATTACTCCAAGTACAACGTAAACTATCGTTACCGTCTACACCACCTGCGTAATGAATAACTGCAATGCTTGGCATAAACGCTACTAAGTTTGATATTGTTTTACCTGCTGGTGGAAATACGTCAAAGTAGTTAGCGCCGTTGTTCCAAGAACCAACTTGGTTTGTGTAGCTTGATGTACTATACACGGTATTTCCGTATGTGAATGAAAACTGAGGTAGTCTAGAATCTACATAACTCTTGTTTGCGGCGTGCATATCCGAAGTTGGAGCTGAATTCAATGTTAAGAATCCAGTCATCGTTCCACCAGCTAGTGGAACTTTAGTAGGATCAGATGCGGTAACCGTAATATTTTCAGTACCGTCAAACGATACTCCGTTAATTGTTCTTGCTGTTTCAAATCTTGTTGCAGTCGTAGCGTTTCCGCTCAATGCTGCTGTAATTGTTCCTGCTGAGAAATTACCGCTTGCATCTCTTGCAACCACTTTGCTTGCTGAATTTGTTGAAGAAGCATCTACACTAATTGTTAGTGGAGACATTGTGTTGTAATATTCAGTGCTTCCTGCGCCTGCATATGTAATATAGTCGCCAGCTGTTAATCTTTCTAATGCTAGTGCATCCCACATAATGCTATTATCAGACGCTGCCTTTAATACATACCCTGGGGTGCCTGCTGATAAGAACGCTGTTGTGCCTACTGCTGTCTGATAAGCAATAGAACCAGCGCCACCGCCTGCAATATTAGTTGCTCTTGTAGCTAATGTTGCTGTATCTGCATTGCCAACTAAATTGTTAGCATATATTTTGTCAAATCCTTTTACAGCGTGACCTAAATTGATTGTACCATCAACATTAGGGGCTATTGTTGCTGTATCATCTCCGCTTGCTGCTAACGATGTAGCAGATGGCATAAATCTAAGATCAGCAAAACCGCCAGTTGTTCCAGCATCTACAATATTAATGCTTAATTCATTTTTAGATCTAATTCCTACACCGGCGTTGGTATACAAATGCAGTTCTTGTGCCGATCCAATATATACACCAGCTTCAGCAACACTAAGATCTTCTAGTGTTCCAACGCTTTCTAATTGAGATCCTACAACTGCTGAAGGCAAATATGTTCCAGATAATGTTTGTGCATTAGCTGTTACGGTAATATCTTCCGTGCCGTCAAAGTTTACACCGTTAATTTTTCTAATTGTTTTAAGTTTTGTTGCTGTTTTTGCATTACCAGATAATACTGGACCAATAACTTCGTTTGCTTGGATAACATCAAATGTACTTGTTCCGGCTGGTGCTGTAACATTACCAGATAAATCCGCAGTAACTACACTTGCCGAGAAACCACCAGTGGCATTTCTTGCTACTACTTTGCTGGCTACGTTAGCTGATGTAGCATCTACGCTCCATGTTTCTTCTGTTGAACCGTCAAAGTCATTTCCTGTTAGGTATGCTCCCATTACTAATGGGTGTGTTGTGCTAGATCTAATTGTAACGTTAGCTGAACCGTCAAACGCAGTTCCGTTAATTGTTCTAACGTTGGACAATCTTGAAGCAGTATCTGCATTACCTGTTAAATTTCCTTTAACGGTTACTGCTGTACTCATGTTCAATCCAGGAACAATGTTGCTAAATCCTACAATAGGATTAGCTGGATTAATTGTAAACGTTGATCCAGAAATAATACCAATAATTGCTGTGTCAATAGTTAACAATATAATCGGTCGTTGTGTGCTTGTTGAATCTGTAATTACATAAGACCTTGCTCTAGTAATACCAAACCCTGCTGCTGCTTCTGGGCCTACAAATGCCCATTCAGTTCCGGTCCAAACTTTAAGTTGATTTGCTGCTGTGTCTAACCACAAGGAACCAGAAGCCGGATCAGTTGGTGCTGCATCGTCAACTTGTGCAGATCCAACAATCTTCCACCCTGTGCCATCATAAGAATAAAGAATGTTATTCTGTGTATTAAACCATGTTTGCCCCACTAATGGTCTTGAAGGTGCAGCATCGTTAGCAAAATTTTCTAATAACCAAACAAAGTTTTCGTTCTGTGTTTCGCCATACCCAACATAGTTCCTACCAACTAGTCCTAAACTAGTAGTGGTGTCTATGGTGCCATCTTCTAAGACCACCAACGGATTGTTATTAAATTTATTAATTGTATATGGCATTCGCCGCTCCTAATTCCATTATGGTAAACTAATTGTTGAAGCAGGTTGTGGAGTCCACGCACCGCCAATAATTCTAAACACACGAATTTCACGTTGTGTTGGTGTAATAACTTGTTCTGGCACCGTCTGTGCTGGGATTGCAATCGAAGTCAACGCATTGGCTGTACCTGATCCACCAGCAAGGTCAAACGTATTAGTTGTTGTAGTATATGCCGGAGTAAATGTTGCTGTTGAGTTACTTACAAAGCTACAGAACACACGTGCCAATGTGTTAGCATCATATTCTGCTACCGGTGCTAAGTTAGGTAAAATGTATTGAGCAATATAAGAGTTAGTAATTGTAGGGGTGCCTGCACCATCTAATGGAATTACTAATGAAAACGCTAACGCTCTTGTTCTAATGGTTGAGTCAACATACTCTTTATTTGTAGCATCTTGAGCATCAGTAGGAGTATCGACTCCTTTAATCTGTGAAGTTCCATTTAATACTACATCACCTAGTGTATCAATTTCTAAGTCTGGCAATGATACGTTAACCGTAGAAATTATGTTATCTTCAATTCTAATAGTGTCTACACTTGATGGGCCAACATTTAAAATACTCAATGTACCGAAAGAAGTAACACCAGGAATGCTTGTAATTCCTGCACCTAAAGCGTTTCCTGTAAGTACTGGGATTCCATCAATAGCAAAATATTTTCCAGACGCTAAGTTAATGTGGTCTGTACTATTCCATGCTGTGCTTAATAATTTTGGTAGACGATCGTGATACCCGCCTAGAACTGCTGCGGCCGAATCAGTAGTTGCTGATTGGCCGAGATATGACCATAACAAGGCGTGCATATTCTCGCCTTGCATAAGAATGCCACCGCCTGAGACTAAGTCTTCTGATGGTGTTACTCCATCAACTTTAGCAAGTTCAATATTTTTATCTTCAACTTGTAATGTAGCTGAGTTAAGTGTTACCATTTCACCTTGGACCGTTAAGTCACCGGTGACCGTTAGGCTTCCACCTACTACAACTTCACTATCAGTAAACCCGTCATACAAATTAATTGTACGAGTATCTGCTACAATTTGTATAGCATCTTCTTGAACAATACCTTTTCTAACGTTAAGAATAATATCTTTGTCTTTAGACGAGTTTGACAAAATAACATCGCCGCCGCTAACGGTTAAGTTAGCTTGACCGCCACTACCAACAACAATACCTAAATCTGTTGTAATACGAACTTGTCCAGAAATAATATTTGAAGTATCTTTACGAACATAAGTTGTTGCATCTGCACCACCTAGCTGCTCTGAGTTAGTTGCTGTTGTGTTAAACTTAAATCCTTCAATTGTTCCAGAGTTAAATCCAGGCTGGATACTTCCAGAGAACCCTGCAATAGCAACTTTAGGAGTAAATGTATCTTTAGCAAAAATACCTAACAAAATTCCGTTGTTATATAAGAGTGTAATAACACGAGTTTGGTTTAGTGTATCAAGAATACTTCTAACTTCAAATCCGCTCTTGCCTTGACTTTCAGAATAGTCTGGTCCTAATAATATAGCGTTTGTGCCATCATAAAAATATAATTGCTTGTCTGTGCTATTAAACCAAAGGTCTCCTGTACCTAATGTTGTAGGTTGTGTTCCGCTGATTTGAGCAGAGCTAACTGGAACAAACTCTGTTCCGTTATAAACTTTTAGTCGCGCTTCAGAAGTGTCAAACCAAATTTGACCTCTGATAGGATGTGACGGTCTTGTTGCATTAGAAAAGTTTTCTAAAAGTTTAACAAGGTTTTCGTTAAGTGCTTCACCAAACCCGCTATAGTTCTTACCTATAAGTGTTAGATCAGTGGAAAGCGTATCAACTTGGCCGTCAGCGACCGTTGAAACTATTGTACCGTCTGTTTTATTAATTTGATATGCCATGTCTTCGTCCTAATTCTTATACGGTTGTAGTAAATGCCGACGGACCAGATCTAATAATATAGTTCAATGTTAGATATGGGTTCATAATACCGATTGGCTGGGCAAGTTCGTATCCTGTATACGGAACGGTCACTGGTCCAGAATTGTTAAGGTATTGTGCCTGACCCGGAGCAGTTGGTCCTAATCCTGTTGATGCCGGAGGATTAATTGCAGTATCAACTCTAACAGCAGAATATTGTATTCCTGCATTCTGCATAGAGTGTGTATGCTCAGGTAAATTTTCTAATCCTAACGATGTTGAACTTTGTCCTGCTGCGCCACCTAGTGTCTGTGCTTTAGTATCCGCAACACGACCTGCTGTGCCGCCACCTGCGTCAACATAGCTACCGCTTGAAAGAGGAACTGCACCTGCATTATCCATGTTATCACGACCTAAACCAAATCTACCTCGTAGGTCTGGAAGTCTAAATGTACCAACACCTAGCAAAGGTGCAGTACCGTTATATGTTGTACCAATGATATCATACAATAATTGAAATTTTACAATTTCAACTTCAGAACCATCACATAGTAAGTAACCGTCTGGGGAGTTAGATCCAGCATAAGGCATAATTGCCCCGATAGGAACCCCTAAGTCTGCAATAAAATTATCTCGTGTAACTTTTAATAAACCAGAGCTTGTTGAACTTGATTCACTAGATCTATATATTAATAAGTAGTCTGATGACTTAGAAATATTCGGAATTGGTTCGTCACGAGCAGCAATGATGTTTGCTGTTAGTTGTGTGTTAAATATCTTTTGGCTATCACCGCTGGCGCCATCAAATGATATTACTTGGCTGATAACGTCACCGGACAATTTAAATGTTGTCGGGCTTTGTAACGCTGTTGCTGTTTGTGCATTACCACCAATGTTACCAGTTAGTGTTCCACGAAGTTCATCAGCAATAATTGTTTTTGCCCTTACGGTATTCCAGCGTTTTGTAACTGAACCGGAATCATATGTATCTGTAATCTTTGGGGTTACACTTGTTAAGAGTGTTGATCCGCTTACATCTAAGTCTGTACCAACAATAATATTCTTAGTTACTGAAACACCACCGGCTGTTCTAACACTACCGTTAGACAAGTTAGTACTTTCAGTAGTATTGGTAACTACGATACTACCAGTTAGCTGCAAGTTTCCATCAACGTCTAACGCCTCATCCGGTGTTTCGTTATTGATACCAACTTTGTTGTCAATGATTCGTAAAATAGTTGTTGCTTGGCCATCTCTATTAGTTTGTAAATCAATAGAACTGCCTGTTGCTTTATTATAAATTCTTGATGAAGTAGCAGTAGTCGACAACTGGAATGTTCTGTCAACCCCCAATGTAATACCAGCATTGTTAGCAATGTTGATACCATAATCTGTTGTGTTAGGTTGATCGGATCTTAAAAATAATCCAGACGAAACTTCGCTTTCGCCTACCATTAACGCATCTGCTGCTGATGCAATTCCGTAAAGTTTTGGTAGCAAACCGCCTTCAAAACTTGCAGCATCTCCTGTCGAAGGAACGTTAACGTTAATACCAGATTTAATTATTGGGTATCCGTTTAAAATAACCTTAGGAGTAAATGTGTCTTTACTAAAGATAATAACAGGAATATCAGCAATATAGAATACTAATATAGTTCTGTTTGTATTATCCGTATCTGCAATTGTTTCAATAGTTGGACCGTATCGTAGACCGTCTAATGTACTTTCATTAGGTCCTACTAAGATCCATCTAGAGCCAGAAAAAATACGCAATTGTTGGTTAGTTGTATCTACCCAAAGCTCTCCTACCTTTGAAGTTTCAACTGATGGTTCAGTTGGGCCTTTCTGAATTCCAGAGGCTGCTTTCCACGCTGTGTTGTCCCATATCATTAAAACTTTATTAATGTTATCGTACCATAGTTGTCCTTCTGTT
>JACCDQ010030465.1_pt1 | contig 13503 bp, 13 predicted proteins | sample 7446031 | NCBI WGS metagenome assembly JACCDQ01 (sample SAMN15323442, study PRJNA562643) | freshwater metagenome | isolation source: river surface water | place: USA:Blue River Watershed | collected 2017-08-17 | reverse complement strand
CCATGTCTTCCACGGCCGCGAAGGTCACGTCACCGTCGGTCACGCCGAGGTTCGCCTTGTTGGCGGTGTTGCCGCTCAGACCCTTCTGATAGGCCACGCCGAACTTGCCGCTCAGCGTCACCGACGACTGGGCGAACGCGGTGCCGGAGGCGGCCAGGACGGCCAGAGCGATCAGGGACTTTTTCATCAAGAATCTCCTAGGGGGACAGGATTGAGGAACCGCAAGCGAAGAGGCGTTGAACCGCCTAACCTTGATCCGCTTCGGCCAACCTCCGTGTTGGAAGTTGTCATGATTCCAACAGACGCCCGAAGCCCTTGCCAACCCGTACTACCCACAACAACGGCAACTCGTTGTCCGAGTGCAACATTCGATTTCATCACGCCGTTGACGCCCTTGAAAGGGGCGTGGCGCAAGATGACGCCCTGATGTAACCCGTCGATTTGAATCGTTCATGATGCAAACAAGAGACACCCTGGACCGCGTGCTCGGCACCCTCGACATCGGCCTGCGCACCGTGTGGGGGCACCACCACGCACACCGGGCCCGGCCCGACGAGTCCGGCCCGATCGGCGATGACGCGCCGATGACCGAGGCCGAGCGCTCGCTGGCCGGCGCACTGATGCGGGTCAACCACGTCGGCGAGGTCTGCGCGCAGGCGCTCTACAACGCGCAGGCGCTGGCCACGCCGGACCCCGGGTTGCGGGCTCATTTCGATGCGGCGGCGGCCGATGAGGTCGACCATCTGGCCTGGACCGAGCAGCGCATCCGCGAACTGGGCACGCGCCCTTCGGTGCTCAATCCGCTGTGGTACGCCGGCGCCTTCGCGATCGGCCTGGCGGCCGGGCGCATGGGCCGACAGGCCAGCCTGGGCTTCGTGATCGAGACCGAGCGCCAGGTCGAGCAGCACCTGCAGAGCCATCTGGATCGGCTGCCGGCGCAGGACCGGGCCTCGCGGGCCATCGTCACGCAGATGCGCGACGACGAGGCGCGTCATGCCACCGAAGCAGCCGATGCCGGCGGTCTGCGCCCGCCCCCGCCGGTGCGCTGGCTGATGCGGGCGGCCGCCAAGGTGATGACGACCGCCGCGCACCGGATCTGACCGGCGCGCGGGGGCGTTGCGGGCCTCAGGCCTCGTTGACCACCTCGACCTTGACCTCGATCTCGGCCGTCTTGGCCAGCATCGCGGTGGCCGAGCAGTACTTGTCGTGCGACATCTGCACCGCGCGCTGCACGGCGGTCTCGGGCAGGTTCTTGCCCGTCACGACGAAGGTCATGACGATGCGGGTGAAGACCTTCGGGTCGACCTCGGCCCGGTCGGCCTGGACCTGCACCTTGCAGCCGCTGATCGCGTGGCGGCCGCGCTTGAGGATCAGCACGACGTCATAGGCCGCGCAGGCGCCGGCACCGGCCAGCAGCGTCTCCATCGGCCGAGGGGCGAGGTTGCGGCCACCGCCTTCGGGCGCGCCGTCCATCGTCAGCAGGTGTCCGCTGCCGGTCTCGGCGGAGAAGGCCATGCCGTTGGACGGCATCCAGTTGATCGTGCATTCCATGTGGGTGGACCGGCGAGCAGGCGCCGGGTAGGAGAACGGGTCGCGGATTGTCGCCGCGCCCTCCGGCCTTGCCCTAAACCATCCCGCCAGACCGTGCCGGACGTCATGCCTTGCGCGCCGGACCGACGGGGACATTCGTCCGTTCACGTTGCATTGCACCAATTGCCCCGCATAGAATCAAGTCAAGGAAAGCAAACGGCCAGCCGCCAACAAAAAGTCAATCAAGGGCTGCCCGCATGTCGGTTGATTCCGACAGGTTTCCACCCGTTGTCTCCTCCACCCTCCTCAAAAAAGGTGGATTAAGCCCAAGGCCTCCGGTCTTGGGCTTTTTTTCTGTCCGAACGAGTTGGCTCGGCTGCGCGCGACGGCCCGCGCCATCGCGGCGGGACACGGTGTAGGCGCCCTTATGATCGTCGCCCCCTTCGACCACCGGCCTCGACCATGCCTTCCGCGCGCAAGACCCCCGCTCCGTCCGCCCCTTCCGTGACGACGCCCAAGGCGTCCGCCAAGAAGATCGCGGCCGGGAAGATCGCCGCGAAGAAGGTCCCTGCGACGAAGGCCAAGGTCGACGCCGCCAAGGTCGCGCTGGCCAGCACCTACCTGCAGAGGATCCTGAACGCGAAGGTCTACGACGTCGCGCACGAGACCGAGCTGATGCCCGCGCACAGCCTGTCCTCGCGGATCGGCAACCGGGTGCTGCTCAAGCGCGAGGACAACCAGCCCGTCTTCAGCTTCAAGCTGCGCGGCGCCTACAACAAGATGGCCCACCTCACGCCCGAGCAGCTGGCCCGCGGCGTCATCTGCGCCTCGGCCGGCAACCATGCCCAGGGCGTCGCGCTGGGCGGCCAGCGGCTGGGTTGCAGGGCGGTCATCGTCATGCCCACGACCACCCCGGCGGTGAAGGTCGACGCCGTGCGCGCGCGCGGCGGCGAGGTGCTGCTGCACGGCGAGAGCTATTCCGATGCCTACGAGCACGCGCTGGGCGTGGCCCGCGAGCAGGGCCTGACCTTCGTGCACCCGTTCGACGACCCGGACGTGATCGCCGGCCAGGGCACCATCGGCATGGAGATCCTGCGCCAGCATCAGGGCCCCATCCACGCGGTGTTCGTGGCGATCGGCGGCGGCGGCCTGATCTCGGGCGTGGCGGCGTACCTCAAGGCGGTGCGCCCGGAGATCAAGGTGATCGGCGTGCAGACCACCGACTCGGACGCGATGACCCGCTCGGTCGAGGCCGGCAAGCGCGTGCGGCTCGGCGACGTCGGGCTGTTCTCGGACGGCACCGCCGTCAAGCAGGTCGGCGAGGAGACGTTCCGGATCGCCCGCGTGCTGGTCGACGAGTTCATCCGCGTCGACACCGATGCGGTCTGCGCGGCCATGAAGGACGTGTTCCAGGACACCCGCTCGGTGCTGGAGCCGGCCGGCGCGCTGGGCGTGGCGGCGGTCAAGCAGTACGTCGAGCGCACCGGCATCCGCGACCAGACGCTGGTGGCGATCACCTGCGGGGCCAACATGAACTTCGACCGGCTGCGCTTCGTGGCCGAACGCGCCGAGGTCGGCGAGGCCCGCGAGGCCCTGTTCGCGGTGACGATCCCCGAGGAGCGCGGCTCCTTCAAGCGCTTCTGCGAACTGATCGGCCCGCGCAGCGTGACCGAGTTCAACTACCGCATCTCGGACGCGCGCCAGGCGCACATCTTCGTGGGCCTGAGCATGAGCCGGCCGGGCGAGTCGGCCGAGATCGGCGAGCTGTTCGCGCGCCATGGCTTCGATGCCATCGACCTGAGCCACGACGAGCTGGCGGCCGACCACATCCGGCATCTGGTGGGCGGGCATTCGCCGCTGGCGGCCGACGAGCGGCTGTTCCGCTTCGTCTTCCCGGAGCGCCCGGGTGCGCTGTTCCGCTTCCTCTCCAGCATGCATCCGGGATGGAACATCAGCCTGTTCCACTACCGCAACCAGGGCGCCGACTACGGCCGGATCCTGGTGGGCATCCAGGTGCCGAAGTCGGATCGGTCAAAGTTCCGTCAATTCCTGGACACCCTGGCCTATCCCTGGGTCGAGGAAACGGACAACCCGGTGTACCGTCTCTTTCTGCGCTGACGCGCCGCGCATCCGCGCCCGCCTGAGGCGCGTCTCCACCCGCCTGAGCCGACCCGAGACGAGCCATGTTCACCGAGACCACGCCCCTCGTGGCGCCGACCCAGCGACCGTCGCTGGAGCAGGCGCTGCGGCTCAAGCTGCAGCGCCGATCGGCGCTGGGCGGGCACATGGGCGAGCTCGAACCTCTGGCCGTGCGGCTCGGCCTGATCCAGAACGCGCTGCGCCCGCGCCTGCGCCAGCCGCAGCTGCTGGTGTTCGCGGGCGACCACGGTCTGGCGGTGGACGTGTCATCGCCCCAGCACCGCAGCACGGCGCAGATGGTCGACGACATCGTCTCCAACCGCGTGCCGCTGCCGGTGCTGGCGCATCGACAGGGCCTGACGCTCAACGTGGTCGACTGTGGCCTGACGACGCCCCTGCGGGTCCAGCCCGGTGTCATGGCGCGCAAGATCGCGCACGGCACACGCAACTGCCGGGTGGCTCAGGCGATGACCCTGGACCAGCTGAACTCGGCCATCCGCGCGGGCATGGAGATCGCCGACGCGCTGCCGGGCAACGTGCTGGGCTGCGCCGGGATCGGCGTGGGATCGGTCGAGGCGGCGGCGCTGCTGATCTCGCGCATCACCGGCATGCAGCTGCGCACCATCCTGAACGCCGGCGACCGCATGCCGTCGATGACGCTGGAGCACCTGATGGTGGTGCTGCAGGCCGCGCAGTCGCGCCACGGGCAGGTCGAGGACCCGGTCGAGGCGCTGGCGGCCTACGGCGGCTTCGAGACCGCGATGATGGTCGGCGCGCTGCTCAAGGCGGCCGAGAAGCGGCACCTGATCCTGATCGACGGCATCGTCGCCTGCGCCGCGCTGATCGTGGCCACGCACATCGCCGGCCCGGTGGCCGACTACTGCGTCTTCTGCCGCAGCACCGATCACGCCGGTCTGGATGCCGTGCTGGGCGGCTTCAAGAGCACGGCCCTGCTGACGCTGGGCATGGACAGCGTGGACGGCACCGGCATCGCGGTCAGCTGGCCGCTGGTGGCCAGTGCGGCCTCGATCCTGAGCGATGTGGTCGACGGCCCGGAGCCGGTCACGCTGACCGAAGAGGCGGCCGACGTCGTCCTTCAGGCCGCCGTGCGCGACTTCATCAACCTGCCCGAACGCTGAACTCAGCGCGGCGCGACGGGCGGCGGCGCATCGCCGGACGGCTGCATCGGCACCCCGCCATCGCCCAGCACGACGGTCGGCGGCTGTGGAGGCTGTGCCGGCATGCCACCGCCCTGCCCGTCGACGCCCGGCGTGCCGGGAGCGGCACGCGGTGCGACCGGGTTGGCGGCGGCGACCGGCGCGCCGAGCACGCCCGTCACCGGCGCAGCCGGCAGGGGCAGATCCAGCCGGGCGGCCACCGGACCGCCGGGCGGTCCGATCTCGACCAGTTGCGGGCTGACCGACAGCACGACCCAGTCGCTCGTCACCGCACCGCCGACCGGGATCATGCGGGTGGGCAGGCCGTCGACCGACAGCATCGCCCAGCCGGACCCCGTGCCGCCGGCGACCACGCCTTGCAGCTTGAGCCGGCTGGCGGCCGCGGCCTGCTCGACCGGCGCCGTCGCGCCCAGGTCGGACGGATTTGCAAACAATCGCAAGATGTCGCCACGGCTGGACTGGTCGGCGCCGACCGTGCGGACCTGATCGGGCAGGCCCTGGGGCGCGACGCCCAGGCGCAGACCCCAGAAGACGACGCTTCCCGCGAGGAGTGCCCAGACCAGCCAGGCGGAGGTACGTGCTGCCATGTTGCGACCATTATGATGGACGGTTCCCCGACGATGGACTCCAGAACGCCACGATGACTGCGACCTTTCAGAAGTTCACGACTCAGACATCCGCCTCACACCGCCTCGCCACGGCACGCCGGCTGGCGCGGCGCGGCTTCACGCTGATCGAGCTGATGGTGGTGCTGGTCATCATCGGCGTGCTGGCCGCGCTGGTCGTGCCCAACGTGCTGGACCGGGCCGACGACGCCCGCGTGACCGCCGCGCGCACCGACATCGGCAACCTGATGCAGGCGCTCAAGCTCTACAAGCTCGACAACCAGCGCTACCCGAACGCCGAACAGGGTCTGCAGGCGCTGGTCGCCCGCCCCTCGGTCGGCCCGAATCCGCCGAACTGGAAGCCGTATCTGGAGAAGCTGCCCAACGACCCCTGGGGCCGCCCGTACCAGTTCGCCAACCCGGGCGTGAAGGGCGAGATCGACGTGTTCTCGTTCGGCGCCGACGGTCAGGCCGGTGGCGAGGGCAAGGACGCCGACCTCGGATCGTGGCAGTGAGACACCAGCCGTGAAGGCACGTGGCGCGGTCGGCACGGCGCGGCGCCGGTCGGTCGGCCACGGCTTCACGCTGCTGGAGCTGTTGATCGTGGTGGCGCTGATCGCGGTGGCCAGCGCGGTCGCCAGCCTGGCACTGCCCGATCCGGCGGCCAGCCGGCTCGAACAGGAAGCCGCCCGGCTGGCGACGTTGCTCGAAGCCGGTCGGGCCCAATCGCGCGCCCTCGGCCTGCCGGTGCGCTGGGCGCCCGGCCCAGCCACGGCGCGCGACGGCGCCACGGCCCCGAGCGATCCGGCCGCGCCGCCCGATGCCTTCCATTTCGACGGCCTGCCCGCCAACCACGGCCTGCCGCTGCGCTGGCTGGTGGCCAACGGCGAGCCGCTGGTCATCGGCCTGCCCGAACGTCAGGCCTGGATCCCCCTCGGCCCGGAGCCGGTGATCGGCGCGCAGCGCGTGCTGCTGAGCCTGGGCCAGCGGCGCATCGCGGTCGCCAGCGACGGCATCGGCCCTTTCCGTGTGGTGCCCGACGATGCAACACCGCGCTGAAGCCGTCCGCGGCCTGACGCTGATCGAGGTGCTGGTCGCGCTGGCGATCGTGGCGATCACGCTGGCCGCCGGCCTGAAGGCATCGGCTGCGCTGACGTCCAACACCCAGCGCCTGGCCGATGTGCTGGCGGCGCAATGGTGCGCCGACAACATGCTCACCGAGCTGCGCCTGACGCGCCAGTTCCCGCCGGTCGGCGACAGCGACTTCGCCTGCGAACAGCTCGACGCCGGCTACCGCGGCCAGCTGGTGGTGCGGCCCACGCCCAACCCGAACTTCCGCCGCGTCGACGCCCGCGTCGGGGACCTGCAGGGTCAGCCGATCCTGCAGCTGACCACCATCCTGCCCCGGCAATGACGGCCGTGACGACCCTCCGGGCGCCAATGGCCCGCCGTGCGCGGACAGCCCGCCGTGCACGGACAGCCAGCCGTGCACGGCCAGCCCGGCGGTCTCGCGGCTTCACGCTGATCGAGGTGCTGGTCTCGCTGTTCATCCTCGCCCTGATGGCCGGCATGGCCTGGCAGGGCGTGGACATGGTGATCCGCAGCCGCGAGACGGTGCAGGCGCGCATGGACGGCCTGCTGCAGCTGCAGTCGGTGCTGGGCCAGTGGGAGGCCGACCTGAACCAGTCCTTCGACACCCAGCAGGTGCCGGGCCTGACCTTCGACGGCGCCACGCTGCGGCTGACACGCCGCTTCGACGACGGCGTGCAGGTGGTCGCCTGGACGCTGCGCGGCGGTCGCCTGCAACGCTGGACCAGCCCGACGCTGCGCGACGCCGAGGCGCTGCAGGAAGGCTGGCTGCGCAGCTACCAGCTGCTGGGCAACGAGGCCGGCACGCTGACGATGTTCGAGCGCGTCGCGTCGCTGCAGGTGCACGTCTTCCTGGCCAGCAGCAACGCCTGGAGCAATGCCCAGTCGAGCGGGGACGAGGCCGATGCGAAGGGAGACGGCAACGACGCCGGCGCCGACAAGCCCAAGCCGGATGCAGGCGCGGCCGCCGGCCGGCGCGAGGCCCTGCCCGACGGCGTGCGGCTGATCCTGACCTTCGGCGAGGGCGCCGCCCATGCCGGCACGCTGCGGCGCGACATCCGCCTGGTGCATCCATGACGACGCCCGCGCACGCCCTGCGTCCCCAGCGCGGCGCCGCCCTGCTGACGGCAATGATCATCGTGACGCTGATTGCCACGCTGGCCGCCGGCATGGTCTGGCAGCAGTGGGTCGCCGTGCAGGTCGAGGCGGCCGAGCGCAGTCAGGCGCAGGCGCGCTGGATCCTCAACGGCGCGCTCGACTGGGCCCGGCTGATCCTGCGCGAGGACCAGCGCACCAGCGACATCGACCACCTTGGCGAGCCCTGGTCGGTGCCGCTGGCCGAGGCCCGGCTGTCGACCTTCCTGGCCGCCGACCGCAACAACAACGCCGACGACGGCAGTGGCGGCGCGCCCGAGGCTTATCTGTCGGGCGTCATCCGCGACGCCCAGGGCCGCTACAACCTGCGCAACCTGGTGCGCGAGGGCAAGGTCCAGCCGGTCGAGCTCAAGACGCTGGAGCGGCTGTGCGAGCTGCTCGGGCTGCAGACCTCGCTGGCCCGCCAGATCGCCGATGCGCTGCGTCAGGCCATGCCCGGCACGAGCGTGGAAATCAACGAGGACGACGACGCCCGACGCCGCACGCCGCTGCTGCCCGGCGGCGTCGAGGACCTCGGCTGGCTCGGCCTGCCACCGGCCACCGTGCAGCGGCTGGCGCCCTACGTGAGCTGGCTGCCGGTGCAGACCCACGTCAACCTCAACACCGCGCCACGCGAGGTGATCGCCGCCGTGGTGCCCGGCGTCGACCTGGCCAGTGCCGAGCGGCTGACCCAGTCGCGCTTGCGCAAGCATCTGCAGAACATCGACGATGCCCGCGAGGTGCTGGGGCCCAACGCCGGCCTGGACACACAACGACACGGTGTCAACTCGCGCTACTTCGAGATCGACGGCACCATGCGGCTCGAATCGCTGGTGGTCAGCCAGCGCTCGCTGCTCGAACGGAACACGCAGACGCGTGACGTGCGGGTGCTGCGCTCGATGCGCATCGACCCGGCAACAGTTCGCACGGCACTCCAGCAATGAGACGCAAGCCCCTGATTCAGCGGGATTTCTGCGGCTCGACACCTACAATCGAGCGTCCCTTCCGGACCGGTTTTTTCATTTCCACATGAGCGTGCTGATCCTCCAGTTGCCCCCCCGCGCACGCCTGCTGGCAGGCGCCGCAGCGGGCGCCCCGGACATGCAGGGATCGGCCGAAGGCTGGCAACACGTGCTCAGCCCGGACGGCAGGGCCGTCGGCGCGGAAGGTCGGGCCCCGACCGCATTGCTGCCAGCGGCCACCAGCACGGTGCTGGTCTGCGCCCCCGGCGACGTCAGCTTCCACCGCATCACCGTGCCACGAGCACCGGCCGCCCGCATGGACGGCGCCCTGCGCGGGCTGCTCGAAGAACGCGTGATCGACGACATCGACGGCCTGCACCTGGCGCTCGAACCCGGTGCGCAACCGGGCGCGCAGGCCTGGGTCGCGGTGATGGACGCCAGCGCGCTGAAGGTCGCGATCGAGCGCCTGGAAGCCGCCGGCCGGCCGGTCGACCGGGTCGTTCCGGCCCTGGTGCCCGGCCAGACCCCGGCCACGCTCGATGTCGCCAGCCTGCTGGTCGACGGCCACGACACCGGCTTCGACGGCGCCGCCCCGATCGACGAGCGGGCCTGGGTCAGCTTCAGCCACGCCGACGGCCTGGTCGCCTGGCCCTGGCACGTCGCCGCCGGGCGCCCCGGTGCGCTCACCCAGGCGCTGCTGCCCGACCCGTTGCCGGCCGACCTGTCGTGCAGTGCCAGTCCGGCGCTGGTGCAGGCCGCCGAGGCCTGGCTCGGCCGGCCGGTGGCCGTGCGCACGCCGGCGCAACGTCTGCTGTCGGCCTCCGAGACCGGCTGGAACCTGCGCCAGTTCGCCCTGGCACCGCGCCACCGCGGCGCCACCGTCGTGCGCGACCTGCTCACGCGGCTGCGCAGCCCCGCCTGGCGGCCGGTGCGCTGGGGCCTGGCGGGATTGATCGGCGTGCAGCTGATCGGCCTGAACGCCTGGGCCTGGCAACAGCGCAGCGAACTGGCCGAACGCAAGAACCGCATGACCCAGCTGCTGCGCAGCGCCCACCCGCAGGTCCGGGCGATCCTGGACGCCCCCGTGCAGATGCGGCGCGAGAACGAGAGTCTGCGGGCCGCCGCCGGCAAGGCCGGTGACACCGATCTCGAACCGATGCTGCAGGCCCTCGCCAGCGCCTGGCCGGACAAGCTGCCGGTGCAGACGCTGCGCTACGAGAACGCCCGCCTGACGCTGGCCGCGCCGCAACTGGGCGACGACGAGGTCCAGCGCCTGCGCAGCCAGCTCTTGCCGGCGGGCTGGCGCGTCGAGGGCAACGGCGCCAGCCTGACCCTGACCCGCGCGTCGGCCGGAGCCGCCCGATGAGCGCGCGCCCGGGACCCCGCGCCGCGCTGCCGGCCACCGCCAAGGCATCGTCGCTGGGTGCCCGACTGGCCACCCAGCTCGCGCCCCAGCTCGCCACCCACCTGGCCCCGCTGCAACAGCGCTGGACCGCGCTGGCCCCGCGCGAGCGCCGCCTGGTGGGCTGGGCCGCTGCGGCGGTCGGCCTGCTGCTGGTCTGGCAGGTGGCGGTGCAGCCCGCGCTCAACACCCTGCGCAGCGTGCCGGCGCAACGTGCGGCGCTGGACATCCAGCTCGCCGAGATGCAGGCGCTGGCGCAGGAAGCCCGCGAGCTGCGGGCGCTGCCGCCGGTCTCGCCTGAACAGGCCGAATCGGCGCTGCGCGCGACCGTCGCCGCGCTGGGCGCCAGCGCACGGCTGCAACTGGTCGGCGACCGGGCGACGGTGACGCTGACCGGCATCGACGCCGCGACCCTGACGCGCTGGCTCGCCGAGGTGCGCAGCGCCGCCCGCGTCCGCGTGGTCGAACTCCAGCTCAACCGCAGCGGCATGCTGTACGGCGGCAGCGTCGTGCTGGCGCTGGGTCGACCGGCCTGAGCGCGAACGCGCAGCAACTGCAGCAAGCCATGGCCCGCCTTCCCGCCTTCTCACTGCGTGCCCTGCGCCCCCGCCATGGCCGCACCGAGCCGTCGATGGCGGGTGTCGGTCTGGGTCTGCCCTCGGCCTTCGGCGCCGCCGCACCGGGCCGTCGGCTCGCCGCGCTGCAACGCGAACGCGCCGCAGCAGCGGCCGAACGCCAGCCGCGCCGCTGGGCGATCTGGGGCGCTGCGGTCGGCGCACTGCTAACGGCGGTCGCCTTCGCGCCCGCCCGCTGGCTGGCCGATGGGGTGGCGCAAGCCACGCGCGGACAGGTGCAGCTGGCCGACGCCCGCGGCACCGTCTGGTCCGGCGATGCCGTGCTGGTGCTGGGCGCCGGAGCCGGCAGCCGCGACGCCAGCGCCCTGCCCGGCCGACTGGCCTGGACGCTGCGGCCCACGCTGGCCGACGGCGCCGGTCTGGCGCTGAACCTGCGGCAGGACTGCTGCATCCGCCAGACCGTCCAGCTGCGCGTGCTGCCCGGCTGGGCCCGCGTGCGGGTGCAGGTGCTGGGACTGGACGACGCCGGCCAGAACGCGGCACCCGAACCCGACGGATCGACCTGGCTGGCCCAATGGCCTGCCGCCTGGCTGGCCGGCCTGGGCACGCCCTGGAACACCCTGCAACCCGGCGGTGCGCTGCGCCTGACGGCACAGGGCCTGCAGCTCGAATGGGCGGCCGGCCGCTTTGCCATGGCCGGTCAGGCCAACCTTGAACTGCGCGACTTCTCGTCGCGCCTGGTGACCCTGCCCCGGCTGGGCAGTTACCGCATCGCCATCAGCGCGGACCCGGCCCAGGCCGGCACCGCACAGGTCGGGCTGAGCACGCTCGACGGCGCGCTGCTGCTGTCCGGACAGGGCAGCTGGAGCGCCAGCGGCCTGCGCCTGCGTGGCGAGGCCAGCGCCGCCCCGGCCGATCAGGCCGCGCTCAGCAACCTGCTCAACATCATCGGACGGCGCGACGGCGCCCGCTCCCTGCTCTCGATCGGATGACCATGACGAAGCGCCCCCCGCACTGGATCTGCGCGACGCTGCTGATCGGCGCCCAGCTGGCCCCGGCAACGCTGCCGCTGGCCTCTGCGCAGGCCGCGAAGAAGCCGCCTGCAAGCGCCCAAGCTCAGACCCAGACCCAGGCCCCGGTTGTCGCCAACCCTGCGGCGGCGGGCACCGAAGGCCCGTTCCGGTGCAACAGCAGCGCCCCCAACCGCTACTGCCTGAACTTCCCGAACGCCGAGATCGAGGACATCTCGCGCGCGCTGGCCGCGATCCTCAAGCGCCAGATCGTCGTCGACCCGCGCGTCAAGGGCACGATGCGGCTCTACAGCGACCAGGAACTGACCCAGCGCGAGGTCTTCCTGAACTACCTCGCCGCGCTGCGCGGCCTGGGCTTCGCGGTGATCGAGACCGGCGGCCTGCTCAAGGTCGTGCCCGAGGCCGAGGCCAAGCTGCAGAGCGGCACGGTGTCGGTCGGCTCGGTGGTCGGTCGGGGCGACCAGATCCTGACCCAGGTCTTCCGGGTCCAGCACGAGAACGCCAACAACCTGGTGACGGTGCTGCGTCCGCTGATCACGCCCAACAACACGATCAACGCCAACCCGGGCAACAACACGCTGGTCATCACCGACTACGCCGACAACCTGCAGCGTCTGGCCAAGATCATCGCGGCGCTGGACGTGCCGGCCCACACCGGGCTGGAGGTCTTCCCGCTGCAGCACGCGCTGGCCTCGGACCTCGCGCCGATCGTGCAGCGCTTTGCCGACGGCGGCACCGCCGCTGCAGGCGCCGCCCCGGGCACGTCGACGGTCTCGGTGATCGCCGATCCGCGCACCAACGCGCTGCTGATCCGCGCGCCCAATGCCGCCCGTCTGGCCGCCGTGATCGCGGTGATCGACAAGCTCGATCGCCCGGCGCCCAGCGGTGGTCCGGCCGGCCACATCTACGTCGTCTACCCGAAGAACGCCGACGCGGTGAAGCTCGCCCAGGTGCTGCGCGCAGCCTATGGCGCCGGTGCCGGCGCCGCCACGGGTGCGGCCACGGGCGGCCTGTCGGGCAGCGCCACGCCGGCCGGCCAGAACCTGGCCACGGCCGGCGGCAACACCGCCTCGCCTCAGGCCACGACGCCGGTGTCGGCCTCGGCCAGCCCGTCGACCGGCGGCTTCATCCAGGCCGATCCGGCCACCAACTCGCTGATCATCAGCGCGCCCGAGCCGGTCTACCGCCAGCTGCGCGGCGTGATCGACCAGCTCGACGCCCGCCGCGCGCAGGTCTACGTCGAGTCGATGATCGTCAAGATGGACGCGATCCAGGCGGCCGAGTTCGGCTTCCAGTGGCAGACCCTGCTGGGCAAGAACGGCGACAAGTACGGCGTCGTGGCCGGCACCAACTTCTCGGCCTCCACCGGCAGCGGCGCCAACATCATCAACCTCGCGGTGGGCGGCGCCAACGGGACCGCCGTGCCCGGCACGGGCCTGAACGTGGGACTGGTCAAGGCCATCAACGGCGTCTACACGCTGGGCGCGCTGGCGCGCTTCCTGGAGACCAACACCGGCGCGAACATCCTGTCGACGCCCAACCTCGTGTCGCTCGACAACGAGGAGGCCAAGATCGTGATCGGCCAGAACGTGCCCTTCGTCACCGGCACCTTCACCAACACGGGCACCGGCAACGGCTCGACCAACCCGTTCCAGACCATCGAGCGCAAGGACGTCGGCCTGACCCTGCGCGTCAAGCCGCAGATCGGCGAGAGCGGCACCGTGCGCATGGTGATCTTCCAGGAGAACTCCACCGTCACCTCGGTCTCCAGCACGGCCGGCCCGACCACCGACAAGAGCTCGATCGAGACCACCGTCGTGGTCGACGACGGCCAGATCATGGTGCTCGGCGGCCTGCT
>JACCDQ011031835.1_pt1 | contig 13505 bp, 10 predicted proteins | sample 7446031 | NCBI WGS metagenome assembly JACCDQ01 (sample SAMN15323442, study PRJNA562643) | freshwater metagenome | isolation source: river surface water | place: USA:Blue River Watershed | collected 2017-08-17 | reverse complement strand
TGATCAGGAAATCGATTCGCATTATAAAGAAATCCTAATCGAAATACAGGATCGTCTTTTTACTGTTGGTGCTATTTTAGCCACTCCGGCAGAAAAAGAAATTTTAAAAAACGGGAAACTCCGTCTGCAAAATTTAGGAATTATTGAAAGCGACATCGCATTATTGGAAAATGAAATTGATGCCATGGAAACACAACTTCCTCAAATGACGCATTTTGTTTTACCCGGCGGACATCCTACTGTGTCACATTGTCATATTGCCCGTTGCATTTGTCGTCGAGCCGAGCGTATGACAGTACATTTAAGTCATAACGAAACTGTTCCTGAAATAGTTATTAGCTATTTAAACCGACTTTCTGACTATCTTTTTGTATTGGCACGAAAGTTGTCCCTTGATTTGAACGCCGAGGAAGTAAAATGGATTCCGAGGAAATAGTATTCAGTTTGCAGTGGTCAGTTTACAGGAAAAACTGAATACTGAACACCGAAAACTGTTTACTAAAAAACACGTTCTTAATTTTTTTTAAAATAAATGGTTTTTTACTTGTCTTTTTCAGTAAAAAATTTATTTTTGCACAAAACTAAATCGACAAAAGATGTATTGGACATTAGAACTAGCATCCTATCTTAGTGATGCCCCATGGCCTGCTAACAAAGACGAACTTATTGATTACGCTATACGTGCAGGAGCTCCATTAGAAGTAGTAGAGAACCTACAATCTATTGAAGATGAAGGCGAAATATATGAGTCAATGGAAGAAATTTGGCCAGATTATCCAACAGACGAAGATTATCTTTGGAACGAGGATGAATACTAAAAAAACTAAGAAAAAGTCTCAAAAGAGACTTTTTTTTTGTTCAACATAGAGATAGAATTAATTAGAAATACAAAACTATTATGAGTTTTATAAACAGCATTATTAAAGCCTTTGTAGGAGATAAATCCGAAAAAGATGTTAAAGCTTTACAACCTTATATCAATAAAATAAAGACTTTTGAAACTAGTCTTACTGCTTTGTCTAACGACGAACTTAGAGGAAGAACTATCTACTTTAAAGACGCCATTAAACAAGCCCGCGCTGCTGCCGATGCTAAAATTGCCAGTTTGCAGGCTGAAGTAGAAGGCATTGAAGACATTGATAAAAAAGAAGATCTTTACACAGAAATTGACAATCTGGAAAAAGAGGCTTACGCTATCTCTGAAAAAACCTTAATGGATATTCTTCCGGAAGCATTTGCTGTAGTAAAAGAAACTGCCAGACGTTTCAAAGAAAACTCAGAAATTACGGTTACTGCCACTCCAAAAGACCGCGAATTCTCGGCTACAAAAAGCTATGTGAGCATTGACGGAGACAAAGCCATCTGGTTAAACAAATGGAATGCTGCCGGTAAAGACATTACCTGGGATATGATTCACTATGACGTACAGTTAATTGGTGGTATGGTGTTGCATCAGGGTAAAATTGCCGAAATGCAAACAGGAGAAGGAAAAACTTTAGTAGCTACACTTCCTTTGTATTTGAATGCCTTAACCGGAAACGGAGTTCACTTAGTAACCGTGAATGACTATTTGGCAAAACGTGATAGTACCTGGAAAGCCCCTTTATTTGAATTCCACGGTTTGACAGTAGACTGTATTGATAATCACCAACCGAACTCTGAAGGAAGAAAAAAAGCTTACGATGCTGATATTACTTATGGTACCAATAACGAATTTGGTTTTGACTACCTAAGAGACAACATGGCGCATTCGCCATCTGATTTGGTTCAAAGAAAACACAATTATGCTATTGTCGATGAGGTGGATTCGGTATTAATTGATGATGCCCGTACACCTTTGATTATCTCTGGTCCGGTACCACAAGGAGATCGTCATGAATTCATGGAATTAAAACCAAAAATCGAAACACTTGTTGGTTTACAACGTCAGTTAGCTACAGGATTCTTGACCGAAGCGAAACGATTAATCAAAGAAGGAAACACTAAAGAAGGTGGTTTCATGTTGTTAAGAGCTTACAGAAGTTTGCCTAAAAACAAAGCTTTGATTAAGTTTTTAAGTGAAGAAGGAATCAAACAATTACTTCAGAAAACAGAAAACCAATACATGCAGGACAACAACCGCGAAATGCCAAAGGTTGACGAAGCATTGTATTTTGTTATCGAAGAAAAAAACAATCAGGTGGAATTAACTGATAACGGAATCAAATTCCTTTCAGGAGATACTGATGCTGATTTCTTCGTTTTACCGGACATTGGAACTGAAATTGCCAACATCGAAAAACAAAAATTAGAAAAAGATGCTGAAGCGGAAGCAAAAGAAAGATTATTTCAGGATTTCAGCATAAAAAGTGAGCGTATCCATACTTTAACGCAACTTTTAAAAGCCTACACTTTATTCGAAAAAGACGTTGAATACGTAATCATGGATAACAAAATCCTGATTGTAGACGAGCAAACAGGTCGTATCATGGATGGTCGTCGTTATTCTGACGGATTACACCAGGCGATTGAGGCTAAAGAAAACGTAAAAATCGAAGCAGCCACCCAAACATTTGCAACGGTAACTTTGCAAAACTACTTCAGAATGTACAACAAACTGGGCGGAATGACCGGTACTGCTGTTACTGAAGCGGGTGAGCTTTGGGAAATCTATAAATTAGACGTTGTTGAAATCCCAACAAACCGTCCGATTGCCAGAAAAGACAAAGAAGATTTTATCTATAAAACTACACGTGAAAAATTCAACGCCGTTATCGAAGACGTAACCGAATTATCTAAAGCAGGTCGTCCGGTTCTTATTGGTACAACTTCTGTTGAGATTTCTGAATTATTAAGCCGTATGTTGAAAATGCGTGGTGTAACGCACAACGTATTGAATGCTAAAATGCACAAACAAGAGGCTCAGATTGTAGAAGAAGCAGGAAAAGCAGGTGTGGTAACTATTGCTACCAACATGGCTGGTCGTGGTACCGATATCAAGTTGACTCCTGAAGTGAAAGCTGCCGGAGGTTTAGCAATCGTAGGTACGGAGCGTCACGATTCTCGTCGTGTGGATCGTCAATTACGTGGTCGTGCCGGTCGTCAGGGAGATCCGGGAAGTTCACAATTCTATGTTTCTTTGGAAGATAACCTAATGCGTTTATTTGGTTCTGAAAGAGTTGCGAAAGTAATGGACAGAATGGGACTTGAAGAAGGTGAAGTGATCCAACATTCGATGATGACGAAATCTATCGAACGTGCTCAGAAAAAAGTAGAAGAAAACAACTTTGGTGTTCGTAAACGTTTATTGGAATACGATGACGTAATGAACGCACAACGTGAGGTAGTTTACAAACGTCGTCGTCACGCTTTGTTTGGCGAGCGTTTGAAACTGGACATCGCCAATATGTTGTATGACAGTTGCGAATTATTTATTCAAAACACTAAAGCAGCTAACGATTACAAGACTTTCGAATTTGATTTAATCCGTTATTTCTCTATCACTTCTCCTGTGACTGAAGCGGAATTCACGAAATTAAACGAATTAGAATTAACCGGAAAAGTATATAAAGAAGCGTTGAAATTCTATAACGAAAAATGTGAGCGTAGCGCCAGAGAAGCTTTCCCTATCGTGAAAAACATTTTCGAAGATCCAAACAATCAGTTTGAGCGCATTGTAGTTCCGTTTACTGATGGTGTAAAAACCTTAAGCGTTGTAACTGACTTGAAAAAAGCTTACGAAACCGAAGGAAGACAATTAGTAGCTGATTTCGAGAAAAACATCACTTTAGCGATTGTTGACGAAGCATGGAAAAAACACTTACGCAAAATGGACGAATTGAAACAATCAGTTCAATTAGCCGTTCACGAGCAAAAGGACCCATTGCTTATCTATAAATTTGAAGCTTTCAACTTATTCAACAGCATGTTGAACGGAATCAACAAAGAAGTAATCTCCTTCTTGTTCAAAGGTGATTTACCGCAACAATCGGCTCCGGAAATTGAAGAAGCAAGAGAAGTGGTTCGTCCAAAAGAAAAATTACAATTGACTAAAGACGAAATTCCTAACAGCGAAAATAGCAATCACGAAGCTGGTGAGACTCAGCAACGTCAGGTAACGGAAACCATTGTAAGAGAGATGCCAAAAATCAACCGCAACGATACGGTTACCTTATTGCAAATAGCTACCGGAAAAACCGAGTCTATGAAATACAAAAAAGCAGAAGCCTTATTAGCTACCGGCGAATGGGTTATTGTTAATGAATAGTTTGCAGTCCCGATAACTATCGGGAGCAGTAGCAGTTTGCAGACAAAATAAATATAAGAATCCCCGATTATGAAAATAGTCGGGGATTTTTTTTACCATAATATCCAATAAATAATTTATAAGATAAATTTTTATATATTTGAAAATATAATACATATCAAATAATTAATAAAGCTTGTGTATAGCATACCATTTTAGAATAAAACTAATTTAGTTTATGCGCTAATAAACTAGTTATGTGACACCTTTTTAGAACTCATGAGAAAATACACTGTCCTAATTTTACTTCTATCATTTTATACTTTTTCACAGAATAAATTTTCTTTGGTAAATGACTCAATAAAAAAACAGAAACTTAAAGAAATACCTTTGGATAAAAATGAAAGAATGTATCGTGGTACAAAAACATTATTATTTGAATGCGACAATAAACTTCAATTGAAGTATTCTGATAATGAATCTGATGAAAATTATGTCACGTTTGAAGAACTTGGTATAATCAAAAACTCAATAATTGTTGTTCAAAAAATAGAATATAATTCAGAGAAATATATTTTATTGGAAACTAAAAGTTGTAAAGAATTAATACTTGAAGGATTTCCATTGAGAATTGAAAACACAGAAAACTATATAGTTTTTAATAATCCTGGAACTGACCAAGAATATAAAATTCAGATTTTGGAATATAGAAATGACTTTTTTGAAATTAAATACACTGTTTCTTTTCCAAAAGAAATTTCGCCAAAAAGAATATTGAGAGTTGACAATAAAGAAGTGTTCATAATCGACGTAGAAAACAGAATATGGAAAACAACTTTACAATAAAAGAGTCTCACTCTAGTGTTCATCTGTGACGAGTACCTACTTAAATTAATAAAAAAATGTAGCGTTTGTAACACTTATTAAAACTTCCAAGCCGAGAACACACCCAACTCGTGCGAGCATCTTACTAGTACCCGTAACCAATAAACTAAACCAAAACTATATCAAGTTAGAGCGTGCTACTCGCAGCAGCGATAGTAAAATGAATTATTATCAATAAATAATCCGCATTCAGATTTGATAGCCTTTAAAAAGTTATCAAATCTGAATCAAAATAAATTTCCCCGATCATGAAAATAATCGGGGATTTCTTTTAATATCCAAAAACTTCAGGTTACAATATTTAATTAAAAAAATAACATTAAAAACATTTTATTGTAAGTACAATCTGCTATATTTATAAAATAAATCATCCACTTTCGCAAATTACAACAATATAAGTAAATGATATAAAACAACTTAAAACAAACCTGTTTTAAAAAATTTTAACGACATGAAAAACTTTTTTTATTTTATAACACTATCCATAATACTTACTAGTTGTGAAAAAGTAGATGATGACACAAAAAAAGGCTGTACTAATGACTGTACCACTCTAAAAGGAAAATTTGTCACATTAAATAATGTCCCTGTTTCTAATATCAAAGTTTCATTAAAATACAAAATATGGGGAGGCGAATTAGGCGGTAGTTATACAAGAAAAATAGTAAGTACACAATCGGACGAAAATGGAAATTACAATAAAAACTTTTATATGAAAGACACTGAACTTGGAAATACATCCCCTGGTTATTTTGAAATAAAAATTGATGATTCAAAAATTGATTCCAATAAATATATAAAATCATATAATCCACCAGGAACTAGCAGTATATCCCTTGAATATCCCATTTATTCTATTACAAAAAGGGATACCATAATTGAAAAAAACTTTTACATACCCAAAAAAGCGTATATTAAAATACACTTAAATAATTTTCTTCCACAGTTAGCTGCTGACCATTTTGAAGTAAGAACATTTTACCCTTTTGGAGAAAAAATAGGCAACAATACATTTTTAGATTCTGAATACTCTACTGGATTCAGTGGTTATGACAATTGGGTTGCTAAAAATTTAAATAATGTCTTTAACATATTTGTAGCTGAAGGTGAAAAAAATATTATACAAATAATTAAAGTAAAAAATGGAATTAATTTGAGTCAGGATTATGAAATTACAGTTCCTCCTAACAACACAATCGAATTAAGCTATAATTTCTAAAAAATAGCTCTTTCCGACCACTCGGATATCTAAACCGTTAAATCCCGATCGCTCAGATATCCACAAACGTTAGCGCAGAATTGCATTCTGTGCCAACAACTTTGTAGAATTACCGGATGAGATTGCTTCGTTCCTCGCAATGACATATTGAATGGTTTAGTCATTGCGAGGAACGAAGCAATCACACTTAGCGTGTCATCCTGAGCTTGTCGAAGGACTTTTTAATCTTTGCGGTTAAAATTTCACAGAATAACAGTCCGAAATTATTCCCTCCCGCTATTCGTTACAATCTATTATGCCAAACACTGGCATAATAGGATTTTCACTGCTATCGGAGCTATATACTACAAATAATTCCTAAAGAACTTTTGTAAGAATATTTTAATATATTTGAAAAAATAAATTAATCTGATTTCGTCAGAACCACGAAATATTTATATATTATTTTATGAATAACGCTTTAAAATTTGGAACTCTAAATGCAATTTTCGGAATTATTGTTGGCTCAATTGTTTTTTTCTAGCAATTGGAAATGGATATGAATTTACCACATACGTCCTTCCAATCGCAAATTTCATGACTGCATATATTTTATGGAAATTAATTATTAGAAAAAATAGAATTACAAAATCAAAAATTTTAATTACTGGAATATTAAGCGGCATAATTAATCATTATTTGTTTTGGATTATTTCAAGTTGCATTTTTTACACTGGTTTTTTAATAAACGGAAGCTTTAAAGATTCATTAGGCGGATCACCTGCTTCACCAATTCAAATGCTTTATGGAGGAATTCCACTTTCTTTTTTCAGTCTTATACTTTTTGGTTGGTTGACAGTAGTTTTTTCTTTATCTTCTGCTTTAATAACAACCTTTTTGAATAAAAAAACCAAGCCGAAGTGCTCCGAAGCCTCATGACTTCGAAGAAAAACTCCATCTGGCTCGTCTGTGACGAGTACCTAATTAAATTAATTAAAAAATTGTAACGTTTGCAACGCGGATTTTTAAAACTTCCAAACGAAGAACACCCTACCATTTCAAAAAAACTATATGATGAAAAAAATTATCGCCATAAATTTATTAATATTAATTACTCTTTACAGTTGCTCAAATTCAAAAGCAATACATAATAATAATTCTGTTTTCCAAGTTAAAAGACCAAGTTTACAAGAAGTCAATAAAATTGAAAACAAAATCAACAGCAAAGAGATTTTCAAATCATACTCAATAAGTTTATCAGATCAATATTTCCCAGGAATTAAAAATTTTGACTTTGCGCAACCTAAATTATTTGAAAGAAAAAAGTTTTCTCCAAATCCAGTTGTATCATATTTCTACACAAAAAATGACAGTATTGTAAGACTAATTGAATATTCTTGGGATAACTTAAAAAACGATGATTTAATTAAATCCGTGTATGAAAAAAACACAACACTTTTTAATGATTTTTTTAAGAAAGAAGGAAAACTAACAACTGAAAATGAACCAACATATTGGCAGAAAGAATTAGCTTGGGAAAACAACGAAATATCTGTTTTCCAATTTATACTTGGCAATCATAAGAAAGGTGCATACAGAACTAGATTAATAATAAGATGGAAATAAAAACTCCCTCTGGTGCTCGTCTGTGACGAGTACCAGCTTAAATTAATAGAAAAATTGTAGCGTTTGTAACGCGGTTTTTTAGCACTATCATCTTTATTAAGTTAATGTGATGAGATACTTCCTTCGTCAGCATGACAAGCTTACGGTTACTATTTTCAAAACCCAACAGCTCAAAATTGTTTATGTACCCAGTTTTTTCTGTTAAAAAAACGCCCTAAAAAAATATTTATCAGTACTTTTGCAATTGTAAACAAAAAAGCACTTTTTTGAAGTCATTATTCAGCATAATACTTTCAATTCTTTTATTACTACCCTCTTTCGGTAGCTTTTTTGTATATACCTCATTCAAATTACATCAGGACGAAATTGCAAAAACCATTTGTGTGCAACGTAAATTGGTTGACAACACCTGTAACGGTCGATGCGAATTGCAAAAAAGCTTAAAAAAATACGAGGACAACGAAAAAAGAATGCAAAACAATCTGGACAACAAAGTTGATTTGGTTTTTATCCAGAATACGGTTGTAGCTGATGATTTCAAAATTATTGAATTCAATTACAGTTCAAAACCTAACTTCCATACACAGGAGAAGAAACCTGTTTCGGTAACCCTTTCTTCCTTTAGACCTCCATCCTGTTTAATATAAATTTCAGTACAACCATTCCAGTTACCTGGAAGTGTATTTTCTTGGATTTCATCTAAGAAAAGCCCGTTATTCTTAAATTTATATTACTTAAAATGAAAAATATTTTCCTGGCTTTCCTTGCTATGAGCCAATTTGTTGTTGCGCAAAACAAAAGCAAAATCGACACTACTAAAATCCAAAAATTAGACGATGTTTTTGTCACTGCCAATCGTACCGCTACAAAACGTGCAGCGACTCCCGTTGCTATCAGTAAACTAACGGCTAAAACCATCAACGAAACCAAAGCCGTAGCTGCCTATGAAATCATCAACAAAACGCCAGGTGTTTTGATGGTAAACTTAGGTAATGAACAAAATATGATGGCTATTCGTCAGCCGATGACTACCAATGCCTATTATCTATATCTTGAAGACGGTTTACCTATCCGTCCATTAGGAATTTTTAATCACAATGCTTTATTGGAAATCAATCAGTTTAATTTAGAAAGCATTGAAGTCATCAAAGGCCCTGTTTCTTCTTTGTACGGACCGGAAGCTGTAGGCGGAACCATTAATTTAATTTCGCAAAAGCCTTCTTTTTATCCTCAGTTTAAATTTGGTATCCAGGCTGATCAATGGGGCTACAAAAGAATTCAGGCTGCCGGTGGAGCGACCATCGGTAAAATCGGATTTCACATTTCAGGAATCTCAAGTCTTCAGGAAAACTCCTGGATGACCTATTCGGATTACAACAAAGACAATTTGAATATCAGAGTAGATTATACCATCAACAACAAAACCCGTTTGATAAGCAACACTATGATTGGAAAATACTATTCGGATATGAGTGGCGGGGTAAACGAAACTGATTTTAATAACAGAAGTTATAAAAGTACTTCTGATTTTACCTATAGAAAGTCGAATGCTTTGCGAACACGATTGACATTAGAACACGATTGGAATCCAAATGCCAACAGCTATTTGACGATTTACCACCGTGACAACAAACTGGGACAGAATCCGTCTTATGGAATTCGTTGGAGTGCCTCAAAAAATCCTACAACTGCAACCGGAGAAGTAAATTCTAACAATTTTAAAAGCTACGGACTTATTGGACAACACACTCAAAAACTTGATTTTTGGAACACGACAATAGTGGGCGGAGCTTTATACGATTATTCTCCTGTGACTTATTGGGCTTATTTAATCAATCTCAAAGCCACTTTAAATCCGGGTAATCCAGGAACACAAACCGTAAATAAATACGAAATTGTAGCCGAACATCCGGAAATTAAACTGGCTAATTACACCGCAGATATCTACAACACGGCTGTTTTTAAACAAATCAGCTTTAGCCCTGTTGACCAACTAATTTTTAATGCAGGAGCTCGTTATGATGCAATGAAAATCAACTACGAAAATGCCTTGGATAACTCTGTAGGAAATAAAAATTACAACAAATTCACTTTCAAAGCAGGAGTTAATTTCAACCCAATCAAAAATGTTGGATTCTACGGAAACTATTCGCAAGGATTTTCACCTCCTGGTATTACGTCTATTTTCAGAGCCAAAACTGGAACCGGAGGAACTACCGGAATACCAGCTGAGTTTTATTATAATTTAAAACCGGCTACATTTGAAAATTACGAATTTGGCGGATGGATTAACTTACTGAATAACAAGCTGGTACTTGATTACGCCATTTACTATATGGATGGAAAAAACGAATTGCTAAACGTTCGTCTTGAAGACAGTTCCACCGATTATCGTTCGGCAGGTGAAACAAATCACAAAGGAATTGAATTAGGTCTCAACTACAAACCCGGCATACAATGGAACATTCGCTTAGGAGGAACAATTGCCAAACACCGTTACATAGATTTCCAACTTTCGGATAATTCAGCAGATGCTTTACAAAACTTAGCTGGTTACGAAATGCCTCAGGCACCAAGATGGTCCGGAAACTCAGAAGTGAGTTACTACCCAAACTGGTTACCTAATTTCAGAACTTCTATCGAATGGCAATCAGTAGGCAGTTATTACCAAAACCAAATCAATTCGGTTAAATACGATGGTTACAATATCTTTAATGCCCGTGTAGGATACAAATACCATAACATCGAAGTTTATGGAAATGTGATGAACCTTACCGATAAATTATACGCCTATAATTTAACCCGAGGAAATGCTGCAAACTCACAAACAAGTTATGTAGCAGCTGCTCCAAGAACCTTTTTATTAGGAATTCAATACAATCTGTGTTTAAAAAAATAAACACTGTAAACATTTAATTAAACCTTTAAAAAGTTAAGGGCATTTAGGTTTTTCATTAGATAATCTTAATCTTAACGGTAAAAAATCTCAAAAATGAGTAAAAAAAACAACAAAAAGAAAGATTCGAAATTCGTAAAGAAAATCAAGCAGCATATGTACCAATGGCACAGAACCATTGGAATCATCACCATCATACCGGTTATTTTGTGGACTTTGTCAGGATTGATGCATCCGTTTATGGCTCATTTTTTCAAACCGGAAATTGCCCATGAAAAACTGGAAATTCAAACCGTACCACCGCAACAATTAGCTTTATCTATTCAGGAAGTTTTAACCCAAAACAACATCAAACAGTTTAAAAACTTCCGAATTGTTGCTTTTAACAATACCACTTTTTATCAGGTAAAAAATATCATAGGTGATTTACATTATTTTGATAGTTCCAATGGACAAGAACTTCAAAACGGAGATACTATTTATGCCGAATGGCTGTCGCGTTATTTCTTAGACGACCAAAAAAGCCCTGTAAAAAAAAGTGAAATCATCACTGAATTTGATAAGCAATACAAATATGTCAACCGTTATTTACCGGTTTACAAACTAAGTTTTGACCGTCCTGACGGTATGGAAATCTATGTAGAAACGTCTTCGGGCAAACTGGCTACTTTTAATCCTAAATCAAGACAATTTTTCATTTGGTTTTTTGATACGTTTCACAACTGGTCATTTATTGATGCCATCAGTAACAATAGCATCCGCATTATCACAATGATTTTCTTATTGTCAATCATAGGATTTTCGGCCATTAGCGGAATTGTAATCTATGGTTTTTTATGGAAACAATTTAAAAAAGCTGATAGTCTGGAACCCAAAAAAGGTATTCGAAAATACCACCGCCAAATTGGAATCTGGGTTTCTTTATTCACCTTAACTTTTGCCTTTAGTGGTGCTTATCATGCAACAACCAAATGGGATCCTTACACCTTGGACCAAATGGTATATGAACCAACATTTAAGACTAAGGAAATTGTATTAGCAAATAACAAACTCAATTTAGACTGGAACCGCTTTCAAAATCAAAGCCTTATCACTTTCAACGACAGTATTTATTACCGTTGTGAACTGGAAGAAGCTGCAAAAGGGAAGTTCAAAAAACCAAAATCAGATTCGAATTCGAAATGGAATAAAAAGGAAAATCCTAAAACTGAAGTGGTTTATATTAATGCGGCAACCAACAAAATTATACCAAATATAGATTTTCAATATGCCGAATTTCTGGCTTATTATTTTACCGATGGTGCTCCAAAAGCACCTTGTTGTGAAATGATGTCTCCGGAAATTCCGAATGAAGCCGAAACTTCCTTAGAAAACGTAAAATTATTAGAATCAAAACTGATTACTAATTTTGAAAACAGAGAGTATGGTTTTGTTAACAAGCGTTTGCCTGTAGTCAAATTAGCTTACGACACACCTGAAAAAACGACTTATTTTATAGAAACCGCCACTTCAAGACTGGCTGCAAAAATCAACAATTCGGATATTACAGAAGGCTATTCTTTCGCTATTTTACACAAATTCCTTTTCATGGACTGGGCCGGAAAAAACATCCGTGATTTAACTATGGTTTTAATTGCCCTTTGTATTCTAATTATAAGTGTATTGGGATTGATTCTTTTTTTGAAGAAAAAGTAAAAAAAGTTAGAAGTTAAGAGTTGTTAAAATAACCTACAACTCTTAACTCACAACTTGTCCTGATAATATCTTGATTCAACACTCTGAATGTTGCGAATCGATTTTCGGGTCCAATCCAAACGTTTTTCTAAAATTTCATCCGGTGTTAATTTCCAATCAATATTTGAACGTCTTAATCGGTTGGTCAAATCCTGAATGATAATCGCCGCGGAAACCGAAATATTCAAACTTTCGGTAAAACCTACCATCGGAATTTTCAAAAAACCATCTGCATTTTGCATCACTTCTTGAGATAAACCTTCTTTTTCTGTTCCAAAAAACAATGCAGCAGGTTTACTGATATCAAATTTTTCTACCGTACAATCCTGCTCATGCGGAGTGGTGGCGATAATTTGGTATCCCTGTTCTTTAAGCGAATTGATACAACCCACAACCGAATCATGACGAATGATATCGACCCATTTTTGAGCACCCATGGCTATTTGTTTGTCAATTCTTTTACCAAAACGCTCTTCAATTACATTCAATTCCTGAATTCCAAAAACCTCACAACTGCGCATCCCCGCAGAAGTATTATGCATTTGATACACATCTTCAACAGCAACTGTAAAGTGTTTGGTACGATTTTCCAAAACTTCTAAAAAACGCTCTTTACGATTATCAGTTAATATGGTTTCCAGATAATTTAAGTAATCAATATCAATCATGATGCTTTTTTATTTTGGGTGCAAAAATAGTAAAAAGAAAAAAAAATATTTTGGAACACTGATTTAAGAAATTTTAAAAATTAAATAAATCTGTTGCTATTTGTATAATTTCTCGAATCTGCGTTCCTTTTTCATCTAAGCTATCATCTTCAATTAAAAAAAGCTATATTTAGCATTAAATTTATCATCAAGAACTCAATGAAAAAAAAGTTAGTCGTTTTAACGGGAGCCGGTATCAGTGCCGAAAGTGGTATTAAAACCTTCAGAGACAGC
>JACCDQ011860528.1_pt1 | contig 13508 bp, 9 predicted proteins | sample 7446031 | NCBI WGS metagenome assembly JACCDQ01 (sample SAMN15323442, study PRJNA562643) | freshwater metagenome | isolation source: river surface water | place: USA:Blue River Watershed | collected 2017-08-17 | reverse complement strand
GACAAAGAAGTGCTATCTTAACTGAGTCAACTGTTATGGCTTCTCCAGAAGCAATGTCATTTGCTGTTGCATCTTTCCCGATGTTAATAGACTTATATGCTGAGCCATTATTAGGAAAAGCAATTACAGTTTATCCATATGATAAACCACTATTAACTATTCCAAGAATTAAATGGGTTGCTATTCACGTTGATGAATTAGGAAATACTACTGAGTATGAATTCCCAACTGCAACTAAAAATATTAGATTAAATACAAAAGTTGTAAAACTTGGTACAAATGATAATGTTTATAAAGGTCTTGATAGATTTAATGGTAAACCTGAAGGTACTATTGATTCTGGTGACTTTAGAATTTCTGCAAGAAATGCAAGAATTACAAAAGCTGTAATTTCTGTTGATGGTGGAGCAGATCAAGAAATTGATATCTTTGGTATCTTTGATGCAAAAGGTAACTTCTTTATGGATGACATCGCTGAGGCAACTTGGGGTGGAAAAATCTATAGAATTCAAGGTGCATTAACAATTTCTAACGGAAGATTTGTATGGTCAGTAACTGATGTAACTCCTGCAGATGTAACTTCTTCAACAGTTGTAACTTTCAAACAATTAGAATTCAGATTTAAATTATTCGGTAACGGGATCAACAAAGCGGTAAACAGAAGTAAACCTTTAATGTCTACAGTTGAAGTTGCTTGTGACTTAGAAGAAAGCTGGGAAATCTCAGAGATCGAAGAAATCTTACAAGACTGGAAAGCTCTATGGAACATGGATGTTTTAACTATGTTAAAAGACCATATCAAAGACCAAATGAAATTAAATAAAGATGCTGAAATTGCTGACTTATTATTTGGAAATATTCCTGCTGCTAAAAAATATGGTCTATATAGAGAATTCGATTTAACTGCATTCATGACAACAACTGGTGTTGGTGCTGTTACAAGACCTACAAACGTTATGGATATCTTCAAAAATATCTACCCAATCTTTGTAGACTTAATTGACCAAATGAGAAAAAGAATCAAAATGGAGCCAAGATATATTATCTGTGGTACAAAAGCTGGTTCTGTATTAAAATCTCTACAACAATTTGAAACTTCATTAGTTGGTCAAGTTGGTGAAATCGGACAAGTTAAAGGTGTTCCTGCTATTAACAAATTCGAGATTATTATCTCTGATACAGTTGAAGAAGATTTAATTCACTTAGTAACTAAATCTGAGCAATATAACTTAAGTACAATCTTAGAAGTTACATATAAACCATTATATGTAATCGTTGAGACTACTAACTCTAAAAGAAGAACATTCATCAAATCAAGAGGATGGATTGGAATCGTTAGAAATGAAGGTATTGCAACTATTAAAGTTAAAAACTTCAACCAATACTTTGGAATTGTTGCGTAAGCATCATCCAGTTGATATAGTATTGACTCAAAAAGGGAAGAGTTTTCATTCTTCCCTTTTTTCAAATTACTTTTGAGTGTTGATATCATTGTGAAGATGTATTACCTCAACAAACATTTAAAAGTGATTTGGTTTATTTAGGGTTTTTGAGAGGGCTATTGCCCTTTCAAGATACTATAGAGCAATGTATTCTCCTACCAGTTTTATTGGTACATTGCTCTATGTTATCGCTCACAGTTAACATACGTTCTTACACCCAAATGTTAATAACTCAAACTTAAACAAGTTATGATTTAAATAACTCAATTTCCCCTCTATTTTTAGAGGGGATTTTTTCTCCGGTTTTAAATATCATCATTGATATTCACACGGTATATTATAGATATTAATTTAAATAATCACGTTAGAAAACAAAAAGGAAAATTTATGTCAGTAGAAAATACTACCAATCCAATAGGGATTGAAAATGCAGTTGAACCGCAAGTTAGTCCTTCACAAGCAATGGATTTAACAAAATTAAATGCTAGAAATGAAAAGGTAACTAACATATTACCACCAGCTCTTTTAGCAGCAAAATTATTGAATAGAAGAAATTCTTTAGGTACTAAAGAAGTACATTTACCAGTTGCAAACTATAAAGTACTTTGTAAATCAATTCCATCAATAGATAATGTTGAAATTAAAACAATCTCTGGATCAATGCATGCTTATAATGCCGCATTAATAAAGTTATTTTATGAATCTTGTATATTCCCACCAGAAGCTGGTATTAATAGTATAGATGATTTTGTTTCTAAATTAGCTGAAGCAGATTTTAAAACTATTAATTATGGTATTATCCAAGCATCATTTAAAAATTTAGAAACTACTTCTCAAATTTGTAAAAATGAAAAATGTACAAATCCAGAAGAATCTAAAATATTTACTTTCCAACCATTAGCTTCAGACTTGGAAATTCATTTTAGTGTTGCTCCATTCGAATCTCCAAATAAAGATTTTACTAAAGATTTATTCATTTATGATGATGAGATTTTAACTATTAAATATAAATTTGATATTATAGGTCAACGTTACCAAGAACTGAAAAAATATTCTAATAATGAGATTAGAGAAAACTTAAGTAACTTTGGATCATTATTACCTAAAGAAGCAATCTTACCATTCTTTGTTGACTCAGTTATAATTAAGGGTGATGACAGTATTGAAACTCAAGAGTTAACTAATCCAACGGATATAGCTTTATTCTTCCAAAAATTAGATACTACTTCTAGAGAGATCTTTGAAAGTATCAATGATAAATATATAGATCATATTCTTTCGTGGCAACCAACGTTCTCAATGAGAGTTGAATGTCCACATTGTAAAAATAAAATGGATTGGAGGAACATAGACATTTTTGTCGAGTTTTTTCGTAAATTCATTGCTATTTACTAGTAGTAAAGATAAAGATTTTATATTACATGAATACTATTTTAAATTTCATTATTATTCAACATCCTTAAAAGGTTCTATTTCATTTACAGAATGGAAAGAGTTATCTCCAAAAGAAATTGATGAAATTATTTCAATTCAAGAAGAGATTAATAAATACAAAAATGATGCAATAGATAAACTTAATAAGCCAAATGTATAAGGAGAAATAATGTCTCATACAAATAGTGTTCTTGACTTTCTTGGACCTACTTCCAAAAGTACTTTACTTAACTTAGCTCTTTCTCCAAGAGACTTAGTAGGTAAAGTAGATTTCCACGATTCCCTAACAAAAGAAAATATAGTTACAGTTCAGTTAATTAATAACAAACCGGTAACAAAAGTTAGAATTCCAAATAATGTAATTATATATAAAGAGGATCTTAAAGAGATTCCTTTATTATTAGAATTTATCTCTCAAGGTAATTTAAAAGGATCAAGTATTCCTTTAGATTCTTTTCCAATAGAAACTCAGAATAATATAATTTTATGTTTTATGACATATTATGGTTATACTACTAAAGTTGGAACAGATTATTATTTTACCCCACATATTGAAGATTTATTTAATACTACTTGGTGGTTAAATTTATTTCAAATGGCTAAGATAAATACTTTAAGTTATATTGAACAAGAAGTTGTCTTAGGGAATCAACCAATTAAAAATAAAGAATTAATTGAAGCATCTGGATTAATTTCAGTAATGGAGTTTAGAAAAATTCAACCAGAACCTGGAATGGATTTATTATGGGCTCTTGGTATTTACTTTTTTGAAAAGATAATTAGAAACTGGATACTACAAGAAGTACCAGAAGTTATCGAAACAGAAACTTTAATGGATGTAGATTTAGATCCAGGTAAGTATAGTAAAATGATGGATGCTAAGAAATTCTTTATTCAACAACTAAGAATATTTCTAGGACTTAGACCAAATACAATTTGGTTTGGAGATGGTTATCATTCTAAGTTTAAAGAATTAATTCAAAAGAAGATTTCAACTTTATCTAAGAATTTAGTTTTAGAGGAATTAAGATACTTTACTGATTATATGAATCTTATTTATAGTAATGGTAATGAAATCTTAAATGGTCCAGTTGATTCTGGAACAGAACCTTTTACAGTTACTGATATTATTTATTTTGAAACAGATCAAGGACCAAATACGGTTATAACTGTTCAGATTAAAATATTAATTAATACTTATAGTACTGCTCAAGTTATTACTTTACCAGTTACTACTAGAATAAATTAGGATTAAATATGAGTACTTTAAATGACTTAGGACAAGTTGGATTTGGTAACTTAACAGATTACCAATCAGGAATTATAAAAGATATTACTCAGACTATTGAATATTATGCTTTGGGTGATACTAGAAAAGCTTTACCTATCAGATATTTGAAACAACAAACTTCAGATAATATGGATGAAGAAACTAGTATTAGACAAAAGATATTCAATAATACTTTTTATGCTTATCATTTAACTCCAGTTCTTGAGACTCAAATGATTTCTCCAACAGTACAAGATGATGAAACTAAACAAGGTATCACATCTTCTGCAATGGGTGAGTTAGTTATTATGGCTATTTCTAAACCATTACCTGGAGATTTATTTAACTGGTATATAGGTAACCATCAAGGATTAAAAAATTCTGAAGTTGAGATGTTTAAAATTACTGATGTAAACTTTTTAAGAACGTCTGCAGGATTAAATCTTTATAGAGTTTCTTTTGAAACAGCTTTAGTTGAAGAATCTAAATTATATATTGAAAAAGCTTTTTTCTATTATAATGAATTTAGAAAATTCTATTCAGTTAAATACGTAAACTTTGCAAAAGAGATTACTTCTAAAAAACATATTAAAATTCTTAAAAAATACTATAAACCAGAATGGTCAATAGTGTATGATTTTAATTTAACTCCAGAAGTGAATTTAAAATTAAATAAGATTTTATTATATATAAAATTTCATGAACCTTCTAATTCTACAAGTATTCCTCTTATATTATTAAATGGATTCGATCCATCAAAAATAAAAGAACCATATACTCAAGAACCAGATGGTATAAATTTTGTAAGAGAAGATGTTTGGTATACCAATCCAGTATATGTAGATGATCCTACTAAAGAATGGAATTGGACAAATGATAAAATACCAAATGAATTAGCTCTTGCTGTTTGGGAATTAATGGCTTTATATAAACCATTTGTATTCTATGCAATTATGGATAGAAGTCAAGAGGATGATACTAATCTTAATGTTTATAATGATGTTGATGTTAATAACTTTGCAACAAAATTAAAAATAGAAGATAATCAAAAATTATTAGATTTAGGTAAAAACTTTACACCTTACACACCTTACCACATAGAGGAAAATTTATGATAGGAATCACTAATGAAACAATAGATGATTTTATTGAATACCTATATTCTACTGAACCATTTAATTCATTATTGACTGGTTCTAATAGAGAAGGTTTCAAAAATATCTTCAGAAAACTTCTAAATGATTTATATCAAAATATCCCAAATGATGCTATAAATTTTTTAGAGAAAAATGCCTCAAATCATTTTCTAGATTTACTTTATAGGGAAGCTGGAATATCTGATAAATTTATTAAAAGAGTTCCAGAAGCTTTAAAAGTAAGACTATCTTATTTACTAAGTCAGTTAAATACCAATAGAGCCTCTCAGGTAATCTTTGATTTATTCCACCAAGCCTTAGAAGAATTCTTTCCAAAAATGAATATTTATTTAATTGAAATTACTCCATATGAATTAGGACAAGATATAATTACTTCTGCAAAAGATATACATGATCCTACTAAAACTAATGTTAATATTAATTTAGTTTATAGATTGGAACCAAGATATATTTCTGATCCAGATAATATATTAGAAACTGTTTCTTTAAGTGATTTATCTGGAACATTCTTAATGAGACCAGAACAATTTATAGATAGAGAAGAGAAGTTTAGTAACTTATTCCCAGACTTTAGATCTAAACAAAGAACTGTAAATATTTTTCCAATTAAAACTGGAATTATTTATGTTCAAAATCCAAGTGGATTAGGTAATGGTCACTTTGATGAATATATTCCCTTAATGACAATGATTGGTGCAACTTTACAGAAACATTCTAATTTACCATTTAAAATGTTTAGTACTGATACAGAAAGACAACTTATACCATTTGTTGACTTTATCCAAATTTGTACATATTTGAAATATAAAGAATTTGAGTTTAAACAACCAACTTATAGATGGCAAACTGAACCATTAGAAATATTTAGATCAGATGTAAAATTAAGAGAATGGGAAGCTGCAAAGTTTCAAGCTAAGGAAGCTTTTTTAAATTGGAATAGTTTCTATATACCAATAGAACAAAAATTAAATGATATGATTCTATCTTCTAAGGAAGATTTAGCAGAGGCCGAAGACCTTGAAATAGTATATAAAGGTCTTAAACGATCTGGATTATATAGGGGTAGACCTAATTTAAATTCTTTTAAAACTAGATGGAATACGCTTAGATCGAAATCTGAAAATACTAGTATTAGAAAAATTACTAATATAGACGAATTTAGAGCCGACTTAGTTGGTATAGAACCAGCATCTGTTTTAGAATTTGAATTATTATTTCTCCAATATTTTAAAAATGGTCCTTCTGATGTTTTTGCCGCTAGAGATGCAATATTCAATATTAAGAAAGTTACTACTACAAATAAAGATAATACTTTAGATCCAGTTAATGGATTAGTTACTTTAGTTAATAGAGTTTATCCTACAGAAGAAATGAATGACTTTGTTAATACAACTTATGGTTCAGTTCTTAAAGTTGAGAAGGATGAAACTCAATTAATGTTGGATCTTTTTAAATGGTATACTTTAATGGGAAATGTTCCTATATTAAAAAATTACCAAATTATTAAATTAAATAAATTTGATTACTTAAGTGGTTTACATTACTCAGATGAATTATACAACAATCAAAGTATATTTGATAAGGTATACGCTGAACTAATGAATGACGCAAATAAAATTAAATTTACTGGTTTAGATTTTGTTAAAATCAGATATAAAAAAATTATTGAACGAATTGATGGTCTGGCTACTGATCCAAAAACTACAGTTGAAACATATGTAATGATATTTTTAACTTTATGGAAACTGGTTCAAGTTGATATTCCAGCAGATAAAAGAGTTCAATATTTCTGGAATGAATTCTTTATGAGATTAATTATGGGGTCTAGTTTTAAAGATTTCTTTTATGATCCAATAATGGAATTGTTCTTAGAATATTGGTTCCCTGCAGAATGTTCATCTCAAAATAAAGATATTGAAACAATTACTATACGAGATAAAATGCAAACGATTCCTTTAGAATCTAGAAAATATTTATCTTGGAACAAGTCTACTTTCGATACTATTATTCCAAAAGATCAATTTAAACTAACTATTTATAATAAAGATGGTACTCCTAAAGAGGGTGGGCATTATAATGAATGCTTTAAAAATATAGAAGAACCTGGTATTTTAATAGTTGAAAATACAAACTAAAGGCTATAAATGTCAAATGAAATATTTTATGATAAGCTAGCTGTTCAAGATCATATGGTTATAACAAACCCAGATCAAATGTTAGCGTATGAGAATTTATCTGATGCTGATTTACTTAAACATGTTTTTAAAACTGGAGCTAAAGGTTTTGTAAAGACTACTATATTAAATGGAAGTATTGCTAGAGATATTAGTGGTACTCCAAACTTAGTATTATTACAAGGTAGAGAATTTTTAGCTCAAAAATTGGCCGATGTTCCACAATCATCTACAGTTGACCAAAGAAAATTTAAAATTAGATACTTTGGTTATGGTAGTGGTGGAGCTCAAGAAGGAACTGGAACTGTTCCAAATAAAATGGGTCCATTCGATAACGATGTTGATTTATATGCTCCTGCACATTTTAACTCAGAATCATCTGACGCAGATTCTGGTTTTATTTATATCCATTCTGGAAAACTAAAGAAGATTAGATCTGGTGGATGGGGAAATATAGAAATCCAAAAAGAAAAACATACTATATCAAAAAATACAGTAACTGCTGGTACATCTACGGAAAGTGGTTTAACTACAATAGTTGATGCATATACTGCAATTAAATATACTATGTTTATTGATTCACATGAATTTGTTAAACCTTCGACTGCTGGAGAAGTATCTACTGCTCCTTTTGCATTTAACGAAGCTGCATTATATGCAGTAGATATTAAAGAAGTATTGAACGCTGATGGAACTACTTATGTAGAACAACCAGCTGGAGATACTACTAATGAGCAACAAAATCCTGCAATTGTACCTTTCGCTAGATTTACAACTGCTACTAAATGGATAGAAGAAGGTGAAACATTAAAAATAGAATGGTACATTCTAGTATAAAGAATCCACTAGGTGGATTCGAATGGTATATTATAATATTTAACATAGAAATATGGCATTCGAATCCACCTAAAAAGTGGATAGTACTATCTATTTATTGGTTAGGATACGTAACCTAACTATTTTATTACGAAGGAGACTTTTATGTCTGCAACTGGAACAATCTTTGATTCATATACTGATCCGGATATACCTGGTATATTTATGTCAGTAACTGACAATTCAATCGCTGAAGAGGCTACTGAGTCACAAAGAAAAGTTTTTATAGCTGGTCCAACTAAGTTCGGAGACAATACTGTAATGACTTTTTCTAAAACTGAGCAACTTGAAGCAATGGTTGGAAAAGAAAATACATTCAAATATGGTTTAGGTCAATTCTATGCTAAATCGTATATCGAGGCTGGTGCAACAGTTCTATTCAAAAGAATAGATGATGATACAGCAACATACTCAAATCAATTGTTATACAAAAACCCAGATTATTATACTGATGGTAAAACTAACGTTGATCCGTTTAATGCTTTATATTTTTCTAATATCTTAGAAAAAGATACATTAACAACTTTAAACCCAGAAGCAACAACTTTAAAATTTAAAGTTTCTACTGATGGTGTTACAATTATTGATAATTTATTTACAGTTTCTTTAGATGGTACTTCATCAGTTGATACAGTAATTAATAAAAAGATAGTTGACTCTGGAATTCAAAATGTGCATTTTATTAAAATTATGCAATTACCTCAAGGTAAATTTGAAAAGCCAGGAAATATTCAAATTCTTATTTGGGAAGTTATTTCATTAGCTTCATTAACATCAGTAACTTATACAAAACCAGTAACTGAAAGTTTAAAAGAGCAAACTGTATTCTCTTTACTTGGAAAAGGTAGAGGAAAAGGTTATAATGATTTATTCAATATCTTTACTTCTGCAGAAGAATATGAAAAATTTGATGCTGACCAAGATGGTATTATTTCTTATAAATTTAACTTCGTTAATGGAACAATTTATGAAAATGGTCCAGAAATTAAAAAGAAATCAAATACTATTTTATTCTCATTAATGGATATTGATCCAGTTTCTAAAAACATGATTACTCATGCTTCATCTGGAAACAACCTTTGGGTAAATGATTACTTTGGTGATTCAAATGCTTATGTTACTGCAAAAGTAAATACATTATATCAAGAAGAAATTAGAAAATATCCAAACATTGATGCAGTTCTTGCTGAGAAGGGTAAATCATTCTTCTTCGTTGAATCTTCAAGTACTCAAGCTGACTCAACTTTAAATCCTACTGATAGAATTTGGTATGAAGTTTCAATTAATGATTCAATTGCAAACCAACCTTCTACATTTAGAATTCAAAGAGCAACTTTTAATGCAAGAAGACAATTAACTGCTTTACCAACATTTACATATAAAGATCCAGTTACTGGAACTATGGAAAATTACTTAGTAACAGTTGATGATGCAAATGCAAAATTAAGTTTAAATATTTCTAAAATTAACTATGTTCCTGCGAGTTTCATTCCAACTTATGGAATCAAAGCTGATGGTACTGGTGAAGAAGCTTATATAGATGGTGATAAAGCTTTCTATATGATTAGATTGGTTCACAATACTACTACTGGTAGAAAAGAATTTGAATTTGAGAAATTTAGATTTTTAAGATGGGAATTATATTCTTACTTAATGCAATATAACTTATTCTTAGATGGTGGTTCGGATACTGTTGGTGGATCAACTGGATTTATTAATACTGATGGTTCTGCAAATGTTGATGCAATTGCAAATGGTATTTATGAATACTTTAGAAATGATAAAGAAATTAGAGAAGTTATTTATCCAAAATATACTTTCAACTATATCATTGACTGGACAGATTCTATCAAAGTTAAAAATGTTATGACAAGATTAGTTGATAGAATTAGAAGAACTATGCATATCTGTTCTTGTTCTGCTGTAAGATTAAATTCAACTGGATTATCTCCTGATTATTCTGTAGACAATGATATCTTATGTAGAGAACAATACTTAACGTTTAGTTCATATAATACTATGTTATATACATCTCAAAGAAATAAAGCTCACTTCGATAGCTCAACTAGATTAACTCACAAGTTACCAGCTAGCTACTATGCTTTATTAGACCATTTATTTGTAGATAAAGAATATGGTATTACTGAACCAGTAGCCAATATTGAAAAAGGTATTATTAGAACTTCTAATCTTAAACTTTCTCATAGTATTTATTCTGAAGATATTGAAAAACTAAGAAAGATGCAGATTAACTGTATTGTTACTGACGAAAGTGAAAACTATTTCATTGACCAATTAACTTCATACAAAAAATCTTCAAAACTTTCTTTAGGAAACGTTGTAAAAACAATTCAATATTTACAAATTTTAATTCCTAAAAAATTAAAACCTTTCTTACAAAAGAAAGAAACTGATGTAGCTATTACTACAAATGTTATTAATGTTATCCAAGAGTTATTAAAACCTTATAAAGTTTCTGTAAACTCAAAAGATGCAATTTTCAAACAAGTTACAGTTGTACCAAAATTTGATAATAACATTTTAAGAATTACATTAAGATTAACACCAGCTGGAACAACAGAGAAAATCCAAGTTCCAATTATAGTAGGAGAATAATGGTAACCCCATTATTCTTACTTTAAAGGATAAATATGTCAAGTAAATCATATGCTGATGGAATAGCATTTAAAGATAATTCTTCAACTATTACTGGTGGTCACGGTTTTACTGGTGGTTCTGATAGAGATGATTCTGTAACTCCATTTACTAAAGGATATTTCTTTGCATTCTTTGCATTTCCAGGAACTATCTTTAATGGTACTATGGATGCTACTGCTGCAAAATCTTATCTATTAAACAGTGCGGTAGATTTCCAACCACATGCTGATAGACAATTACAAACTATAGAAGATAAATCTGTAGGTGGAGCAACTGCAAACTTTGTTGTTGGGCAAACTACTACTCAAGATTTCTCTTTAACTTTTAAAGAATATGCTTCTGGTGCAATCGTTAGAGTTAACTCTAAATGGAATGCATTCATTGATCCATATCTTGGTGGTTCTACTGTAGCTGATAAAATGGCTCCAAATGAATACAAGGGTGCATTAATGATTATTCAAACTAAACCAATCGCAAGAGTTAATAAAACTGATTGGAAAGAATCTGATATTATTAAAGTATTCTTATACGAAGGTGTATTCCCTTTAAATGATCCATCATCTGCTTTTGCAAATGGTATTGAATCATCTGAAAGAGTACAATTATCAATTAACTATAAATTTGATGGTTTCCCATTAAATGAAATGAACCCTGAAGTTTTAGCTCAAGCTTTAGAAGTATTACAAAGTTACGATATTTATGGTGCAACACACGATATGTATGCTAAACTTTCTACTTCAACTAAAATTAAAACTGGTTTATAAGATTAGTTAAATCCTTAAAATAATGGGCTTTGGTCCATTATTTTAATACACCACAATTAAATATCAACATTGATATTTTTGTAGTTAACATAGATATTATTTTTTAAATAGATGATAAAAAAATAATATGTTAACTACAAAAATATTAATTGAATGGAGAAACCAATGTCTACCATAAATGGGAGTCCTAATACAATAGGATTAATCCAACCAATATCTGGATTAATGGATATTAATTTACAAAGTAATCCTAACAGTGCAATACAAGCTAAACAAGCTTTAATGCCAGAAGATGAAATTGATAAATTAATTAATGCTCAAATACAACATCCTTCTGCTACATTAAACCAAGTTCCACAACAATTGGTTCCTCCAGTAGTTCAACCACCGGAACCTACTCCTCCAGTAGATACCCCAGAAGAACCAACGAAGCAAGAGCCAGAATCTGATTCTTTAACTTTTAATCTAGATTCTATGAATTTAAATCTAGATTCAATTACCGTTGACGCAAAGAAAAGAATTACTGGATTAGTACAAAAACAATCTACTCTAAATTCTAGAATTACTTTAATGGAAAAATTTATTATCTTAGATGAAAAAGATTTAGCAGTTGAATTAGCTAAGAAAGAACCTAACTTTGCAAGAATATCTGGGTTAAGAAAATCTTTAGTTAATCAAACTGAATTATTATCTCAGATTATGGATATCTTACTTAAGTTTGAGGACTCTGTTCATAAATGGTATAAAACATTAATGGATATTGAAAAAGATAAAGTTGCGGCATTTAGTAAAATTAAAACTCTTACTAAAGAGACTACTACAATGGATGGTGATATTAATGACGTTCTTGGTCAAATTAATAAATTCATTCATACAAATCCAACTATAGCAAATGAAGCTCAAGGTCTCTTGAACATGTCAGGTTATGGTGGAAAACCATTCAATCAATAAAAGGATTATTATGTCAAAAGAAAAAAAATATTTATCTGACAGTCATGAATTGTTTACTTTAAAATTCAATGCGATGTTGGATAGAGCTAATAAATCTGAATCAACTATTTTTACTGAGTCTATTGATTTAAGTAAAGTATCTGATTCAATGATTATGGAACATTACAATTACTTCGTAAAAGAATATATCCACCAATACCATCAACTTGATTATATTGGTAAATCTAATCTAATCAATAAATCAATTACTGAAAGTTTCTTACAAGATACGTTTAATAAAGTTATGGATACTATCCTTTTAGAAGGTGAAGTAACATTACAAAATCAATATATCTTAGAAAATACTGTGGATTCATTTGGATTAGATTTAAAACTAGTTGGTAAAGAAATCTTACATTCTGAAAAAGGTGCTGAACAAGCAATTGAAGAGAATATTTTTGCAATTGGTGCTGGAGCGAGTGCTTTTGCTGCAGGAGTTGGAGCTATGCCAGCTTTAGCTATAACTGGTTTATTATCATTTTCAATGGCTGCTTTAGTTTCTGCAAGAGAAATGAATAGAATTAATGAAGGTGTTGTTAATGGAGTATCTATTATAACTAGAGCATTAACTGGTTCATTTACAACTTGGCATTCAAGTATGACTCCAGCTTTAGGTCAATCACATGATAATATTTTAAACTTTGATAATGTAGATGCTGATCCAGTTGTTATTAATATGTTTAAAAAGATTCAAAAAATCAATGTTACTTCTGATATAGCTAAAAGAGGTTTAACTTCTATAG
>JACCDQ010433527.1_pt1 | contig 13509 bp, 15 predicted proteins | sample 7446031 | NCBI WGS metagenome assembly JACCDQ01 (sample SAMN15323442, study PRJNA562643) | freshwater metagenome | isolation source: river surface water | place: USA:Blue River Watershed | collected 2017-08-17 | reverse complement strand
GATTCCGTTCACCGACGAAGCCGATGCCATCCGCCAAGCCAACGACATTGAATACGGTTTGTCCAGCTACGTGTGGACCGAGAACATTGGCAAAGCCCACCGTGTGGCGGCCGCCATTGAGGCCGGCATGTGTTTTGTGAACAGTCAAAACGTGCGTGACTTGCGTCAACCTTTTGGCGGCACCAAGGCCAGTGGCACCGGACGCGAAGGCGGCACGTGGAGTTATGAAGTGTTCTTGGAGCCTAAAAACATTGCGGTGTCGATGGGCTCACACCACATTCCACATTGGGGCGTTTGATGATCAAACATCTCCACAACACAGGGAGTGCTCACCATGGGTAAGCTTGCATTGGCCGCCAAAATCACCCACGTGCCCAGCATGTACTTGAGTGAGTTGCCGGGGCCTCGGTTTGGCACACGCCAAGACGCCATTGATGGCCACCACGAAATCAGCCGTCGTTGCCGCGAATTGGGGGTGGACACCTTGGTAGTGTTTGACACCCATTGGTTGGTCAATGCGAATTACCACATCAACTGTGGCGCGCATTTCAAAGGCACCTACACCAGCAATGAGTTGCCGCACTTCATCAGCAACATGACCTATGAGTCTGCTGGCAACCCAGAGTTAGGGCATCTCTTGGCCAAGACGTGCAATGACTACGGCGTAGAAACATTGGCGCACGACGCCACCACCTTGCAGCCCGAATACGGCACCTTGGTGCCGTTGCGCTACATGAACGAAGACCAACACTTCAAAGTGATTTCAGTCTCTGCTTTGAGCAACTCGCACTACTTGAACGACAGTGCGCGTTTGGGTTGGGCCATGCGTGAAGCGGTAGAAAAACACTACGACGGCACAGTGGCTTTCTTGGCCAGTGGTTCACTCTCGCACCGCTTTGCACAAAACGGTTTGGCGCCAGAGTTTGCGTTCAAAGTGTGGAGCCCATTCCTCGAGCATTTGGATCAGCACGTGTTAGAGATGTGGCACAAGCGCGAGTGGGCAGACTTTTGCGAAATGCTGCCCGAATACGCATCCAAAGGCCATGGTGAAGGCTTCATGCACGACACCGCCATGTTGATGGGCGCGCTGGGCTGGAGTGGTTACGACGGTGGCGTGGACATCGTCACACCTTATTTCGGTGCTTCAGGCACAGGCCAACTCAATGCGGTGTTCGATGTGACCCCCCAAGATGGCCAACACATTCCTGCCGCTGTTGCCAGCCATGCGCAGGGTTACAAAGTTGCAACGCGGTTGTAAAACATGCCTCATCTCGTCATTCTTTATACCGGCCAACTCGACCAAAAGGTCAACATGACATCGCTGTGTCGGCAACTTGCCGATGCCATGCTCACCGTCACAGATGAGTCTGGCAAAGCTGTGTTTCCTACCGGTGGCACGCGTGTGCTGGCTTACCCCGCGCCGCACTATGCGGTGGCCGATGGTGGTGCCGCAGGCATTGCCGCGGGTGGTGACGGCGACTACGCCTTTGCGTACCTCAGTTTACGCATGGGCCGAGGCCGCAGTGAAGCCACGCAAAAGCGCGCAGGCGAGACGCTGCTCGCTGTTACCCAAGCATTTTTTGCACCGCTCATGGCGACCCAACACATGGGGGTCACCCTGCAAATCGATGTGGGACAAGAAGTATTTGATGCCAAGCACAGCAGCTTGCATCCGTTGTTCAACAAGGCCTAAACAAGGCACAAACAAAGCATCCGCATGTCCGTATTCACAGAAGCACAAATTCAGACCTTGGCCCTTGAGCTCAATCACGCCGAGAAAACACGCACACAAGTTGAGCATTTCTCCAAGCGTTTTCCGGGCATGACCATCGAAGACGGCTACCGCATCAACCGCGCATGGATGGCGTTGAAACGCCAAGAGGGGCGCACGGTCATTGGGCACAAAATTGGCCTGACCAGCCGCGCCATGCAGCAATCCAGCCAGATTGACGAGCCCGATTACGGCACCTTGTTGGATGACATGTTGTTCACCTGCACGCCAGGTCAAGTGTTGGACATTCCTTTTCAGCAGTTCATTGCACCCCGCGTTGAAGTTGAGCTGGCGTTCATCTTGAAAAAAGAATTGCGGGGCCCAAACGTCACACTTGAAGAGGTGTTGGATGCCACCGACTACGTGACGCCTGCCATTGAAATCATCGACGCGCGCATTGAGCAATTCGACCGCCACACCAAAGCCATGCGCAAAGTGTTTGACACCATCAGCGACAACGCAGCGAATGGCGGCATTGTGTTGGGGGCCAACAAGGTCGATGCCAAAACCACCAACCTGCCTTGGTGCGGCGCTATCTTGCGTCAAAACGGTGTGGTCGAAGAAACCGGTTTGGCCGCCGGCGTACAAGGCCACCCCGCCATTGGCATTGCATGGTTGGCCAACAAGCTTGCACCTTGGGGTGAACATTTGTCTGCAGGCGAAATCGTGTTGGCGGGCTCATTCACCAAGCCAGCGCCCGCCAAATTGGGCGATGTGTTTGAGGCTGACTACGGTCCGCTGGGTTGTTTGAAATTCAAATTTGCTTGAGGTACTCACCATGACCGAAGCCTTCATTCGTCCCCAGCGTTTCAGTGAGTCCGAGTGGCAAGCCCGGGTTCAGCTGGCTGCGTGTTATCGCATCTTTGCGCATCTGGGGTGGTCCGAGTTGATCTACAACCACATCTCTTTGCGTGTGCCCGATGAAGCAGGGCACTTCTTGATCAACCCATTTGGTTTGCACTACACCGAGGTGACGGCCTCCAACTTGGTGAAGGTCGATGTACACGGTCACATCGTGGGCCACAGTGATTGGCCGATCAACCCAGCGGGTTTCACATTTCACGGCGCCATTCACGCCACCATGCCCGATGCGCATTGCGTCATGCACATTCACTCCACACCCACGATGGCGGTGTGTTGTTTGAAAGACGGCTTGTCATACACCAACTTTTATGCGGCTCAACTGTGGGGGCAAGTGGCGTACCACGACTTCGAAGGTATCACCGTCCATGCCGAAGAGGGCGCTCGAATTTTGGCCAGCTCGGCGGGCAAGCCCGTGTTGTTCTTGCGTAACCATGGCCCTGTGGTCATTGGCAGCTCGTTGGCACAAGCGTTCAATTTGATGTGGCTGGTGCAACGTGCCTGCGAAGTGCAAGTGGCCAGTCAAGCCTTGGGCCCCCTGCAGCCGATCACCGAAAAAGCCTTGGCAGGTTGTGTGCGCGATTCGCTCAATTTCAATCCCAAGTTTGGTGCCGGTGAAGACTCGTTTGCTGCCATGCAGCGCTTGATTGATCGCCTTGATCCCAGCTACAGGGCTTGATATGCCGAGTTCTCCAACCATGAAAATCGCGGTCGTTGGTCTGGGCGCTGTGGGCGGTGTGTTTGCTGGCTTGCTCAGTGGTTTGCCTGCGGCGCAAAAAATTCAAGTTTCTGCCATTGCACGAGGGCGTACCTTGGCCACCCTTCAAACGCAAGGGCTGGTGTGGACCGACTTGGCGGGGCAACCTCGTCACACGCCGTTGACCGTCAGCGACAACCCCGCCGATTTGGGACCGCAAGATGTGGTGATCGTCGCGGTGAAAGGGCCTTCGCTGGCAGGGGTAGCGCCGACCGTGCAAGCCTTGTTGGCGCCCCACACGGTGGTGCTGGTGGCGATGAATGGCGTGCCTTGGTGGTTCTTCCATGGCATAGGTGGCGCATGTGAAGGCTTGTCTTTGCCGCTGCTTGATCCAGAGGGCGTGATTGCGCGTTGTATTCCCAGTGCGCAGGTGTTGGGCTGCGTGGTGCACTTTTCATCACAGTCGCCCTCGGCGGGCGTGATTCAAAAAATACAAGGCAATCGCTTGATCATTGGCGAACCTGCAGGCGGTGTTTCTGCGCGCGCACAAGCGTTGGCCGATTGTTTGAACGCAGCAGGATTTGAGACGGTGGTGTCGCCGCGCATTCAGCAAGACATTTGGTTCAAGCTGTGGGGCAACATGACCATGAACCCCGTTTCGGCATTGACAGGCGCACCTTGTGACCAAATTTTGGACGATGCCTTGGTGCGAAACTTTTGCAGTGCTGTGATGTTGGAAGCGCAAGCTTTGGGCGAGCGGATTGGGTGTGTCATCGAACAGGCCCCAGAAGACCGACACGCCGTGACGCGCAAGCTGGGGTCATTCAAAACATCCATGCTGCAAGACGTGGAACAACACCGCGCGATTGAACTCGATCATTTGCTCGGTGCCGTTCGCGCGATGGGCCAGCATTTGAACATTTCAACACCCCACATCGACGCCTTGTATGGCCTCACACGTTTGATGGCTCGCACACGCGGGCTTTACCCGAAAGACAACGCATGAAAATTCCAAGCAATCATTTTTTAGCCGCAATTCGACAAGGCCAAACGCAAATTGGCTGTTGGGTTGGCTTGGCAGATGCCAATGTGGCAGAGGCGTTGGCCGGTTGTGGTTTTGATTGGCTGCTGCTCGATGGCGAGCATGCGCCCAACGATGTGCGCAGCGTGCTAGAGCAGCTGCGTGCGGTAGCGCCGTATGCGGTGTCGCCCATTGTTCGCCCTGTGCAAGGCGATGTTGCACTCATCAAGCAATACCTCGATGTGGGCGCTCAAACTTTGTTGGTGCCGATGGTGGATACACCTGAGCATGCGGCGCTGTTGGTCAAAGCCATGCGCTACCCACCCGAGGGTATTCGCGGCGTGGGTGCGGCGCTGGCCAGAGCCTCACGCTGGAACCAAATTGAAAACTATGTGAACCTTGCCAACGCGCAGATGTGTTTGCTGGTGCAAGCAGAAACACCGCTGGCCATCCAAAACGTTGAAGCCATTGCCAAAACCGAGGGTGTGGAGGGTGTGTTTTTTGGCCCTGCTGATTTGTCAGCGTCTATGGGATACCGTGGCCAGCCTTCGCACCCCGAGGTGCAAAAAACCATCGTCGATGCCATTGCCAAAGTGCGTGCAGCAGGCAAGGCCGCCGGTATTTTGGTGACCGATCAAAAGCTCGCCAATGAGTACATCGCGCACGGTGCCAACTTCGTGGCTGTGGGCGTTGACACCACGTTGTTGGTCAAGGCAGCGACCGACCTTGCGCGCAGCTTTAAAACCACCACATCCGAAACCACACCTCAATCCAAGGCTCAGCCAGAGGCGGGCACAGCGGGCGGGTATTGACGATGCGGGTTATCGCGCGACGCTGTTGCTGCGTGCGCGATGCAATTTTTGATAGCTGTCAATCAAGCGGTGATGCCTGTCTAGGCCTTCCAGCTTCATGCTGGTGGGCGTGAGCCCATAAAAACGCACCGTGCCATCGACCGAGCCCAGCACGGCATCCATACGCGCATGGCCAAACATGCGGCGGAAGTTGTGGATGTAATCGTCAAGCGCTAGCTCGGGGTCCAGCAAGACCTCCAACACCACGTTCAAGGCTTGATAAAACAAACCACGCTCAACGGTGTTGTCGTTGTATTGCAAGAAGGCGCCGACAAGCTCGTGGGCTTGCTCAAATTGTTTCAATGCCAGATGAATCAAGAGTTTCAGCTCGAGCACCGTGAGTTGGCCCCAGTCTGTGTTTTCATCAAACTCAATGCCGATTAGGGTGGCAATGTCCGAGTACTCGTCCAGCTCGTTGTTTTCTAAACGATCCAACAAAGCGCTCAAACGGGCATCGTCGAGTTGGTGCAAGTTGAGGATGTCTTCTCTGAACAGCAGTGCTTTGTTGGTGTTGTCCCAAATCAAATCTTCCACAGGGTAGACCTCGGAATAGCCGGGTACCAAGATGCGACAAGCGGTTGCACCCAGCTGGTCATACACGGCGGTGTACACCTCTTTGCCCATGTCTTGCAAGATGCCAAACAAGGTGGCAGCTTCTTGCGCGTTGGCGTTGTCGCCCTCGCTGGTAAAGTCCCACGCCACAAAATCGTAGTCGGCTTTGGCGCTGAAAAAACGCCAAGACACGATGCCGCTGGAGTCGATGAAATGCTCGACAAAGTTGTTGGGCTCTGTGACCGCATGGCTTTCAAAGGTGGGCTGAGGCAAATCGTTCAGGCCCTCAAAGCTGCGACCTTGCAGCAACTCTGTCAGGCTGCGTTCCAGCGCCACTTCAAAGCTGGGGTGTGCGCCGAACGAGGCAAACACACCTCCTGTGCGTGGGTTCATCAAGGTCACGCACATCACGGGGTAGGTGCCGCCTAGTGATGCATCTTTCACCAGCACGGGAAAGCCTTGTTCTTCGAGTCCCTGAATGCCAGCCAGGATGCTGGGGTACTTGGCCAACACCTGCGGTGGCACATCAGGCAAGCAGATTTCGCCCTCTAAGATTTCGCGCTTCACAGCTCGCTCAAAGATTTCAGACAGACATTGAACTTGCGCTTCTGCCAATGTGTTGCCAGCACTCATGCCGTTGCTGACGAATAAGTTTTCAATCAAGTTGGACGGAAAGTAAACCACCTCGCCATCGGATTGACGCACATAGGGCAGGGCGCAAATGCCACGTTGTGTGTTGCCAGAGTTGGTGTCAATTAAGTGTGAGCCACGCAGTTCGCCATCGGGGTTGTAGATGGACAGGCAGTGAGCGTCCAAAATTTCAGCGGGCAACGCATCTTTCTTGCCCGGCTTGAACCAACGCTCGTTGGGGTAGTGCACAAATGGGGCGTTGGCGATGTCTTCACCCCAATAGGCGCCCGCATAGAAATGGTTGTTGCTGAGTCGCTCGATGTATTCGCCCAACGCAGAGGCCAAGGCGCTTTCTTTGGTGGCGCCTTTGCCATTGGTGAAGCACATGGGCGAATGCGCATCGCGGATGTGGAGTGACCACACATGAGGAATGATGTTGCGCCACGAGGCAATTTCAATCTTGATGCCCAAATCAGCCAACAGACCCGACATGTTGGCGATGGTTTGCTCGAGCGGCAGGTCTTTGCCTGCAATGCGGGTTTGCACATCTGTGCTGGGTTTGAGCGTGAGCAAGGACTGCGCATCGGCGTCGAGGTTGTCAACTTCTTCAATCACAAATTCGGGGCCTGCTTGCACCACTTTTTTAACGGTGCAGCGTTCGATCGAATTCAAAATACCGCGGCGATCGACTTCTGGAATATCGGGTGGCAACTCCACCTGAATTTTGAAAATTTGTTGATAGCGATTCTCTGGGTCAACAATGTTGTTTTGCGAGAGTCGAATGTTCTCTGTGGGAATATTGCGTGTCGAGCAATACAACTTCACGAAGTAGGCTGCGCACAGCGCAGATGAGGCCAAGAAGTAATCGAAGGGCCCCGGCGCAGAACCATCGCCTTTGTAACGGATGGGCTGGTCTGCCACCACCGTGAAATCATCAAACTTGGCTTCAAGGCGAAGTTTGTCGAGGAAGTTGACTTTGATTTCCATGGGCAGTATTTAATAAGTGACCGCCCAGTATAAAAGCCTGCCCCGGCCTTTGAATGGGCCCTTAATCGGTGGCGCAATGGGCCATCAGGGGAGAGCGAGCCGATTCATCTAAGGGGAAGAAGCCTTTCATGCCATGCACATAAAACGCGCTGCTCGTGGAGAAGGCCATCGACCACTCAGGGAAACGTCGCGCTTCGCTGGTGTGACGAACGAGGAGCTCAATGTTTTCATGGCGCTTGTCACGTTGAATGCTTTGCCACAGCATCTCAACGCTGTCGGGCGGACCTTCAAAGCACTGCGTGAATTGCCCATCTAAAAAGAGCAAATGGCCAGTGATTTGCAACTGGGTATTGCGCAGCTGTGCTTGCGTGAGGAGTTGAAACAGTGCCAAGGAGCCAAAATCTTGGGCGGCAGTCGATTGATAAACGATACGCTCAAACATACCTATATTGTCTTCGACAATCTTTCAGGGGATTGACATGGTGCGGGCTTAGTTTTGCCAGACGCCATAGCCCAGTTGTTGCAGCCGGATCGCAAGATCTACCTCCATGTACTGCGCATCGCCATAGGGCATGGGGTTGAGCTTTTCGTAAATTTCGGGCATCAGGCGTATGCCGTATTTCATGGCGTATTTGTTCGATTTGATGCCGGCTTTGTGTTGGTCAAAGCGCGTGTCTGGGTCATGGCCCGTCATGCCCACGTAAACGCAAGGCTTGCCGGTGATGTAGTCTGGGTTGGCCTTCTTAAACTTTGGTTCGTAGAGCACATCTTTGTCCAACTCGATCACGTACACATGGTGGCGTTCACGCATGGCAGCACCTCGGGCATTTGCGCATGCTGGCCAGGGTCGTTGGGTGATCTGTGCGATGTGGCGAAGGCATAAATGTTTGTGATGCGCGGGCTTGTGATAGTTTTTGAAAATATACTGATTAGGTATTTTTAGACCACAAATAACAACCATTCCCGGGGCTTTCATGGCAATCGACAAATCAAGAATCTTGCAACACCTTCAATCAGAGGTCTATTGCCGATTAGGTATTTCTACCGTGCACGGCATTGGGGTGTTTGCAATTCGAGACATTCCCAAGGGGGTGAAGCCTTTGGTGAGCTTGCTGACGATTGAAGAGTTCTCGTTTTCCAAAGATGAAGTAAAGCAGTTTTTGCCCAGCGTTCGCAAAGAGGTGGAGGCATTTTGCTATTACGACAGCAAGGAATACCTCATTCCCTCAATCGGTTTGAATTCGATGAACTTGGCGTTCTACATGAACCACTCTAAAACGCCCAATGTCGAATATTTAGAAAACGGTGACCTCATTGCACTGCGAGACATCAAGGCCGACGAGGAACTGTTTTTTGATTACGACGAAGCCTTTGAAGAGGTCCACAGCTTTTGAGGTCACAGCCTTTGCGCGTGGCTGCGAACCTTCAGTTGGACTTCGCAGCAGGCCTGTGGATTTGATTCCACACGGCGGGTGTGAAGTCGGTGTGCAACGGTGAGGTTGTGTCCAATGCGAGTGGGTGCTGTGGGTCTGTCATAGCGACTGCAAAAATAGGCTCAAACTCCGTCACAAACAAAGCCTTGTAGCCGTAGTCATCGACCGGGCCGAGGTTGTAGTGGCGATAACCATTGGCGGCAGCCCATTTAGAAGCCAACAGGCAAGCAAAGATACCGGGTGAGTATTTTTTGTATTCAGGGTTCCACTGACAGAAGCTGCCATAGACCTGTTTGCGCTCGGGCAGCAAGACAGACACATCGGTGAGTACCAAATCACCGTTTTCGGCAAAGGCACGGATGACCAGTACATCCAAGTCTTTGATGTAGTCGATGAAGCCTTCCACTTCGTCTGTGTGGATGTAGTAATTCTCAAAGTGAACACCACCCATTTCGTAAATGTCATCAAACGACAGGGCTGAGCCTGCGATGACAGTCTCGGTCACTCTGAGTGAGCGGCAGAGTTTTTCTAATTCTTTGAATTTTCTTTGGCGTCGAGGCTCAGTCCAAAAGTCGGGATCTGCCACATTGACCAAACCGTATTTGTCGTTGATGGGAACACCGTAGGCACTCTCGGGTGGAATGGCATAAACAATGAACGGCTTTTTAGCCATTGCCAGCATTTCTGGCGTGACATCGACGTAGGGGCACAAGCCATCCCAGCGCGACGTGTAGTAATGGATGTCTTCGTGGTAGCTGTCGACGCACAAGTTGTCTTCGTTCCAGCTTTGGTAGCCTACGCTTTGACTGGGGTTGGGCGTATGGGTGTCAGCAAAGTGCTCCTCGCGTTCGAGCACATGAGATCGGCTATCTGTCATGACTTATTTTTCAAGTATGTGGGTGTGGGCAACGGTGTTAATTCGAAGAAATCTAAATCAACTTCACGGTTTCTTTTTAAAAAATCGACATCTGTATGCATGAGTTGCGTCAGCAGATGATCCATTTGCTTCATGTGCATGGCCGCATCGCTGTTTGGATTTTTGAGTTGACGCTTGTACTCGGGCAGTAAAGGGCAGGCGGCATCAAAGTAATATTTTTTAGCCGTAGGGTCAAACGACAGTGGGTAAAGTTTGCAGCTCAGGGGCTTTGCATCACCCAGCTCGCACCCTTTTTTGCCCAAATGTGTGCAGGTGTCGTCGATGCACAAATGTTGATGGACTGAGGTTTCAGTCTTGGTGAGCGTGATTTCTAGAGATCCATAGCCTGCTTCAACATTGCAGCAACTTTGGCACTCGGCACAATGATCGAAAAGCAAGTGAAATCCCTAAAGTGAATTGGTTAATTTTTGCTGAATTTGCCAATTATCTGTCATTACCGACACGAATCAATTAACCCGGAAGTGCCACAAGTTCGTAGCTGGCCGCACCAGAATTTTTGAAATAGTTTTTCCAAAAATCCAATAAGTTTTGCTTTTGCAATGCGGGCGCGTTCTGAAGCAAGTGTACTTTGACGTCAATCCCAGAGAAGCTGCTTTTTGTTTTCTGAGCGTAGCTGGTGAGATTAAAGCTCTCGAACGAGGGCACAGATTTATACATGCTGATCTGTTTGCTGTTTTGCAATAAATCAGACAGCACGATCAACTGCTTAGGGCCACTCACGTTGTGGCGTTGCAAAGAGTTGAGGTTGACCATTTGCAGCATTTCAAGAATGGGTGATTCTTGTGCAGTGGGGATATTCAGCAGCGCCGTGCTTTGGTCAAACACAGGCTTGAGAAAGCGATCTTTGTATTGACGGTTGAGTTGCTTGGTGTTTTCAGTCAGCTCGCTGTGACCTTTGGCATCGCCTGGGTTGCACAGCTCAACCAGAGGCTTGGTTTGCGCCTTGAAGTCGTCGCCCAACACGTAGATTGAAAGTAGATAGCCGGGGGGCGTTTCTTGGGTGACCAAATTCGTCACCAACAAATCAAAGGCCGCTTTTTGAGGCAGGTTGAAGGGGTCTGTTTTGTCAATCAGCAAAACGTTATGCCCCAAGGGTCCACTGGTGGGACACAGGGTGACGGGGTCAAGCCCCGCCTTTTTTTGACTCCACCACCACACGGCGCCACTGATCAGGCCGATGACCACCAAGAGCGACATGCTTCCGAGAAAGATGTTGGTGCGTTGCCGATTTCGAGCTGATTTACTTTTTCGCGCCATCTCATTCAGCCTATAGATTTAATTTATTTCAAAAAGTTGAGCTGCTTGACGTGGCTGTCGAAGAGTTCGTGAATGTGAGCTTTGCGACTGGGCAAACTGGCTTCAATTTTTTGGACCTGTGACTGCATCTCCTGCAACTCAAGCTCATGCGGGCGGAGGTCGGGCTTTGGAATAGACACATCGCTCAGTTTGGGGAGGGTGTCAAAGTAGCTGGGCAGCAGCGCGTCATTGCGATGCTTTGCATTTTCGGATCGGAATGCGCGCAGCGTGGCGTACAAGACGACTTCTGAATCATTGAGTTTTTGAGCCCATGATTTGTAGATGGCTTTTTTGTCATCCAACTGCTGAGAGAAACGAATCAGCAGTTGGTTGGCTTTGATGATCTCTGCATCCAGCGCATCCATGTTTTCTTGCTTGATGTCTTCAAGCTCAGCACACACCTCTTCAAACTCTTCTTCAAACTCATCCACAGCCGCTTTGGCGCGACGGCTGATGTCGCCATACCCTGGGTAAAGATCATCAATGAACAGGCCATCCAGCATCGCGGCAATGCCAAAGCCCATCGTCACCAGAAACAAGACCCACGCCATCAAGTCATCCAGCCCGATGGGGTTCATGAGCAACGACTGCAATGCATCTTTTGTGGGGGAGATGCTTTCTAGAAGAATGGCGTTGCGCAAGTGACCAATGGCCAAGGCGTTGAACGCAATCATGCCCAAGGTCAAGCCCAGCGCAAGCAGGCCCATGGTTTTCAAAGCGGCTTGGCGGTGGAAGCACCACCTCACTACCGCCTTGCCCAGAATGAAGGCGGTCAACACGTTGATGCTTGCCAAGGTGACGGCATAGAAGAAACCGCCCAACAGTCCGCTGCTCAGGCCTTCTGCGAAAAAGCTGGCGTTAAAGACACCTTCGGTGGACACCAAAAGAACCAAGAGCGCATAACGAAAAAAGAGTGCCGCACCATCTGGGTAGCTCGCATCGCGGCTGAGTTGGTGGGTGGCTTTGAAAGCCTCTAGTTCTTGAAGCTTGCGTTTTGCGTGGGTGGCGAGTTTGTCGAGCCAAGCGCTTTGCTTGTTGAAGATGACCAAGGCTTGCCGCTCAAAGTCAGCGGTGAGCAAGCCTGTTTTGAGGTCATGTTGGTGGGTTTGTGTTTGTGCAATGGCTACATCAATTTGATCGATGTTGCTGATGATCTCTTGTTTGATTTTTTCGCGTTCATGCTCGATGTATCGAACGACTTCGAGTTCAATGCTGGAGAGCTCTTTGCTGTGAAAGGGGGGCAAGCCCAAGACGCCCAGCTTTTTGCCTTCCTCAAGGAGATTGAAGCGTTTGACAATCGCATTGACGCTGATGGCAATCTCATCTTTCTTTGCAAACAAACCTCGTATCCCTGATGCGAGTTTGTGAAAGAGTGCCTTAAGGAATTTCATGTGTCTCTTTTTGATAGCTATGACCTAAGTCTACAAAACTTGTAGGCCTTTATGAGAGGATATGCAACGTGTTTGATCGTGAGGCATGCGGGGCGATGGCTGTTAAAAACTTTTATGAAACTTTGGGCTTACTTCAAGTGGCGGACGATGTTGTCATCAAGGCCGCTTACAAGGCGTTGGCCCAAAAGCATCACCCAGACAAACACAAAACCAACCAAGCCTTCCATACGCAGAAGATGGCTGAACTCAATGAGGCCTATGCCGCCATTGGCACCAAGGCCAAACGTAAAGCGTATGACGAGTCGCTCAAGCGCACGAGCACAAAGCGCGACAGTGCCAAACCTGCTGAAACCCCGACTTCTTCAAACGATGCCTTGATTCAAAAACTACAGAATTCAGCCATGGATGAAATGGCGGTTGTTGCTTTGTTTGAGAAAGTTTTTGCAAGCAAATTGACCATCAATTCGGGCTGGGTCAACAGCTATAGTTACAAAGACGGCAAGACCAAAACCACCGTTAATTTTTCAGAGCTCAAGTCCAAAATCATTCAAAAATTACAACAACCATGATCGGCTTTTATGCCATATCCATTTGAAAACATCAGGGCATCGGCTTGGCAAGCAGATGTTTATCGCAAAAAATTACTGCATGTCACGTCTGTCATGCCAGAGTTTTTTCGTGTGATGGCTGTGGCCTTTACGAGCATTGAGCACAAAAATTTATACGGCATGCCAAGAGGCATTCGCCAAGATTTAGGGGTTGAAACCTCACTGAAGTTGTTGTTGGTGGCTTGTTTCAATGACCGACTGATTTCTGCCAATGCGTCACCCAAGGTAGTTATAGAAAAACTCAGGGTGTTGACCCTGCTTTGGTACGCCATGGGTGCCAACTTGAATGCGTGTTTGTTCTTTGGCTATTACTTTTATGCGCAGCATTCAAACGCACTGTATGTGGTCAAAAACTTATTGAGCCAAATTGAGTTTTTGGTCGATGTCGCCAAAGCGCCACGTGAGGATGCAGACATCACTCAATTGTTCAATGAGCAAAGCTCACATGCTTGGTACCGCAGTGTGGCGGGCATG